>SPJK01055328.1_pt1 | contig 21785 bp, 20 predicted proteins | sample 3741771 | NCBI WGS metagenome assembly SPJK01 (sample SAMN10925997, study PRJNA522277) | cold seep metagenome | isolation source: Elba SIP-enriched marine methane seep metagenome, extraction at timepoint T2 | place: Italy: coast of Elba, Mediterranean Sea
GCATCGAGCCAATCTTCGCTTTTAGCTTGTCTGCACTGATTTTGGCCTGCACCTCCATAAAGCGCGCTAAGCGTTCTTCTTTTAATGCTTGAGGCACATGGTCAGGCAATGCATTGGCGGCCGCACCATCAACTTCTGAATAGGCAAAGCAGCCCACGCGATCAAGCTGCGCTTCTTCTAAAAAGTTAAGCAACTGCTGAAAGTCTTCTTCAGTCTCACCTGGGAAACCGGTAATAAAGGTACTGCGCACGGTGATCTCAGGACAAATCTCGCGCCAGGCTTTAATACGTGCCAGATTATTCTCAGCGTGCGCCGGCCGCTTCATCGCTTTTAAGATTTTAGGGCTAGCATGTTGAAATGGCACATCAAGGTACGGAAGGATCAAGCCTTCTGCCATTAAGGGAATCACATCATCGACATGTGGATAAGGATAGACGTAATGCAAACGCGTCCAGACGCCTAACTCACTCAAGGCCTGACTCAGTTCCGTCATGTGGGTTTTAATCGGGCGCCCGTTCCAAAAGCCCTTGCGGAACTTCATATCCACGCCATAAGCCGACGTGTCCTGCGAGATCACCAATAATTCAGAAACACCAGCATTGACCAGGTTTTCAGCTTCATTCATCACATCGCCAATTTGGCGGCTAACCAAATTACCACGCATGCTTGGAATGATGCAAAAACTACAGCGGTGGTTACACCCTTCTGAAATTTTCAAATAAGCATAATGGCTGGGCGTTAGACGCACTCCCTGCTTAGGCACTAGATCGACAAAAGGCTCATGCACTTTGGGCAAATGGTCATGCACATGCTCCATTACCTCTTCTAGTGCATGTGGGCCAGTCACTGCCAACACATCTGGGTGTGCATCTTCGACAACCTCTTTTTTTGCGCCTAGACAACCAGTCACAATAACCTTGCCATTTTTATCCATGGCTTCGCCAATTGCATCCAGCGATTCTTGTACAGCACTATCAATAAAGCCACAGGTATTAACCACCACCAAATCAGAATCATCATAACTGCCAGAAATCTCATAGCCTTCGGCACGTAATTGCGTCAAAATACGCTCTGAATCTGACCCAGCTTTAGGGCAGCCTAACGAAACAAACCCCACTTTAGGTGTGTTTGTGTCATGATTGGTTTCAGTTGTCATAAATTATGCTCATTCAAATTAATTCATTATGTATATTATTGTGATTGCCTGGCTCTATGTCACGCTACTCATGGCAGCATCCGAAAATTCGATCACGGCAGGCATGCTAACGTTTGGTTTTTATGGTTTGATGCCATGTGCGATCTTGATGTGGATTTTAGGCGTTAAGCATCGAAAGTTCAAACGCACACAGCGATCAAGTAAGCCTACTCAAGAAAAAAATGAATAAGGCCTATGGTCAAAATACCCAGTGAAATCAAGCTCACTTGTTGCAGCGTTGCCTTCATCTCTGTGCGTTTATGCAAGCCAGGAATTAAGTCTGCCACAGCCACGTATAACAAGCTTGCTGCCGCCATGGCTAAAATTACGGGAATCCAGTTTTGCATTGTCTGCAAAGCATAATAGGTACTCAACCCCCCCACCAGTGTTGCTACACTGGAAACCAGGTTAAACAAAAAGGCTTTTTGTTTGCTGTAGCCAGAGTGCAATAGAATCAAAAAGTCACCGACTTCTTGTGGTATTTCGTGGGCGATAATTGCCGTTGCTGTCACTAGCCCCAGTTTAATGTCCGTCATAAACGCGGCGGCAATCAATACGCCATCAATAAAGTTATGAAACGTGTCTCCGACCATCATCATTAAACCACTGCGCCCATGATCGTGATCATGGCTGTGTGCATGTGCATGGAGGTGATGCGCGTGACTTTCGTCGCCATCTGGGCAATCATCCTCCGAGTGTGGTGCATGAACCTCACAATGGTCTCCATGGCAATGCCGCCAGATGACCAGTTTTTCGAGGATAAAAAACAGCAACAAACCAAGCAACAAGGTCGTTGAAACCATGTGAATGTTTTCAGCTTGTTCAAAGGCGTGCGGCAAAATCTCTAAAAACACGGCACCCAGCATTGCACCTATCGCATAACTGACTAGCATTGGCACCCAATGCGCACGTAAGTTAAGCGCAAACAGGCCCGCCAACACTATGCTAAGCGCAGCACCGATAAAACTGGAGACAATAATCCAGGTCAGTACAGAAAAAGAAGAAGATGCAGCAACGAAATCAAGCATAGGGGCAGAAATGCCAAGGTCAACATAAACGCGCTATTATAAACGACAATCTACCCTAGGGCCTGATTAATTAAGTCGCACGATCGATCCAGACCAAGCTGGCCATCCGGCCTGTTTCCTGGTCTCGCCGAAAAGAAAAAAACCGCTATTTATCATTGAAGGTACAAAAATCTGTGGTAACAGAACCACCATAGACCGCTGCCACCCCTAGTAATGCCAAGCGCTGCTTAGCAAGCTGATACAAGTTTCCCAACCACTTATCGTCGTTGCACGGTACAAAGGCGGCTTCTGCCTGTGCGTCTTTCTGAATAAAAGCTTGACGTACTTCTGCACCAACCTCAAACGCCGAAGGCCCAATTGCCGGCCCAAGCCAGGCCATCAAACGGTGTGCATCGACAGCCATTTTTGCTACCGTTGCTTCAATCACCCCGTCACACAGGCTCCGCCACCCCGCATGCACGGCTGCTACCACAGTCCCGTCTTGGTCACACAACAACACAGGCAAACAGTCTGCTGTCATGGTGACGCAAACTACATTGGGCGTTGTACTGATACTGGCATCTGCCTCTTCCAAGCAGCCACTTTGTGCCGCGTCAATGACACGGATACCATGCACTTGTTTAAGCCATACTGGCTCGCTAGGTAAAAAATCGCTCAAACGCAGCCGATTCTTGGCGACAGCGATAGAATCATCCTGCAATTGGTCTGTTAAGTTCAACGCAGCATAGGGTCCTTGACTCACTCCTCCGTGACGTGTGGTCTGAATCGCCTTGACTGACTCAGGTGCTGGCCACTCTGGATAGATTAAATCAGTACTGCTGAGCGTGCTCACTCGTCATCATCCCAGTTGTCATCAAAATCATCATCCCAATCGTCGTCACCGATATACAGCCCATTTTCATCCACTTGAAAATCAACGGCATCGTTTTCTAGCTGCACATCAGGATCTTCATAACGCATGGCGTCCAAAAGCACTTTCATGTCATCTGGCAGTGGTATTTGCCAAGACAGGTCTTCTTGTGTATGTGGGTGGATTAAGCCAAGCTTTACCGCGTGCAATGCCTGACGTTTAAAGCCATCAAGGGCTTCAACCAAGACATCACTCATCACTCTAAGCGGTACAATGTTGCGATAACCATAGACAGGGTCGCCGACTAATGGCGCTTTTTTGTGCTGCATGTGCACCCTGATCTGATGGGTTCGACCAGTTTCCAAACGACAGCGCACATAGGTATGCACAGCAAAGCGTTCCAGCATTTCATAGTGTGTAATGGCTTCTTTGCCATTAACACGATTCACAGCCATGCGTGTGCGTGCCCGTGGGTCGCGGCCAATGGGCGCATTTACCGTGCCATTGCGCCATAACTGGCCCCAGACAATTGCGCGGTATTCACGTTTAACCGTTCTTGCCTGCATTTGTCGCACCAGATGCGTCTGTGCTTCAATCGTTTTAGCGGCCACCAGCAAACCACTGGTGTCTTTATCCAGACGATGCACGATACCCGCACGCGGCACAGCCTTTAATGCTGGTGCATGGTATAGCAGGCCATTTAACAGCGTACCTTGCCAGTTCCCAGCAGCAGGATGTACGACTAGCCCTGCTGGTTTATTAATAACCAAAATGTGATCATCCTCAAAGACGATATCCAACGGAATATTTTCAGCTTCAAAAGCCAGGCTCTCAGGGTCAGGCTGTGCCTTTACCAGCACATGCTCTCCTCCCCATACTTTAGTTTTGGCAGTACATCGCGCATCATTCAGTAAGACAAGGCCTTCTTTAATCCAGCTTTGCAAACGCGAACGCGAATAGTCTGGCAGCAACTGTTGTAATGCGATATCCAGACGTTTACCGCCTAAGGTGTCAGGAATCTCAAGAGGTATGTCAGTCGAGTCATTCATCAGTTATAATTGTAGCTTAATTAATCAAGGGTGATTTTGCATGCAGTATATCTTAATTTTCGTCATGGCCTTATTCCTCAATGGTTGTGCAATTTTTGGTGATCCTACAGAGCTGGACGAAACCAAAGCTTGGTCACCTAAACGCATTTACGAAGAAGCTTCAGCTAAAATGCGTGATCAGGATTATGAAACGGCCATTCGTTATTTTGAAAAACTAGAATCTCGCTACCCGAACGGCGCATATGCGGCACAAGCTCAACTCGAAATTGCCTATGCCTATTACAAGCGCAGTGATCCAGTACTTTGTGTCGCTTCTGCCGACCGTTTCATCAAGCTGCATCCTAACCACCCTAATGTTGACTATGCCTATTACCTTAAAGGCCTTGCGATCTTTACCGAGCGCGGCATTGTCGAAAAAGTGACCAAGCAAAACATCAGTGACCGTGATCCACGTGCGATGCGCGATGCGTTTATTACCTTTAAAGACCTGGTTAACCGCTTTCCAAAGAGTAAATATGTCAATGATGCCACTGAGCGCATGGTTTATTTAACGAACAGCTTGGCGGAGCACGAGCTGTTTGTAGCCAAATATTACATGAAGCGCCAAGCCTACGTGGCAGCATTGAATCGCGCAAAATATGTCTTAGAAAACTACCCGCAAGCGGCTAATATAGAAGAAGCACTAGTGATTATGGTCAGTGCCTATGAATACATGAGCATGCAGGACTTACAACAAGATACCTTACGAATACTCAAGACTAATTACCCCGACAGTGCGTTCTTAAAACCTCACGCACCCAAAGAAAAAAGTAAATGGTGGAAAGTCTGGGAAGACATCGATATATTTTAATCAATTAAGCCAATCAACCGTGCTGAGGTTGGTGCTGAACTTTGCATGAATAACAGGATCAACCCGTCATGAGTAAGTACTTTAAAAAACTGTCTGGTTTTCAGCGTGGCCCTACCGGGCTTGAATGGTGGTTGTTTAAACGCTTGCCTAAACTCTTTGTAATCGGAAGTGCCGTACTACTGTTGGCAGGCTACTACTTCTATTACTCTGCCGCGCCTGCGGAAGCCGAGCAACAAAAAGTCATTTACTCTTTTTTAGGCTTATTCTTTAGTTATTTCTTTTTTTCGGGCGCGGCGTTTATAGGCTGCATTGTGGTCATTATCATGAAAGGCCCAGCCTATGTCGCCGATGGCTACCAATTACCCAAAGAAGACCCAAGTAAAGAAAAACCCACATTGGAATAACTATACTACTTGCGCTTTGCGCAATTGACTATCTACGTTGATGCGTTTTATCCCAAATCTCATTAAGCTTTTGCTCTTCTAGGGATAGCTTTTTATCAAAGGCGTTGACCGTCTTTTTATGCTGTTCTAATGCTGCTTTATTTTTAGCCAAGGTCTTTTTGGCCTCGGCAAGACTCTTCTCTAAAGACTTAACCCGTGCTTTTTGCTTGTTATAAGCTTCTTTTAGACTACCCTCTTTGAGCTTGAGTTGATAGTGTTCGTTCTGTAATGATTCCACTCGATATTGCTGCGTGGTCAGGTCAACCACTGTTTTACGCTCTTCTGCAGTAACGCCAGTCTGTAAACCCAGCAATATCAAACCAGCTAACCATTGATTCTTCATGTCACCCCCTTAACTATGACCGTTTTTTAGGTCTAAACGATCGTTTTTTCTTTTGCTGACCTTCAGCATTTTTACCTTTCATTTTTTCACGTAATGCTTTTTTACGCCTACGCATGGAGACAATACCTTCGCCACGTTTACGTTCAGGTTCCTCTTTAACAAACGGGTTATTACCTTGGTTATATTGAATCCGCAACGGTGTTCCTGTCAACTGAAAGGTACGGCGAAAAGTCTTGGATAAAAAGCGCGTATACGCATCTTTGATTGCGTCAAGATGATTACCATGTATGACAACGATAGGCGGATTAGTCCCGCCCTGATGTGCATAGCGCAATTTGGGTCTGATACCCTTGCTGATTGGCGGTTGGTGCTGTTGAGTCGCATCATTAAGTACACGCGTCAATAATGGTGTGGCTAATGTAGCAAATGCAGAAGAATAGGCTTTATTGACGGAATTAAACAAAGGCGTTAACCCGCGTTTACGCAAAGCTGAGATATAGTGAAAATCTGCAAAGTCTAAAAAGGCGAATTTACGATCCACTTCGCGCTTCACCCATTCGCGTTGGTCATCGACCAATCCATCCCATTTATTAATCGCCACCACCAATGCACGACCAGCATCCAGAATATACGCGGCCACATGTGCATCTTGTTCAGTGATGCCTTCTTTCGCATCAACAACCAAAATCACCACATTGGCATCTTCAATTGACTGAATGGTCTTAATCACCGAGAATTTTTCAACTTTCTCGTTGACTTTACCACGCTTACGAATACCTGCCGTATCAATTAACAAATACTGTTTGTCATTGCGTGACAGTTCAATCGTGATCGAATCGCGCGTGGTACCTGGCTGATCAAATGCGATCACGCGGTCTTCACCCAACAAAGCATTGACCAAAGTGGATTTCCCGACATTAGGCTTGCCAACAATAGCCACCTTAGGAATCCCATGACGCGACGCTTCTTCGACAGGCGCTTCTTCAGCCTGACTTAAGGCCAGCTCGATAATGTCCTTAACACCATCGCCATGCGAAGAAGACACTGATAAGGGATCGCCAAGCCCTAGCTCATAAAAGTCTGCACTGACGACGGCTTTTTGCATGCCTTCCGTTTTATTCACGGTCAACAAAACAGGTTGATCTACACGTCGCAAACGATTAGCAATTTCCATGTCCTGCGGCGTAATGCCTTCGCGGCCATCCACAAGATAGATAATGACATCGGCTTCATCAATGGCTTGTAACGTTTGAGACGCCATGGCTTTTAAAATACCATGGTCGGTCAGTGGCTCAAAACCACCCGTATCCACCACAAGATAAGGACGGCTGGCACCTACACCACGGCCATAGTGTCGGTCGCGTGTTAGGCCTGGAAAGTCAGCTACCAGCGCATCTCTGGTTTTTGTCAGACGATTAAATAACGTTGATTTGCCTACATTTGGGCGGCCAACTAATACGATGGTGGGTAGCATTTATCCGTTCTGCACAGGTTAATAGAGATGGGCGGCGCAGACTATACGTTGCACCGCGTAAAATACTATTGCTCTAAGGCAATCGCGTAGAGCTGGCCTTGGCGATTCTGAAGCACCATCGTTGTGGCATTGAGCTGCTTCATGGTTGGCATAATCGGACTCTTGTCCAATTGCGCACGTCCTACAAAAGCACCCTCATCAGTGTCAATCAAATGCACATAGCCTTCAACATCGCCAACAGCAATGACTTTCCCCATGGGTAGCGGTTGACTTAATTGACGGTTTTTAAGGTTGGCTTGGCGCCAGTAAGACTTGCCTTTTTCTTCACCCAGTGAATACAAAGACCCTTGGGATTGCGAAACGTAAATACGGCTGTCTGCCACGGCAAGGCCGTTTAAACTAGAGAGCAAACGACTCCAGACGATACGGCCTGACAAACGATCCACAGCAGCGACTTTACCCTGGTACGCCACCGCATAAACAATGCCTCCATCGATCACAGGAACACTCGTAATATCTGCAATCCGCTCAATTTCAGTCACACCTTTGGGTTGTGCCACAACGGTTTCCCAAAGCAACTTGCCATTGTCAGCACGCAGGGCAATGAGCTTACCGCCTGCAAAGCCTGCATAAACTGCGCCGCCGTCAACCACTACACCGGCACTGCTACGCAAGGTAAGTGCTGGCCCTCTGCGATTGTATACCCAGCGACGACTACCATCTGTAGCATCGATGCCGTAGATTTTACTATCACCTGTTCTAACGATCACCAGACCATCAAAATAGACCGGTGTGCTTAGTATCTCACTGCTTAAGTGTGATTTCCACACAGGTTGCCCATCTGTTGTATAGGCATATAAGGTACCACGCTGTGAACCAACCATGACCAGGTTGCCACCAACACCGACGCCACCCGAAATCATTTCTTCAACCTTGATGCTCCATGCGGCTTCGCCACTGGCTTCATCGATTTTATGTATGCCACCTTCAGTACTGGCAGCGTATACGAACCCATCCAGATATTGGGGCGAAAACTCAAAATCGCCGGCTTCACCAACTTCATATTGCCAAAGTAAGCGTACGTTTTGTGTGATTGATATCTGTTCTAAAGGCTCTGGTGGGTTAGGATCTTCGCGACCAAAAATACTGCTTGTAACCCTAGACTTTAATTCACCTACGCTACTGCAACCTGACAGCAAAAAACCCAATGTCAGCAGCAATACAAAACTGACTCTTATTGTTTTATTCGTTAAACCCATGAATACTCCACACCATTACGATGAGCACCGTAACCTTAATATTATCCTAATGCCGCCAATTTTTGCTCAGTGATCAAGCGATACTTACCTGCCGTATTCAGCTTGGTTAATGCGCGTTCATATGCCGCTTTGGCTTCTTTTGTTTTACCCTGAATCGCTAGAATATCACCTTTAAGATCCCAAAAAAGCCCGTCATATCCTGCGCTTAAATTCGCATCAAGCAAGTCTAAAGCTTTATCGTATTCTTTTGCTTCCACTAGCAGTGAGGCCGCTTCAAATCGTGCCATGGCGCTTATCGCTTTCTCCTTAGCATGATCCATTGCCCAGTTTAATTGTGTAGCAGCCGCTTCACTATCCTTAGCCTGATACTGCAATTTAGCGGTATAAAGCGCTGCCCTTCCGGCATACGGTGTACCAGCATAGTCGCTCGTTAGCATCGCTGTTTTTTCATTAATGGTTTGGATATCACTGGTTTCTGTCACTAATAAATCCTGATACAGCGCAGATGCTTCCAACGCTTGTTTATGCTGCCAGTAATTCCAGGCTTTAAATCCAACAAATGCGACTAGTGCGACTAGTAATAGAGTACTGACCTGTTTACCATTTTTATTCCACCAGCTTTTTAATTCATCAATCTGTTCTTGCTCTTCTAAATCTAGTGCCATGACACCTTCCTCTAATTAAACTTCTATCACACATATTCTTACATCGATGCTGTCAGCCGCCTCCGACCAGGGATCGATGCTAATAAATCTTTTGTATAGCCTGCCTCAGGGTTATTGTATATCTGATCAACTGTACCAGATTCTACAACTTGCCCATGCCGCATCACCAGTACTTCATCGGCAATATGTCGCACCACACGCAAATCGTGGGTAATAAACACGTAGCTCAGTCCCATTTCGGCTTGCAAATCTTTTAACAATTGCAATATTTGCGCCTGAATCGACACATCAAGTGCAGACACAGGCTCATCACAAACCACTACTTTCGGCCTTAAAATTAAGGCCCGAGCAATGCCAATACGCTGACGTTGCCCCCCCGAGAAAGCATGCGGATACTTTTGCCTGTCGTCGGCGTGCAACCCAACACGTTCAAGCATGGCAACCACTTTAGCTTCTTGCTCAGTGCGACTGCCAATCTGATGAATGCGCAACCCTTCGCCAACAATCTCGCCCACACGCATGCGTGGATTGAGTGAGGCAAACGGGTCTTGAAAAACCATTTGCAGATATCGTCTTGCCTGGCGTAATGCTTCGGCAGACAAATGAGCCAAATTGACCATTGGCTGGCCCGTCTCAAACGCAAACAACACTTCACCACTGTCGGCAGGTTGCAATTGTAACAGACATCTCGCTAATGTCGACTTTCCACTGCCCGACTCACCTACTACGGCCAGTGTTTTGCCGGCGACAAGTGTTAGATCAACGCCATCCAATGCCTGCACGTGATTCAGCTTAGTGCCCAATAAGCCGCTACGCTGGTGGTAGGTTTTACTTAAACCTTTGGCTTGTAAGACAATGGCGTCAGATTGCATTAGCCTCCCCTTCTTTCAGCCATGCGTAATCGATAGGCTTAAGCACTTTTTGCCCAGCCACATCTGGCACACAATCCAATAATGCTTTTGTGTAGGGATGTTGTGGTTGATCCAGTACTTTCTTAACTGGGCCTGACTCCACGACCTGTCCTCTAAACATCACGACCACTTCATCCGCAATGTCTCGGACCACACCAAAATCATGTGTAATAAACAGCATTCCCATCTGCAAGCGTGACTTTAGATCATCCAGCAAGTGCAAAATCTGGGCTTGCACGGTCACATCCAGTGCAGTCGTAGGTTCATCAGCAATCAGCAATCTCGGTTCACAAGCGATACTCATTGCAATCATTACCCGTTGGCGCTGGCCACCAGAGAGCTCATCAGGATAGCTTTGCGCACGGTCAACCGGTATGCCAACCATGGTTAATAAGTCCGTAATTTTTGATTGCAGTGCTTGCCCTGATAAACCTTTATGTAGTTGTAAGCCTTCCCCGATTTGGTGCCCGACCGTTAATATCGGATTCAAGGAAGTCATTGGCTCTTGAAAGATCATGCCAATTTGCGACCCACGGATGGTTTGCATGACTTTGTTATCACTCTGCAATAAATCGATTTTTCCCGATGCAGGTGTTTCAAACCAACAATGTCCAGCTTTCACTAGGAGCTGATTCGACAACAAACCCATAACAGACAATGCCGTCAAACTCTTACCACTGCCCGATTCGCCGACCACACAGGTCGTTTGACCCGTATTTACCTTTATTGACACCTGGTCTACCAAATGACGACGCTTGTCTGCCTTTGGCACAACAGTAAGTTGTTCGATGGATAAAATTGATTCAGACATCACTGAATAATAGCAATATTGTGCAAACTGATAAAAGACTGACTGTATTGACCAACATTTATCCCCAAATTGTGCTGATCAATGTAATGCACTAGACAACGGCCTTGATGGCACTAATCGCCGCTTCGATCGTGCTTTGCTGTTGTGGCAGATCCACATCACCGCGCAAGCCCTTAATCGAAACCTGCTGCCGCGCAAGCTCATCATCACCAATGATTACTGCAACTTTCGCTTGGCTTTTGTCAGCTTTTTTCATTTGAGATTTAAAACTGCCGCCATTGCTATTAAGCACCACTTGCAAGCCTGCATTACGTAACGCTTCTGCCGTGGTAAACGCAAATGTCGTCGTATCGTCGCCCACGTAAATAAGATAGATATCCGGTGTAACATTGGCTGTAACTTCGTAAGCCTGCATTAATAAAAAGATGCGCTCTAAGCCCATGGCAAAACCACAGGCTGGCGTCGGTTTACCGCCCAAACGCTCAACCAGTGTGTCGTAGCGACCGCCACCGGCAATTGTGCCTTGTGCACCTAACTTGGTAGTCACCCATTCAAACACTGTCCGATTGTAGTAATCCAGGCCGCGTACCAATCTTGGGTTTAGTTTATATTCGATGCCTTGCGCGGACAGCAATGTGCAAACGGCCTCAAAGTGTGTCTTGGATTCTTCACCGAGTGCATCAATCAATTTGGGCGCATTTTCACAAACGGATTGCATGTTAGGGTTTTTACTGTCCAGAATACGCAGAGGATTTGTGTGCAAACGGCGCTTGGCATCTTCATCCAATACATCCAGATGCTGCTCAAAATAAATAATCAACGCCTCGCGATAAGCCGCACGTTCTTCTGCATCACCGATGGTATTAATCTCAAGCGCAACGTCTTGAATACCTAAGGCTTGCCACAACCTTGCCAGCATGACGATTTGTTCAGCGTCCACTTGTGGGCTGTCAAAACCAAACGCCTCTGCACCTATCTGGTGAAACTGGCGTTGACGGCCTTTTTGCACATTTTCATGACGAAACATTGGCCCAACATACCATAAGCGCTGTGGCGCATTATAGGTAAGATTGTGCTGCACCACCGCACGCACGCAACCAGCGGTGCCTTCTGGGCGCAGGGTTAACTGATCACCATTTAAAGCATCTTCCCAGGCGTACATTTCTTTTTCAACAATATCGGTATGCTCACCAACAGAACGCACAAACAGTGACGTAGGCTCTACCACTGGCATGCGAATGTTTTGGTAACCGTACTGACCTAACACCTCTCGGGCAGTATCTTCCAGCTTAAACCATAGCGCTGTGTCATCTGGAAGAATGTCGTAAAAGCCTTTAATGGTTTGGAATTTTTGATTTTTAGTTTTTTTATCAGACATAATGCTTAAATTATTCTACAGATGACGCAATTGGGATGACTTTGCTTTGTGCGCGCAATTTGCCACCCTCGGCATAATTTTCTTTGACATAGGTTTCGACAATGGCCTGAAATTCTTTGGCAATGTAGTCGCCTTTCAGAGTGACCGTCTTCTCACCATCGACATACACTGGTGCTACAGGCACCTCACCCGTACCTGGCAGGCTGATACCAATATTGGCCAGTTTTGATTCACCTGGCCCATTGACCACACATCCCATCACTGCAACATTCATGCTCTCCACGCCTGGGTAATCATTGCGCCAGATCGGCATCTGGTCACGCAGATATCCCTGAATTCGCATCGCTAATTCCTGGAAATACGTTGAGGAAGTACGGCCACAGCCAGGACATGAGGTTACCAATGGTGTAAACGAACGCAAACCCATGGTCTGCAAGATTTCTTGTGCAACAACCACTTCTTTTGTTCTCGGTTCACCGGGTTCAGGTGTGAGCGAAACGCGTATCGTATTTCCAATGCCTTGTTGCAATAAAATCGATAAGGCCGCCGTCGAAGCCACGATACCTTTGCTACCAATACCAGCCTCAGTCAAACCAAGGTGCAAGGCATAATCACACCGCTCAGATAGTGTGACATAGACTTTAACCAAGTCTTGCACATCACTGACTTTACAAGAAATAGTAATTTTGTTTTTAGGCAGGCCAATCTCAACCGCTTGTTGTGCACTTTCTAGTGCAGATTGAATTAAAGCCTCCTGCATCAATGCCTCAGAGGATAATGGACTTTCGGCTTTGGCATTATCGTCCATCATTTGCGCCATTTTGGCTTGGTCCAGACTACCCCAGTTCACACCAATACGCACGGCTTTATCGTATTGAATAGCGGCTTCGATCATGGCTGCAAATTGCTCATCGCGCTTTGAACCTTTGCCGACATTACCCGGGTTGATACGGTATTTTGCCAGTGCTTTTGCACAATCAGGGTACTGCGCTAAAAGCTTGTGCCCGTTAAAATGAAAGTCACCCACTAATGGGACTGAGCAGCCCTTAGCATCCAAACCCTGACGAATATTGGCCACTTGTGCAGCCGCCTCAGGCGAGTTAACAGTGATACGCACCAGCTCAGAGCCCGCTTGCCATAACGCGTAGACTTGATCGATGGTCGCTTGTGCATCAGCAGTATCAGTATTGGTCATGCTTTGCACAACAACTGGACTAGCCGTGGTACCTTCCAGACCGCCGCCCACGGGCACATGGCCGACCATCACTTGATAAGTAGGCTTCATCATCTTACTCAATCTTTAGTTTAGCAACATTGTGCTGCTTGTTTGACGCCAAATCCAAGGCTTGATCGTTATAGCTTGCCTGCGCTGCACTTGCATTGCCAATCGTTAGCTTAAAGGGCTTGGCAACCTCGATTACCTGGCTTGATGCCGGCGGCAACAGTTGCTCAAAGACTTTTTTGCCCGCAGCATCTTTCACACTCACCCAACAGGCTTCTTGTGTTTTAACCACCAGCGCCAGTGCAGGATCAACCGTGTTCGTCGTACTATCTGTTGTGATTCCGGTTTCAGGAATATTGGGCATCTCGGCAATCGCACTAGTTGCCTGTAGCATTGCCTCATTCACCGTTAAGCGCGCCACGCTGCCACGCGTATATTTTGGCAAATCTAATACCTGATTGCGATAACTGGCAGATGCTGCTGTCGCATTACCAATTTTCAGCTTAAAAGGAGGCTGAATATCAAACCCTTGTTCAGTCCCTGCGGGCAGGAGTTTCTCAAAAAACTTTTTCCCAGTGATTGTTTTGATACTAACCCAACAATCCTCAGTAAGGCGTAATACTAAAGGCTCAGTAATTGCAGACTCTTCACTGTCAAGACTTGTTTCTGTACTGCTTTCCACTGATTTGGCAATTTCATTAACCGCTGGCGCCACTTCGGCGACTTGTGAATCCTTATCAGCGCTTGGTTGCACAGAGGGCACAACAGACTCTATGGTTTGTGCGACTGTTGCCTCTTCTACTGCTTCCTGTGTTGACTCAAGCACGATTTCGTCATCTGACTCTACTGACCAATCACTCACATTGTCCATGTAATAAAACCAAACCACCAATAGCAATAGTACGATAATGCTACCGAGAATATACATTAACCATGGCGATTGCTCCTGTGCAGAGATCACCTTATTCACCGGCGCTGTCAGCACAATCGTATTAGGGTCTTGATGTGGAACCAGCTCTCGGTAATTGGCCAGCAATGGTTCACTGTCGATTTCCAAAAATCTGGCGTAACTACGTATAAAACCGCGCGTCGTCACGGGTTCTGGTAGCAAACTAAAGTTATTGGTTTCTAAAGCATTGATTTGCTTAACACTTAGATGAATCGCATCTGCTACCGCCTGAGGAGTCAGCTCTTTTGACTCTCGCGCTTGTTTTAAAATGTCGCCAAGCTTCATCGCATTTAACTCTCTTTATCTACTACTTAATTATCACGGTTTAAGCTGCATGGCTTTTCTCAATGCCTGCGTTTGCTGTGAGTTAGGATAGTTTCTAAATAACATTTTTTGATACATTCTGGCTTCTTCCCTCTTGCCGAGCACTTGCGCTAGTCGAATACCTAAATACAGTACTTTTGGCGTTTGGCGTTTCTCTAAAGAAGGCTTCAATGTTGCATACGCTTCTGCTGGCTTATTTTGCTTAAACTGAATCAAGGCCAGTTCATGTGTCGCAGTTGGTGACATAGGCTCGAGTGCTAGTGCCTGTTGTAGATAAGTAGCCGCCTCACTGTCCATTCCACCACGTCTCGCACAAATACCAGCATTCGTATAAGCAGCTGCAGGTGTTGCGTATAAAGTATTTTCAACCGCAGTCAAATATTCACCAATCGAGTCTTTATACCGTCCTCGCGAACATAAAAAGTTACCATAATTATTATGGGCTTCAGAATTAGTTGGCTCTAAATCGATGGCTCTTTTAAAATATCGGTCAGCATCAGCATCACGCTTTAATGCTGCATTCACCAAGCCGAGACCGTTAAAGGCAAAACCGAAAGATGGGTCAACATTGGCCGCCAAGGTGAATTCCTCCAACGCAATTTCGTATTTTTTCTGCTGAAAATACGCCGCACCCAGATCCGTATGTGCTTTGGCACGTGCACGGGCGGCACTTGGATTGCGAGCATCGTGAGGTGGTTGTGTAGCACAACCCGACAACACCAATAGGGTGACCAACAGCAAGATGTAAGCCTGCTTCAACACTGCGAAGTTCATAACTGCACCCCAATTGGCATAACTTTTTTAGTCCGTTGTGTTTTATCTAACACTTTACCAGCTAATTGCCCGCAGGCGGCATCTATATCATCACCGCGTGTTTTACGCACTGTGACCACATAACCGGCCTGCATGAGCACATCTCTAAATGCATTAACTTGCTCAGGTTTAGAAGTATCATAACCACTGTTCGGAAAAGGATTAAACGGAATCAAATTAAACTTGCAAGGCACATGCTTCACAATGCCTAATAACTGTTTAGCGTGCTCAATGGAGTCGTTCACGCCATCTAACATTACGTATTCAAACGTGACAAAGTCTCTTGGTGCTTTGACCAAATAACGCTCACACGCGTTCATCAAGTCTTTAATTGGATACTTCTTATTAATCGGCACAATTTCATCGCGCAAAGCATCATTAGGCGCATGTAATGAAACGGCCAACGCCACAGGACAATCTTCTTTCAAGCGATCCATTTGCGGCACTAGACCACTCGTCGACAGTGTCACACGACGACGGCTCAAACCATACGCATGGTCATCCATCATGATTTGCATTGCAGTCACAACGTTATCATAATTCGCCAACGGCTCGCCCATGCCCATCATCACCACATTTGAAATAATGCGATCACTGTTAGGCAGCATGTCATAGCCATCTTCCTGACGCAATGTATGGTTTGCAATCCAAAGTTGGCCAATAATCTCTGACACACTCAGGTTACGATTAAACCCTTGTCGCCCAGTACTACAAAACGTGCACTCCAGCGCACAGCCAACTTGGCTAGAGATGCACAACGTGCCACGATCAGCCTCTGGGATAAACACCGTTTCAACACTATTTGACGTACCATCTTTTTGGTTATCTGTCCCAATCAACCATTTGCGCGTGCCATCATTCGAGACTTTCTCCAACTGCACTTCGGGCAAGCCAAAGCTAGTCGTGTCTTGCAATTTAGCACGCAGGCTTTTTGCAAGATCCGTCATCGCGTCTAGCTCAAGTGTGTGGTTGTAATGCATCCACCGAAACACTTGCTTGGCGCGAAAAGGCTTCTCTCCGATACTAACAAAGTAATCGGTGAGTTGCTGTTGGTTGTAGTTGAGTAGATTAGTCAATTTAGCCTTTGTATCAAATGTTTCAAACACCAAATTGTGAATTGGTTAAGTTAGGCAAGGCGCAAAAATAAAATCGGGCCGATGCATATAGGTAATATGTGAGGTTTGATTTTATTTTTGCAACGCCGCATAACGACGCCAATTCACAATTTAGCCGAAGAAGTATTTGATTTCGATAGCAGCGTTCTCTAGTGAATCAGAACCATGCACCGCATTCGCATCAATGCTCTCAGCAAAATCAGCACGGATCGTACCAGCGTCAGCTTCTTTAGGGTTTGTAGCACCCATTAGCTCACGATTTTTTAATACAGCGTCTTCACCTTCAAGCGCTTGAATCATCACTGGACCAGAAATCATAAACTCTACTAACGCCGCAAAGAAAGGACGCTCTTTATGCACAGCATAAAAACCTTCTGCTTCTTCTTTAGTGAGTTGTGCCATCTTAGCTTCAACAATTTTCAAACCAGCGTCTTCAAAACGTGTGTAAATTTTACCGATTACGTTTTTTGCTACTGCGTCAGGTTTAATGATACTTAGGGTGCGTTCTACAGCCATGATTTCTCCAAAATTTATATTAAATGAACAACTTATCAAAAAGCGGAATTCTATCACTATTCAATCGCTTTATAAATTAAGATTTACACGCTGATTTTAGCTTGAGCAATACTTCTCATGCTCAGCAGACTCTAACCGTACAACCATTCACCATTTTCAACACCATTTGCATGGCACCATGCATAGCCCTTCGGTTTGCCAGGTACTGCCGCATATTCACCAGCATCATTCTGCCAGAAATTAATGTACCCCTATGTCAGATGCTTTTTCGCGGTCAGTCACAGAGGCTTAAAGTAAATCTCGCCATTGTCCATTGGCACTAATCTCAACCACCTGTATAGCATACAAGCCAGCAAGAATAGATCCATGATAACTATCCTTGAGCCGCACATTCAGAAACCAATAGTGCACGCAGCATGCTGGAGTCACGAACAGCTCTAAAGCAACAAGATTTAACCTCGCGTTTTCAATATTAAGAGCACCTAAATCTAGGCGCCAGCATAAAAACCTTTTTTAAGATAGGGTTTTTTAGGCTATTCTTCAGTATGTAAATAGCTTGAAATAACATGAAATTACATAGTTTTTTTCATGCTAATTGCATTAAACTATTCGCTAGACTGAAAAGATTACTGCTTGACCGCCCTAGCGACCTGGCGTACTGAGTTGCAAAACAGAACCTTTTGAAAGGTATAAATATAATAATGCAAGACACAAACCCTACCGTTATTGCCACCTGTCCAGCATGTGGCTTGTTATGCGATGATATAGCAATCAATTCTGACACAGGTGAAACGGCTACACCCTGTGGCAAATCCATTCAGTTCTATCAAAACGCGCTTAACCCTGTACAAACATCAGCACAAGTGAATGGCAAATCAGTTAGCCTGGCTGCAGCAACTGGACAAGCTGCAAAGTTATTGGCTAAAGCAAAGCGCCCGCTGTTTGCTGGTTTGGGCACAGAAGTCTTAGGCATGCGCGCCATTACAGGTCTTGCGAAAAAGACAAATGCCACTCTAGACCATATGCACTCTGAGGGCACAGTCAATAACACACTGACTCTGCAAAACATTGGTTATCAAACCACCACGTTGATGGAAGTTAAAAACCGTGCTGATGTCATTGTGGTGATTGGTGCAGATTTGAACAAAAGTGTGCCTAAGTTTTTAGAAAAAATGGTTTGGCATGATGACACGTTATTTGACAAACCTGCGCCTAAAGTCATCGCACTTGCACCACCAGCTGGTTCAAAATATGAATCACCTGTTGAAGTCATTGAGGCTGATTACGATGCTCTACCTGAGATTACCAATACATTAAAAGCCTTGTTAGCGGATAAAAACCCGCTCAACCGCTTAAGTGATGATACTGATATTGCTGGCGTGTCACTTGGCACATTAAAAAGCATCGTTAGCCAACTCAAAGCTGCACAATATGGTGTGGTAATTTGGGCAGCTAGCAGCTTAAAGACACTACCAGCGGCTGAGCTAGTCACACAAACTATTGTGCAATTTATCAACACGCTAAACAAAGACAACCGCGTCATGGGTTTGCCGCTAAATAGCGGTGATGGTGACACCACTGTTAACAACGCATTCACATGGTTAACAGGCTATGCCACGCGTGCTAAATTTGTGAACAATGTACCGATTTATGACCCACGCAATTTCAGCACGGCAAAACAACTAGACCAGACTGACGTCCTATTATGGACGAGTAGCTTTAGCCCTGTGACGCCACCTCAGACAGATGCACCAACCATTGTGATCGGCCATCCAAATACTGAATTACCACAAACACCCGACGTGTTTATTCCTGTCGCCGTACCAGGCGTACACAGTGATGGTCAAATGTTTAGAATGGACAGCTCCATCACCCTACCTTTGCGCAAATTTAAAGAGTCTGATTTACCCACACTACACAGTGTGATTGAACAAATTGAAAGTGAACTCGCATGATTACCTTGTTAAAAAACGGCAAAGTCTACGACCCAGCCCATAATAAAGACGGGGTGGTTGAAGACATTTATATTAAAGATGGTCATATTGTTGCCAAGCCAAGCAGCACAGAAAAAATTGACCAGACGCTTGATATGAGCGGCAAAGTTATCATGTCTGGTGCGATTGACATGCACAGCCACATTGGTGGCGGTAAAATGAACATTGCCCGCATGATGCTGCCTGAGTATCATGCGCAATACCAAGAAACGATGCGCTACACCGAGCCAGAAGCCCATGTCTGCGGCCCGCATTGTAGTCATCATGCCACGCCTAATACCGTGGATACTGGCTTTAGATATATTGAGATGGGTTACACCGCAGCCTTTGAGCCAGCCCTACTGCCTGCCAATGCAAGACAAGCGCATTTAGAAATGGCTGACACACCGATGATTGACAAAGGTGGCTATGCGATGCTGGGTAATGATGATTACTTTTTGCGTATGCTGGCTGCCAAAAAAGACCAGAAAGCCATTAACGACTATGTGGCCTGGACATTGAATGCCACCCAATCTATCGGCATTAAAGTCGTCAACCCAGGTGGAATCAGCGCGTTTAAATTCAATCAACGCCGCTTAGACCTAGATGAGCAACACCAGTTTTATCAAGTATCACCGCGCGAGATCTTAAAAAGCTTAAGCACAGCGGTAAACGAAGTTGGTATCGCCAAACCGCTGCACGTGCACTGTAATAACCTGGGTGCTGCAGGTAACTTCCAAACCACGCTCGATACCATGGGTGCGAGTGAAGGTGTACCGATGCACCTCACGCACATTCAGTTTCACAGCTATGGTACTGAAGGCGATAAAAAATTCTCATCTGCCGCCGCAGAAATTGCCGAAGCCATTAACAGCAACAAACACATCACCGCCGATGTGGGTCAAATTTTGTTTAACCAAACCGTAACGGCATCAGGCGACAACATGATGCAGCATCTTAACGCCGACCATGGCAACCCTAAAAAATCCGTCATTATGGACATTGAATGTGATGCTGGTTGTGGTGTCGTGCCGTTTAAATACAAAGACGAAAACTATGTTAACGCCTTGCAATGGGCGATTGGCTTAGAAATCTTCTTATCGGTTGAAGACCCTTGGCGTGTCTTCTTAACCACGGACCATCCTAACGGCGCACCGTTTACCAGCTACCCGCACTTGATCCGTTTGTTGATGGATAAAGAATTTCGTGATGAAGCGTTTGAGTCACTTAACTTAGACGCGCAGGCGATGAGCAACCTCAAAAACATTGAGCGTGAATACAGCTTGTATGAAATCGCAATCATGACGCGCGCTGGTGCCAGCAAGTTAATCGGCCTGAATAACACAGGCCATTTAGGCGTGGGTGCGAATGCCGACATCACTGTGTATACCGACCAAGCAGACCGCGAAGCGATGTTTGCCAAGCCGGATTACGTGTTTAAAGGTGGTGAACTAGTGGTCAAACATGGCGAAGTTGTTAAAGTCGTTTGGGGTGGCACACACACCGCCAAACCAGATTTTGACAAAGGTATTGAAAAAGACCTTAAAACCTATTTTGACCGCTACGGCACCATGCAAGTAGATAACTTTAAAATTGATAATGATGAAATTGCCGACAATGGTCGCGGCCACGTTATCGTGAACAAGCACGAGAGTTAACACTATGATCATTAACGGTATCCAAATTGACGAAACCTTTGCCGAAGCCTTTGACATGCGCGGCACTCGGGTGATTATTACTGGCCAAAATTTGCAATGGGCTTATAACGCCGCCAACGCGATGACGGGCTTTGCTACTTCCGTCATCGGCTGTGGTGTAGAAGCCGGCATCGAGCGCGAAATGACGCCAGACGAAACACCAGATGGGCGCCCTGGCGTTAGCATTCTGATGTTTGCCATGGGCAGCAAGGTGCTGAAAGAACAACTTGAAAACCGCATGGGGCAATGTATTCTTACCTGCCCTACCGCTGCGGCATTTTCTGGCCTAGAGAGCGAGACGAAAATCAGCCTGGGCAAACATTTGCGCTTCTTTGGCGATGGTTATCAAACCTCAAAACAATTCCCTGATGCTGATGGCAACCTCAAGCGCTATTGGCGCGTCCCAGTGATGGATGGTGAGTTTTTAACCGAAGAAACTACTGGCATGATCCGTGCAATTGGTGGCGGTAATTTTTTAATCTTAGCCACCTCACAGCCCAATGCCTTAGCCGCTGCTGAGACAGCCGTTGCAGCCATGAAAAAAGTGCCTAACATCATCATGCCATTCCCGGGCGGTGTGGTGCGCTCAGGTTCAAAAGTTGGCAGTAAATACAAAACCATGTTTGCCTCGACCAATGATGCCTTTTGCCCAACCTTAAAAGGTGTTACTAAATCCGAACTGTCTGAGGATATCGAAAGTGTGATGGAAATCGTGATCGACGGACTTAGCTTTGACGACATTGCTGAATCCATGCGCGTTGGCATGCAAGCCATCTGTGATATGGGACCAGAAAGCGGCGTCAAACGCATTGCCGCAGGTAACTACGGCGGCAAACTCGGGCCACACCTCTTCCACCTACAAGACATTATGGGGGGCAAATAAATGACTGCCTTAACCTTTAGCCTAAAAACAGACTTAA
>SPJK01021115.1_pt1 | contig 21777 bp, 21 predicted proteins | sample 3741771 | NCBI WGS metagenome assembly SPJK01 (sample SAMN10925997, study PRJNA522277) | cold seep metagenome | isolation source: Elba SIP-enriched marine methane seep metagenome, extraction at timepoint T2 | place: Italy: coast of Elba, Mediterranean Sea
CAGATTCCGTTTCGCGGGACACGCGTGCCCGATCGGGTGTGTGCCGCCGGACGGCTGCTCGAGCGAAAGAACGACTGGGGAATCGAACCCCAGCCGGGGGGAGATGCTCTCCCTCCCCCCGGCACGGCCTTGTGTGCGGTCTGATCGATCATGCAATCCCGATTGTCAAAGAGGCGACTCGTGTGAGTCGTGAGAAGACAATGCATGCTGCGTGCCAAACCGAGCAGTGTCGCGATTATGGCCTTGTATCGTCGATTGACCTATCAAAGACCGATCATAGATTTGATTCACATTGATATAGATTTATCGTGATTGATCCGAAATACTCGTACATGCCCGGATCTGAATCAAAGCCCATCGTCGTCATCGGGTTGCTCGGCACCACCCTCGACACGGGCAAGGGGCCCAAGCGGTGGGAGCGTTGGCGCCCAACGGTGTCCATGTGTCAGCACGAGGACTTCATCGTGGATCGGTTGGAGCTCATCCATGATCGGCGGGCGAGCTCACTCGCGAATCAGGTGATCGAGGACATCGGGTCGGTGTCGCCTGAGACGAGCGTCGTGCAGCACACGATCTCGATGCGCGACCCTTGGGACTTTGATGAGGTGTTCGCGACATTGCATGACTTTGCACGCGCGTACCCATTCGACACGGAACGCGAGGAGTACCTGATCCACATTACGACCGGGACGCACGTCGTGCAGATCTGCAACTTCCTGCTGACCGAATCGGGATACTTCCCGGCGCGGTTGATCCAGACGTCGCCGCCTCGGCGTGCGAAGGACGGGCCGGGTCTGCGTCGGATCATCGATTTGGACCTGAGCAAGTACGACCAACTCGCGTCCAGGTTCCAACGCGAGCACGAGGACGCGGTCGCGTCGCTCAAGGACGGGATCGAGACGCGCAACGCGAAGTTCAATCGGTTGATCGAGCGTGTTGAGCACGTCGCGATCCGCACGAACGACCCGATCCTGCTCACCGGCCCCACCGGCGCGGGCAAGTCCAAGCTCGCGAGTCGGATCTTCGAGTTGCGTCAGCAGCGCCGCTTGGTTGAGGGCTCGTTCGTCGTGGTGAACTGTGCGACCCTGCGGGGCGACAGCGCGATGTCCACGCTCTTTGGGCACAAGAAGGGCGCATTCACCGGGGCGGCGAGCGATCGCGCGGGGTTGTTGCGCCAAGCAGACGGCGGGTTGTTGTTCCTCGACGAGATCGGCGAGTTGGGGCTCGACGAGCAGGCGATGCTCTTGCGTGCCATCGAGGAGCAACGGTTCATGCCCATGGGCGCGGACACGGACGTGCAGAGCGCGTTCCAGCTTATCGCGGGGACTAATCGGGACCTGCGTGAGTGCGTGCGTGACGGGACGTTCCGCGAGGACCTGCTCGCGCGGATCAACCTGTGGAGCTTTGAGCTCCCGGCGCTGCGTGATCGGGTCGAGGACATCGAACCCAACGTGGACTTTGAGCTTGATCGGTTCACGCGTGATCGTGGGCACATGGTCCGGTTCAACACCGAAGCGCGTGAAGCGTTCCTCGCGTTCGCGTCCGCGCCGACGTCCCGATGGAACGGGAACTTCCGTGATCTCAACGCGGCATTGACCCGCATGGCGACCCTCGCGCCCGGCGGGCGGATCACCTGCGAGGTGGTCGATGAGGAACGCGATCGTCTGGAGTACGCGTGGGCGTGCGCGTCGGATGATTCGTACCAGAACCTGTCGCGCGTGATGACGCGTGAGCGGATCGAGGGGCTCGATGTCTTCGATCAGATCCAGCTCGAAGGCGTGCTCAAGGTCTGCAACGAGTGCGAATCGTTGTCGGATGTGGGGCGCACGTTGTTCGCGTCGTCGCGTGCGAAGCGTGCGAGCACAAACGATTCGGATCGCATCCGCAAGTACCTCGCGAAGTTCGGGCTTACCTGGTCTGCGATCAAGGGCGGGTGACGCGGGTCAGGGTTCGGGGCGCTTGGTGGGGATGACGCGGGCGCTGCGATCGTAGTGGACGTATTGCCAGAACCATTGCAGCATCGTCATGATCCGGTTGCGGTACCCGATGAGGAAGTAGATGTGGATGATCGCCCAGAGGAGGAACGCGGGGTACCCGGCGAACCGTCGGCCTGCGATTTCCGCGACGGCGCGGTTGCGGCCAATCGTCGCGAGTGAACCCTTGTCGCGATAGGCGAAGGGGCTGCGATTGGTTGTGTTGGACTTGAGCTCGGACTTGATTGTGCGCCCGACGAATGTGCCCATCTGGATCGCAGCGGGCGCAACACCCGGGACGGGCTCGTTGCTCTTGGGGTCGATGCAGTACGCGATATCACCCGCCGCGAAGATGTTGGGGGGGGTGGGGATGCTCAGGTTGGGTTCGACCTTGAGTTTCTGATCGCGGGTACGTTCGCAATCGAGTGAGGACCCGATGGATTCGCCCGCGACGCCCGCAGCCCAGACGATGGTCTCAGTCTCGATGCGTTGCCCGTTGGAGAGGGTGACACCCATCGCGTCCATCTCGTCAACGGTGGTGTTGAGGATGACCTCAACGCCCAACTCTTCCAAGTCTTTCTTGGCGCGTGCGGAGGTCTCCGGTGCGTATGCGTTGAGGACCCGGTCCTGCCCTTCGATGAGGATGACGCGGGCGCTGGAGGTATCGAAACGTCGGTACTCGTCGCGGAGGGCTTTGCGGGAGAGTTCTGCGAATGCGCCCGCCATCTCGACGCCGGTTGGGCCTGCGCCGATGACGACGAACGTGAGATGGCGCGATCGGTCATCGTTGTCGTCGATCAGTTCCGCGGACTCGAACGCGGAGACGAATCGTCTGCGGATCTCGATCGCGTCGGCGATGGACTTGAGCGGCGGGGCGTGCGTTTCCCAATCGTCGTGCCCGAAGTAGACGGATCGGAGTCCCGCAGCGAGCACGATGTAGTCCGCGTCGATCTGTTTCCCGGACGACAGGGTAACGCGCATCGCGTCCGGATCGATCCGGGTCACTTCGTCCATGAGCACGTGCACGTCTTTGCGTTTGGAGAAGACCTTGCGGATCGGTGCGGCGATGCTCGCTGCGGAGAGTGCCGCGGTCGCGACCTGGTAGAGGAGGGGTTGGAACAGGTGGTGGTTCTGACGATCGATGAGGGTGATGCGTGCGCCTGAACCCTTGAGCGCCTTGGTGCACTCGATCCCCGCGAAACCAGCGCCGATGATCACGATGTGGGGTTGGTTGTTCATGTGTTTGAACTTGCTCTCATCGTTGGTCTTAGTGATCCCATCCCATCGCGGACGCGTCGTGCGGTTTGCCGTATGCATCGAGGACGATGGCTGCGGGTGGTTGATCCGGTGCACACGCGTGGACGCGTCCGATTGGGCCGAGCAGTGGGGCGGGGCATTGGTCCATTTGGTGATCGGGGGGGAGGGCGATCAGGAGCTCGTAGTCCTCGCCCTCCGCGACACCCTGTTGCCAGCTCGCGCATCGGTGTGAGATGGGGAGTTTCGTCGCGTTGAGTTCGATGCGGACGTTGGACGCGAGCGCGATCCGGTGGGCGTCGCGTCCGAGCCCGTCGGAGAGGTCCATCATCGCGTGGGCGTTGGACTTCGATGCCCATTGCCCGATGTCGAGTCGGGGTTCGAAGCGCAGGTGCCACCCCGATTCAAAGCTCCCGCCGATCTGCCCGGTGACATAGAGCAGGTCCCCGGGGCGCGCCCCCGAGCGGAGCACAGGAGGCGTCCCCCTGGGCATGGTGCCCGCGACCGTCACCGTGAGGGTCAGCGGGTGATCTGCTGAAGCGTGGGATGCGATGTCGCCTCCGATGAGGGGGCAGTTCCAATGATTCGCCCACCTGCTCATCGCGTCGAAGAGCTCGTTCCCGTGCGCGTAGTCCTTGGGAAGCACGCCCGTGCCCATCGCCCAGACGGGCGTCCCGCCCATCGCGGCGATGTCGGACACGGAGCGCGCGACCGCCTTGCGGGCGATCAGGTCGAGATCCGTGCCCGATTCATAGTGACGCCCCTCGACGAGCTGATCCACGGTGAGGAGCTGGGTGTCGCCCGTTGGGGTTTCAACGACCGCACAATCATCCCCGGGCCCGACACGCAACGTCCCTGCGCCGAGCGTGAGTGCGTGAGAGCGTTGGTAGATATGATCATGGAGATCCGATTCGTTCACGAACGATCATAGGAGATGCCCGATGCCGATCTATGAATACCGATGCGACGCGAACGACACCACGCTCGAAGTGACGCACGCGATGAGCGTGACGGTCTTGACGTGGGGCGAGTTGTGTGATGTTGCGGGGGTGGAGCTCGGGGAGACGCCGGGTGATGCGCCGGTGGAGAAGCTGATCTCGATGCCGATCGCGCACGGGTCGGACACGCCCAGAGGAAACCCGATCCCGCCCGGCGGGTGCGGCGCGGGGTGCGGGTGCGTGGGGCACTGATCGGATCAGTGCTTGACCTTGCAGGTGCTCATCCCCACCAAGCGGTATGCGGGGCAGAACCCGACGAGACCGGTGACGAGCATCACCGCACCGATGACCGCGGCGATGATCCCTGTGATGTTGCCAGCCGTGACGTCCAACCAGACGAAACTCGCAATGAGCAGCGCGACACCGAGGATCAGGCGGAGTGCGCGATCGATGCCGTTCTCATTAGTCTTCATGATGTCTTCCAATCTTGGAAAGAGGGTGATGGTGCTCGGCTACGCCTTGGCAGCCGCTTGCGATTCTTCGATGACCCGGTTCGCGTAGTTGTCCATCGCGTCGCGGAGCTGTTCGAACGAGTCGAGGACGTAGACGATGTCCTGGAAGTGATCGATCTCGAACGGGGTGTTGATCACGCGTTCCATATCAAACGGTCGGCGTTCGATCTGCCCGTTGTCGCGTCCGCCCTTGCCCTCGGGTGCGCCCAGCGCGTACTCGGACTCGGCGTGCGAGGAGATGGTGCCCGACCCGTAGACCTTGAGCTTGCCGTTCTCGGAGATGAGCCCGAACTCCACGGTGAACCAGAAGAGTCGCGCGAGCGCTTCTTCGTGCTCGGGGCCTGCGAGCAGGGCGGCCTTGCCGTAGGTCTGGAGGAAGTCCGCGAAGACGGGGTCCGCGTGGAGTGGGACGTGCCCGAAGACATCGTGGAAGATGTCGGGTTCGGGGAGGTAATCGATTTTGTCCATCGGGCGGATGACGATGGTGGATGGGAACTCGCGTCGTGAGAGACACGAGAAGAACGCCTTGGCGGGGAGGTACCCGGGTACGCCGTGCGATGCCCAGCCGGTCAGGTCCTTGAGGTACTCGTTGATGCCCTTGATGGTGCGATCGGGGTGGTATGGGTCCTTGGCGTGTCCCCACAGGAGTGGGACACGATCGGGGACGAGGTTGATCGCGTTGAGACCCGCGAGGTAGGTGTGCGATGCCTGCTGCTCGAGGACGTCCCAGCGTTTGTTCCAGAGGGTCTCCCAGACCTTGTGGTTCTCTTCGGTGTAGCGGTCGTAGTGCTGGGTGACGTAGAAGGAATCGGTGTCGATCTGTGTGTGATCGAGCCCGGCGGAGTCGTCTGCGGCCTTCTGGGCGCGTGCGAACTCGTCGCCGTCGATGATGTTGTTGTATGTGATGTCAGCGCGCATGGTGGACCTCCTGTCGCGTGTCGCACACCTGAAAGAGGTTGCGATGCTCCGTTATTATAGGAACTGTGGGAGATGGTGCCAGTTGGGTTGATGGGTGCAACGGGTTTCGTGGGTTGGAATTTGGATGATGCGTGAGGGAAATTGATCGCGGTAGGGGTGTGACGTGGGGTGTGGGGCGGCTATACTCCCGACCCGAGGGCCTGTAGCTCAGCCGGCTAGAGCGCACCGCTGATAACGGTGAGGTCGACAGTTCGAGTCTGTCCAGGCCCATTGAATAAACCCTGACCCCACCGGTCAGGGTTTTTTCGTGTATCGATCGAAGTGCTGAGGCGGGTTACTTGCGTTTCCCCTTGCCTTTCCCGCCAGGGCCTTGTTTGCCCTTTGCGTCGCGCCGGTAATCCGTCTTGCCGCGATCGCGGGATTTGGATTTGCGTGATCGGCGCGTCCCGCCGGGCGCTTTCTTGAATCCCGCGCCTTCTGCTTCACCGATCCCGCCGTACGAGTCGCCGCCGAGGGTGAGCTTGGCTGCGGGACCCTTGAGTTTCCCCGCAGCACGCGAAGCGCCGTCCGTGATCACCAGGTCCATCTGGCGCAACGCGAGATCGACGTTCGCGATGTTGACACGGACACGATCGCCAATGTTGTAACTCCGCCCAGAGTGTTGATCGACCATCGCGCCGGTTCTGTCGTCGATGCGCCAAGTGGGTGGGCGTTTGGATCGGGTCGTGTCGCCGACGAGGTCCTTCTTCGCGACCATCCCGTCCGCGAGGTACTTTTCGATCTGCACGTACACGCCCTTGGGAGTCACGCCGGTGATGAACCCATCGAACTCTTCGCCGATGTGGTCTTCCATCAACTGAAGCACAAGGAACTGACGCAGCTCGCGCTCCGCCGCCGTCGCGTTTTGTTCCGTGCCTGAGCACTGGTTCCCAATGTCCGTGAGCTCGTTCTTGTCCGGACAATCGTCGTCGTTCTTGAGATCGCGTCCGAGTGCCTTCCACTCGCCATCGGTCTTCGGGCGCTTCTGCCCGTTGTCCGTGCGTCGCAGATACGCGACAAGCGCCCGATGCAGCGTGAGGTCCGGGTAGCGCCGGATGGGCGAGGTGAAGTGCGAGTAAGCGTGCGACGCGAGCGCGTAGTGTCCGATGAGCGCGGGGGAGTAGACCGCCTTGGTCATCGTGCGGAGAACCGCCATGTGCACCGCACGCGCAGCGGTTGTGCCCGCCGTCGCGTCGAGCAGGGTCTGCAGCTCCTCGCGCGTGGGGGACTTGGGGATCTTGAACCCCGCGACCGTTGCGGTTTTACGCAGATCATCCACATCGCCCGGCGTCGGTTCCGGGTGGGTCCGCCGGAGCACTGGCACCTCGAGCTTCTCAAACAAGGACGCGAGCGCCTCGTTTGCTTCCACCATGAACATCTCGATCAGGGTGTGCGTGAACGCGTCATCCTCTTTCTGTGCGTCGACGACCTTGCCGTTCTCGTCGAAGACGAGCTCGACCTCAGGGAGATCAAGGTGGATCATGCCCGCCTTGTGCCGGCGTGCCTGGATGAGCTTGGCGAGCTCGTTCATGTCCCGCACGCTCTGGATCAGCTCCTCGGTATGAGGCGTGTCCGTCTTCGCGTGCTTCTTCGCTTCCTCGACATCCCCTTCGATCAGCGCCTGCGCCTCGAGATAGGTCATCCGCTTGCGTGACTTGATCAACGACTGGCACACGCCCCGGGATTGAACATTGCCCATCCGGTCGTACCGGATAATACAGGTCTTCGCGTAGCGCAGCACGCCCTCCTGCAACGAGCAGATCCCGTTCGACAACACTTCGGGCAGCATCGGGATGACCAATCGGGGGAGATACACGGAGTTCCCGCGTTCCATCGCTTCCTCATCGAGCACCGACCCACGCGGGATGTAGTGCGCCACATCCGCGATATGAATCCCGAGCTCCCACCCGCCGTTGTCGAGGCGCTTGAGCGAGATCGCGTCGTCGTAGTCCTTCGCGTCCGGCGGGTCGATCGTCGTGATGTAATCCCCCGTGAGATCACGGCGCATGTCCAGCGCCTCAATCCCCTTGGATTCGTACAGGTCCATCTCCTCCTCGAACCGTGCCGTCGCTTCGCGCGCCTGCTGCACGCACGCTTCGGGGAACTCGTTGCTCGGGAGGGAATAGGCCGCGATCACCGCCTGCGTTTCCACATCAGGTTCGCCCGCCGCGCCGAGAACCTTGGTGACGACCCCGACCGCGAGCCGCCCGTTCTCGGGGTATTCAACGATCTCGAGGACGACCTTGTCGCCGTTCTTGACGTTCTTGGATTCCGCGTCGCGGATGACAACGGGGCCGGTGAGCTCTCGCCCGTCCGGGAAGACGATCCAACGCCCGTCACGTTTCTCGATCTCGCCCGTGAAGTTCGCACGCTTGCGTGCGATGATGTCGAGGACCTCGCCCGCGTACTGGCGTTCAAGGGTCCCGAGCTTGCGCTCGCGCCGTTGATCGCGCTCGAACCAGATCTTGACCGTGTCGCCTGACAACGCGCCGTTGGTGTACTGCGCCGGGATAAAGATGTCCGACCCGTGCTTCTTCTGCGCGGGTATCACGAACCCGATCCCGGATTGCGTCCCGCGGAACTGCCCGATGAGCTCGCCCTCGTCCGGATGGAAAGGGAGTTGGATCTTTCCCGACTCATCGAGATCAATCACGCCCTCTTCCGCGAGATCGCGCACCTCGTACCCAAACTCCTTCACATCATCGATGTTGAGTTCCTTCGCGACGACGGGGATGGGTTTGGGGCGGTAATCCTCGTGCGAGATGTGTGAGATCAATCGATCCCGGTGTCGGCCTGACATGCGTGTCCAATCCGTTGTGTGTTCTGGGTTTCCGTACGGGGGATCTTAGAGCCGATCCGCGTATTTCTGCACCGATCCCTCAAACTCCTGAGGCGTAAACCCAAAGTCCTCGATCACCGACACATTGTCCGAGATCGAATCACGCCCACCCATGATCGCCATGCCCTCATCGAAGGGCAATAACCCGCCGAGCCCGACGAGCTTCGCGATCCGCGCCTGGAACGCCGCGACGAACCAAGGCAACCCGATCGCAGGGCGGTGCTTGGGCTCGGGGGTGAGGTGTTTCGCGTAGACCCGGAGCATCTCGGGGAACTCCAGTTTCTCGGAACCCGACAGCTCGTAGATTTTCCCGATCGTCGAGTCATTCCCAATCGAATCCACGAACACCCGCGCGACATCATCGACAAAGACCGGCGCGACGTGGGGTGCTTCAAACCCGAACCCGTCGTCCTTCCAACGCGAAAAGTACGTCCAGAACAGGTACGGCGGCGCTTTCCCCCGCACCCACTCGATCGCCATCTGGGTGAACTCGCCGTCGTGCCCGTGGATCAACCCTGGTTTCATAATCGTCCAGCGGAGCCCAGACTTCTGCACGATCTGCCCCGCCCGGTACTTGGTGTCGCGATATCCCGCACGCTTGTCGGGACCCACTCCGAGCGCGGACATGTGGACGAACCGCATCGACGGGTCGTGCTGCCTGCACGCTTCCACGATCGCGCGTGTCCCATCCACATGGACCTTCTCGAACGACTGGTTCTTGGTTTCGCGGATGATCCCAACGAGATGGATGCACGCGCCGCACCCATCGACGAGATGACGCAGCGCGTCTGGGTCGTCGAGGGTCCCGTCACAGAGCTCAACTCGTCCGTCCTCGATCGCTTGTTCGTCGAGCACCTTGCGTGCTTTGGCCGTCGATCGCGTCAGGGCCCGGACCGGGTACCCCTCGTCGAGCAATCGAGACACGATGTGCCGACCGACAAACCCCGTTGCCCCGGTCACCGCGATGGGTTGTGCGTGTGGTTGAGTCATTGCGTCCGTGCTCCTCTCCTCAGAGCGTACCCGCTGAGCGTACCATCGTGTGTGCCGTTGAGCGTGGAATCCATCGTGTTTACGTATCCCAAGGGCCCAAGGGTGCTCGACGGGGTCTCGTGCACGATCGAGTCAGGGAAGCTCACCGCCATCGTCGGCCCAAACGGCGCGGGCAAGAGCACCCTCGTGCGCCTCCTCGCGGGTCTCCGCGCACCCGATACCGGTTCCGTGCGTCTGGATACCCGCGATGTGTCTTCGCTCACACCCCGCCAACGGGCGCACCGGATCGCGTTCCTTGAGCAACGCCCCTCGCTCGCGTTCGATTTTTCTGTGATGAAGGTCGTTTCATTCGGCGCGTTCGCTGCGGAGCGCGATTGCGCACTGATCTCCAGCGCTCTCGCACGGTTCGAACTCTCAGAGATCCAGGAGAAACCCTTCGCGTCGTTGAGTGTCGGGCAACAACAACGCACCGCGTTCGCACGTGCCTGGGTGCAGATCGCCCAGCGTCCAGACGCGTACCTGCTCGCGGACGAGCCCTGCTCGGCCATGGATCCCCGGCACACCCTCCAGACCATGCGTGCGATGCATGAACTCACCCGATCGGGCATCGGGGTGGGGGTCGTGATCCACGATCTGAACATCGCGTCCCGATACGCGGATCGAGCGGTCGTCCTCGATTCCTCCGGACGCGTCGTTTCCCAAGGGGAAGTCGACAGCGCCCTCAACCCCGAGACCCTCTCCGACGTGTTCGAGGTGGGGATCGAACGCATCGAACTCCCGGACCAACCCGCGATGCTCGTCGTCCGCGACGGATGAGGAATTCGCATCCATCCGCTCGATCATCCGATATACTCATAACATGGGTCGGATCATCAACTTCATCGTCTCAAACCCGATTCTGCTGATCATCATCATCGGCGGGTTGTTTAACTTTGCTGTCCGGATGCAGCAGAAGGCCAAGGAACAACGCGCGAAACGCGCTGCACTCACGGAAATCCAGCGCCGCAAAGACGAATCGCTCCGCACGGGCAAGCAGAGCACCGAACCCATCATCGTCTACGACGAGCCGCAGAAGAAAACCACCAAATCCTCAAACGCCGAGGATCGTCAAGCACGCATCGAGGCGCTCCGCCAACAACGCATGGCCCAGCTCCGCGCCATGCGTGAAAAACGCTCGGGCACCGCGCAATCACCTACGCCCCAAGCGCCTCCGCGCCCCCAACAGCGCCCAGCCCCGCGTCCACAGCCCAAATCCACCCCGCCACGCCCAACCCAACAACGGGTTGTTCCACGCACCACCACGACACAACGCACACAGGAACGCCCCCGCGTTGTTGCGCCCGTGCCGCGTCCAACCCCAATGCCCCAATCCACGCCAGGCCTCGAGACGCCCGCACCGATCCAGGAGATCGTGCCTGGCAAGAATCCGATCGCAAACGCCTACACGCAATCACCCTCATCACGATCCGGTTTGGGCGGGATTAACGCACGATCCATCCTCCGCGATCCGAATCGGCTTCGCGAAGCCATCGTCGCGAGTGAGATCTTGGACGCCCCGATCTCGTTGCGAGATCCGGAAAACGCCCCCGGCGGGGTCCCAAACTGATCCGTTGATCTCCCTGTTTCATGCGATCAACGCGATTCCTTCGATATAATCGAGTATGGACCCACGCACGAATCGGTACGCACAGACACTCTTGCTCGCAACGATCGCATCAGGGACCCTGATGGGGTGCGGTGCCTTTGACGGCGCTCCGCGTGGGACCGAATCGCTTCTGAATGTCTTTGCGCCCCAGACATCCCCGACCGAAGCGGCAGAGATGGCCACGGACCCATACAGCGCCGAGAACCGGTACAAGGGGATCACCCTCCTCTCCAGCGCCGACTTCGGCGGGCAACCCATCTACCTCGAACTCTACATGGACGGGCTCAACGATGAGGATGCGTCCGTCCGCGGCGCATCCGTCCGCGCACTCGGACGACACGGCGATCCCGAACACGCGCCCATCATCATCGAGGCGCTCCAAGACTCCGACGACTTTGTCCGTCTCGAAGCCACCCGTGGGTTGCAACGGATCCACTCCCCCGACGCGATCGAGCCCTTGCTCGCATTGATCGAGGAGGAGAACGAGAAGAATATCGATATCCGCGCCGCCGCGGCGAACGCGCTGGGGCAGTACAACGAGAAACGCGTCGTGCTTGGGTTGATCGGCGCGTTGCGCGATTCCCGCCTCGCGGTCAACAACCGTGTTCAGCACGCGCTCATGATCCTCACGGGTCAGAACTTCGGGCTCGATCGCGTCGCGTGGTTGGAGTGGTACAACGACACGGACGAGATCTTCGCGGGCGCCCAGCCGTACACGTATCCTGTGTTTAATCGGGAGAAGAAGATCATCGAGTATCTCCCGTTCGTGCCGCCGCCACCGAATGAAACAACCGGTGCGCCGGTGGGGATGGATCCCGTCCGCGACTCCTGAGCGTTCCAAACCCATCCCGATCGTCCGAGAACATTCGCAATGACTCATCTCGGGTGAGATCCTCGCGGAATCCGCCGATACAACAGGGCAGATTCGCTGCTCGGAGGTTTGTGTGCGCGCTGTACGTCGAGTCAATCAGGAACTGTTCTTGGACACCAACGCACCCGAACCCGAGATGGGCGACGGGATCGCGTTGATTCGTCCGACGCACGTGCTCGTCGGCGACGCGGAACTCGCCGTCGCCCAGGGGGTCGTCGAACACGAAGGCGTCCTCGGACACCAGTTCGTCGGGCGAGTCGAGTCCTGCGCCGATCAGCAATGGGTCGGCAAACGTGTCGTCGGACAGATCGACATCGCCAACCCCGACTCTGAACTCGCAAAGCGCGGGCTCGGGGCGCACGACCCTGAACGACAGATCCTGGGACTCCGCGGACGCGATGGGTGCCTTGCAGACTTGTTTGCGCTCGAGACACGCAATCTCATCGAGGTTCCCGAAGGGATCGAAGACGAGTACGCCGCGCTGACCATGTCGATCGCACGCGCGATCCACGCGGGTCAGGTGGCTCACATCGAAGGGCGTCCATACGTCTCGGTGCTCGGCGACGGATTGATCGGGTTGCTCTGCGCCCAGGTCATGACGCGACGCAACGCGTCCGTGCGTCTGTTGAGTTCACGCATGGACCCGCTCGAGTTGTGCGCGAAGTGGGGGATCAAGCACCGTCACCTCGATCAGGTCGGTCGGCGAGGCGATCAGGATGTCATCATCGAAACGACCGGCACCGCCCACGCGTTCGACGACGCGATCCGCATGGTCCGCCCGCTGGGTACGGTCGTGCTCGCGGGGAATCCGGTTCCCTGCTCAACCGAGACCATCGCGATCGATCACGAACTCATCGCGGATAAAGAAATCCGTGTCCTGGGCGCGCGTTCCGGTTCCTTGAGCGAAGCAATCCGCGCCATGACGAGTGGCGAGATCGATCTCACCGGGTTGATCACCAAACGACACAAGTTTGACGACGCGATCGGGGCCCTGCGATCAGCGCAAGACCCCGAGAACATCGGCGTACTGGTGACGGTGGACTGATCCGGATTACTGAACGATCAACGGCGCCCCGGGTACACCCTCGGGCGCAGGCCACATCGACGCAATCACCCCCGCCGTGATGAGTGCGAATATCAGGCCATCGATAAAGCTCGTGAAGATGAACCGCGTAGGTTTACCCAAGAAGAAATCGTTCGCGAGTCCGCCCATGCAATGCCCGAGCACACCCGCAGCGCCCGCGACCTGGAAGACCGCGAGGTAATCAGCGCCTTGGGTCGTACTCGCCGCGGTGATGTATGCGACGAAGATCGTGATGATGAGATACGAAAGAAATGTCTTGAGCAGGTTCATCGGGAAGTTCGGTTGCTGACCCTGAACCGTGATGATGCCCCACGGGCCCTGCTTCCACTTTGCTTTGAACTCTTCGGATTTCATGTCCTTCGGGTCTTGGCAGTTCGGGAACATGTACAACCCGGGTTTGATGTTCATTTCCGAGACTTTGCTCGTGAGTTCTGCTTCGTTCGGGAGGAACTGGATGTCCTTCTTGTGGTACGGCAGGATCATCCAGATGATCGAGCTTGTGAAAAAGACGCAGACCGTCGCGATGACGATGGGGAGTAAGAGATCGAGGAGTGCAACTTCCATCACGCGTTCCTTTCCTGCATGGGGTGCGTTGTGCGGAGATCAATGTACCACATTTCCTGCCCACACGAAAAAACCCGCGATATCGCGGGTTGAAGTCGATTTTGGATGGGTTCGGATCAGGAATCCTGCATCGGCATGTGCTCAAGCACCTGATCGATGAGCCCGTACTCAAGCATCTCGGAATCGTCCAGCCACAGGTTGCGATCGCAATCGCGATGGACCTTCTCCTGGTCTTGACCTGTCGCGTCGGCGTAGATCTTGTACAGGCGATCACGCAGACGGAGCATTTCCTTGGCTTCGATCTCCAAGTCTGTCGCCTGTCCTTCCATGACGCCGGAGAGCAGCGGCTGGTGCATCAGGTTGCGTGCGTTCTTGAGACAGAAACGCTTACCTTTCGTGCCCGACGAAGCGATCACGGATCCCATCGATGCGGCCTGCCCGATGATGTAGGTGCAGACGTCGGGTTTGATGAAGTTCATTGTGTCAACGATACCCAGACCCGCCGTGACGGACCCGCCGGGCGAGTTGACGTACAGGTGGATGTCCGCGTTCGCGTCTTCGTTCGCGAGGAAGAGGAGCTGGGCGACGATGAGGTTCGCCATGTCGTCCATGACCCCGCCGGTCACGAAGATGATCCGGTCCTTGAGCAGACGCGAGTAGATGTCGTATGAGCGCTCGCCGCGACCGGACTGTTCGATCACGATCGGGACGAGATGGGCGCTTGGGGTGGTCATATGTGTTTCACCTCGATCGGTGTGGTGTTCGTGGGTTGATTCAACGCGAAATACGGGTCAGGACTTGTTCGCCCCTGCGATCTTGAGATCCTCAGGCGGCTCGGTGAGGACCTCATCGACGAGCCCGTAGGCCTTGGCCTCCTCGGCGTCGAAGTACTTGTCCCGTTCCGAGTCTTCCCTGACCTGCTCGGGAGACTGTCCGGTGTGCTTGGCGATAATGTCAGTGAGGAGTTGCTTGCTTTTGATGATCTGCTCGGCTTGGAGGCGGATGTCTTCGGCCTGACCCGTGATCCCGCCGTAGGGCTGATGGATCATGACCTTCGCGTGCGGGAGGATGAAACGACGACCCTTCGTTCCTGCGGTCAGCAGAACCGATCCGCCGGAGTATGCGCGTCCGATGCAGTACGTCGCGATGGGCGACGAGAGGAAACGCATTGTGTCGTAGAGCGCGAGGGTGTCGTCAACCGCCCCGCCGGGGGAGTTGATGTAGAAGTTGATTTCTTGGTTGCGGCGCTGATTTTCCAGATAGAGCATCTGCATCATCACGCGCGAAGCGCTCGCGGGGTTGATCTCGCCGACAAGAAAGACAATCCGATTCTCAAGCAAAAGCTCGTCGATCGTCATCTCACGGGTTCGTTGGTAACTGACTGAAGCTGCAGGCATAAGTCTTTCCCTGACATGCGTCTATGCGTTCTGGGCGTCGCGGGGTGGGGTTGACGAGCCCCGATTCGCTGCCCGTTCGTCCTGATTCATCGGCCATCTGGCCTCAAATCATCATACGCCTCTCTCAATCGGGTCGAGAAATCGTCCAACCAGGGTCTCTAATAAAGGTATTGCAAAAACCCCCGTGGTGCTCCTATTGTTCCCATCTCTCTGAGCGTCCTCATCGGGCGTGACACGCAACCCCTTGATTCTGTGAGACATCCGTCGTGCCGACAGCCGTTATCAGCGATATCCATGGCAACGCATCCGCATTGCGGAGTGTCCTCGCGGACATCGAGTCGCGTGGAATCGAAAAAATCGTGTGCCTAGGCGACATCGTCGGGTACGGACCCGAGCCCCTCGCGTGCATCGATCTCGTCCAAGAGAAGTGCGCCTGGGCGCTGATGGGCAATCACGACTTCGGGGTCCTCTACGAACCCACGAACTTTAACGCGACCGCGGAGGCTGCGGCGTTCTGGACCCGCGAGCAGTTCGACGCGGAATCCGATGAATCGCAACGCGAGCGCCGGTACGCGTACCTGAGTTCTCTCAAGGTGCGTCAGGTCGAGGACCTTTGCGAAGACGGGTCCGAAGTACTCGCGGTCCACGCGTCGCCCCGACGGCCGATCAATGAGTACATCTTTCCTGACGACGTAAACGACGCGCCCGACAAGATCGACGCGATCTTCGATCGTGTGAATCAGATCGCGCTTGTGGGGCACACTCACGTGCCCGGCGTGTTCTCCAATGAACCCGATTTCTACCCACCCAACGAGATCGGGGACGACCCGGTCTTTAAGTTCATCACGGACGAGAAGGCCGTGATCAATGTTGGATCTGTTGGGCAACCCCGAGACTTCAACCCACGTGCGAGCTACGTCATCCTGTCCCCCGGGCAGGTGGAGTTCGTGCGTGTTGAATACGACATCAAAGACACCGCGGATAAGATCAAAGCCATCCCCCAGTTGCACGACTGGCTCGGCGATCGTCTCTTTGAGGGACGCTGATCGCGCGAGCACACATTAGATTGAGTTGAACGCATGATGCATACGCACAATCGTTATCCGACCCGACTCGCGGCATGGACATTGATGGTCCTGTCGATCTTCGCGTGTATGAGCGCCCCCGCGTTCGCGCAGGATGAAACGAGCGCGGAAACGGAAACCACATCGGCGCCCACTATCTCTGCACCGGAGTACGTCGCGCGTCCTGCAACCCCGGATGAGGATGGGTTTGCGAACCTGGGCGATCTCGACGACGAGTCGCAGACGATCTACCTCGAGTTCACCCCATTCGGCGCGGGGATCAGTTCGATACAACTCCCCGATGAGTTCGAGACGGTGAAGTTCGAGAACCACATCACCCTCCAAGAAGAACAGGTGAATCGGGAGAATCTGCGTGCGGTGCCGTTCGCAGCGGCGTGGCTCAATCTCAACGGGGAGATGATCGCGATCTCCGGCAATGACATCGAACCACTCTGGAATGAGATCGCGCCGGGGGTGTTTGAGCTCTATGTGGACGACACGGAGGGGAACCCCGTGGTGCGCCTGGAGCGCCGGTTTACGCTCAAACCCGAGAATCGTCACGGGTTCATCCTGATGGAATCCATCGAGAACCTGAGCGATGCACCGGTGCGTGCAGTGCTCGATACCTTCGCGATGGTCGATCTGCCCAAGGCCGCATCGAGCTACGGCGGCGATCGTCGACGCATCCGGTACGGGTTCCTCAAATCTCCCGAGCAGCAGAGCACCTCGATGCAGGTGCATGTCGATGACGAACTGCTCTCCCGAAACAAGCTCCTCGGGAAGCGCGTCGATGCGACATACGGCAAGGCATACGCAGGGTCACGGAACGTCTGGCCGGAGGGCGATGTCCTTCCCGGCGCCCAGCGGTTGAGCTGGTTCGGGTTCACCGATCGGTACTTCGCGGTGCTCGTACACCCTGTGTTTGATCCCAACAACGTCACCAACGCGGAGCAGAAGCTCCTGAGTGGCGTGACCCGCATCGATCGGTACATGCTCGAGCCCTATGCGGACGCGGTCGACGCAACCCAGGCAATGATGATGCGTTCGGCGCAGATGGAGATCGCGCCGGGTGAGACAAGCACACGCGAACTCGGCGTATTCGCGGGGTTGCGGAACAAGAAGCTGCTCAACGGGGAACCGATGCTCGCGGCACTGAATATGCCGGAGATGATTGTATCGAACCTAGGCGGGATCTGTGCACCCTGCACGTTCCAATGGCTGGCGCACATCCTCATGGACGTGCTGACGCTCTTCCACGACATCGTGGGGGATTGGGCGATCTCGATCATCCTGCTCGTGTTCTTGGTGCGTTCGTGTCTGCACCCCGTGACGCGCTGGTCGCAGATCCGGATCCAGAAGTTCTCCGTGCAGATGCAATCGATGGCGCCCAAGCAGAAGGCCATCCGCGAGAAGTACAAGGACGACTCCAAGCGTCAACAGCAGGAGATGGCCAAGCTCTGGCGCGAGGAAGGGATCAACCCCGCGGGGATGCTCGGGTGCTTTCCGATGTTCCTCCAGACACCCGTCTGGATCGCGCTGTACGCAACGTTGTTCTTCGCGACGGAACTGCGTCACGAGCCCGCGTTCTACGGCGTGTTCCAGAACATGGGCGGGTGGCAGTTCATGAGCGATCTCGCCGCACCCGACGGCGCGATCCCGCTGTGGTTCAGTTTCAGTTTCCCATTGTGGGGCACGGTTGATTCGGTGAATCTTCTCCCCCTGTTTATGGGTGTTCTGATGTGGGCGCACCAGAAGTACCTGACCCCGCCTACCACGGCGTCATTGTCTCCTGAGCAAGAAGCGCAGCAGAAGATGATGAAGATCATGATGGTCGTCGGGTTTCCTTTGATGATGTACGCGGCCCCCTCGGGTTTGGCGCTGTACTTCATCACCAACTCCGCGGTGGGGATTGCGGAGAACAAGTGGATCCGTCATCACATGAAGAAGCACGGGATGCTCGAGATCGAGAACATCCGCGCTGAACGTGCAAATAAGGGACCCGGGTTCATGCAGCGGATGATGCAAGCAGCAGAAGCGCAGCAGCAGATCCGCGAGAAGGGCGTCAAACCAATCAACCCAGCGTCAAAAGAGTTCAATCGCAAACAGAAGTGATCTGAACGCATCGGAGGATCGCGCGTGCCAACCGGGACGACCATCGCCGCGATCAGCAGCGCGCCGGGAAATGCCCCACGTGCCATGATCCGCGTGTCCGGGGTGGATACGCGCCAGATCGCGAACGAGTTGTTCGATGTATCACTCGATGCGCGTGGTGCGATCCATGCTCGATTTGCGCTGGATGATCAACGCACCATCCCTGTGGTCATGCTCCGATTCCCGGGGCCCAAGAGCTATACCGGCGAGGACACGATCGAGGTCCTGATCTCTGGCGGGACACACATCACGCAGCGCGTGCTCGCACGTTTGCTCGACGATGAACGCATCACCCTCGCGGAGCCCGGCGAGTTCAGCGCCCGCGCCTACATGAATGGGCGATTGTCCCTGAGTGAAGCGGAGGGGATCGCGCTGCGGATCAGTGCGTTGCGTGACGGGGCACTCAAAGCTGCGGACGCCCTTCTCGATGGAAGATACGGGCAACGCTGTCGAGCGTGGGTAGACGACATCGCGGGGATGCTCGCGTTGGTGGAAGCCGGGGTCGATTTCTCTGATCAGGAGGACGTGGTACCGATCTCTCCAAGTGATCTGCACACACGATTGGGAAAGATTGTGGAAGACCTGACGCACGAATCCGGTTCACGCAGCGGCGGACGCGTGGTGGATGATCGCCCGAGCGTGGTGCTCGTTGGACGCCCCAACGCGGGGAAGAGTTCGTTGTTCAATGCCCTGCTCGGAAAGGAACGCGCCGTAGTCAGCGAGCGGGCAGGCACAACACGTGACGCGCTGCGAGAGCCGTTGGATCTCTCGCGTGATGTCCCAGGCGCGGGGATGATCGAACTGATCGATCTCGCGGGACTCGATGACCAATCGATCGATGAGCTCGACGCAAACGCGCAGGAGATCGCCCGTTCAGTGCTTCGTGATGCGGACGCGATGCTCTGGTGTGACCCGAGCGGGCGGTTCGAGCAGGTCGGGTTCCAGATCCCCACGGATGCCCAGGTCATACGAGTGCGGACCAAATCGGATCTCCCCAAGGGTGACATGCCCGGATCAGGGTTCGATGTGTGTGCATTCGATCCGTCGACATTAGGGGTACTGCGTCGGGCGCTCGCGGATGCGACGAGCAGCGCGGATGAAACAGGGGTTGGGGTGTTCGTCCCCCGTCATCGGCGGGCGCTCCGCGACGCGATCGATGCGATCACCAACGCGTTGACGCAGATCGATCCAGAGGCGCACGCGATCTTGAACCCTGAGATCATCTCGCTGGGGTTGCGTGAAGCGCTCGATGCGCTGGGCGAACTCGTTGGTGAGGTCTCTCCCGATGACGTGATCGGACGTGTGTTCGCGACGTTCTGCGTGGGTAAATGATCAACGATCTTCTCGGACGGATCGAGTGATACGGAGAATCGGTGATGCAAACGAGTATTGGGGAATTATTGGTACACATACCGGCGTGAACGGTTTGTTTCGTGCACGACACCCCGATACGTAGAACATGAGTCCATGAGTACGCTCGGACTCCACTCTCCGCTGGTCCACACCGAATTGGAATCCATGGTAGACACGCCTGCGTCGTGTGCAGGCCGGGGAGCGATTCGCATGAGCATCCGACTTGGTGAGTTATTGGTCGTCCAGGGGGTCATCACCCCGGAACAGCAACAAGCGATCCTTGATGCGCAGAAAAAGTCAGGACGACCCTTCGGCGTGATCGCGGAAGAACAGTTCGGAGTTGCACCTGGTGCGATCGAGAATGCGTGGACTGTTCAGTACGCGATGATTGCACCGAGGCTTGATCCGAGCGAGTGCGAGATCCCGGCGCAGGTGCTCGAACTTGTCACGAAACGTCAGGCGTGGCAGTTCGGATTCATCCCGTGTGATGTCAATGAAGAAGAGATCACACTTGTGTGTGCTCGCGAGACGCTCGCACGATCGCTGCGATTCGTGAACTGGCGGCTAAATGGGCTCTGCACGTTCGCGATCTGCGATCTCAAGACCCTGCGACGGGGTTTGGAGACGCACTACCCGTTCCCAGGTGCGGACATGGACCTGGTCGATCGGTTCGTTGGGAAGAAACCTGCGGCGTGATCCATATGTGCGGAGAATAGGGCAAAAACAAGCGGAGCCGATCAGATGATCGGCTCCGCTTTATTCGCGTTTGAGAGATTCTGGTTCGAGCGGGCCAACGAATCACCCGTCTCGATGATCCGCATTAGCGGCGACGAGCGGTCTTCTTCGCAGCTTTCTTGCGAGTAGCCTTCTTCTTGGTCGCTTTCTTCTTAGCGGTCTTCTTCTTTGCAGCCTTCTTCTTGGTTGCTTTCTTCTTGGTGGCCTTCTTACGCGTGGTCTTCTTTGCAGCCTTCTTGCGTGTGGCCTTCTTCGTGGTGGCCTTCTTCTTGGCGGTCTTCTTTGCAGCCTTCTTCTTGGTTGCTTTCTTCTTGGTGGCCTTCTTACGCGTGGTCTTCTTCGCGGCCTTCTTGCGTGTCTCCTTCTTCGCGGCAGGCTTCTTGCTGGTGGTCTTCTTTGCAGCCTTCTTACGGGTTGCTTTTTTCTTGGTGGCTTTCTTACGGGTGGTCTTCTTGGCGGCTTTCTTGCGAGTCGCCTTTTTCTTTGCGGCTTTCTTTGCCATTTCGAGTCTCCTCGTTGGTCCGAGTATGCTTCGTACTGAAGCAGATTGGTTCTAGTCGAATATCGACTCTCAACAAACGCGTGTCAAACAAACCAGAAAACACATCGACTGTTTCCGATGATTTTCTGTAAGAAGTGGCGCGTGCATTGCGCACTTCGAGTTTAAGCATACACGATCAACGCGCGCGCTATCGTTTTTGTTTCCGTTGTGCGCGCGTTGTTTACGTGCGTAGCACATCAATCCTCAAGTGCACGCGAAGGAAAGCATGACTGAGCACGCTTCGCAAACCAACCTCGTGCACATCACGCGCTCATCGTGTGACATGAACCCAACGTGAAACGCATCCCTTCTTTTAATCGAACGGAACATCGGGGCGTGCGAATGCAAACGTGGAAGTTCAATGTTGCTCAATCAGATGGATGGTGTGTGTTTCGGAGCAGATCGCAGCGCATTCGCACCATGTTCGCGTGATTTTTTGGATATTGGGTGCGCAATTTCTTCAATGGCATTCGGATTCAATCCGCTCGGCGCGTCAATGATTGTGTTATCGCGCATGCATCAGGTGATGTGTTCGCGAGAAGGAGTCATCATGATCGACACATCATCTAACACGCGCATTCACACGTTCGACAACGGGCTTGTGCTGATTACCGAACACGTGAGCGGTGTGCAATCACTGGCGATGCGTTGCGTGTTGCCCGCTGGCGCGGTCTTTGAAGATATCCATAATTTGGGCGCATCGAGTGTGTGTTCAGAGATGCTCATGCGCGGTGCGGGTGAACTCGATTCGCGTCAACAAGCGGACGCATTCGATCGCGCGGGCGCACTGCGTGATGTCGATAACGCGATCCGGTTCATGCAGGTCTCGACAACAACACTCGGGCATCGCGCATCGGAAGCAGTCCCGTTGCTCATGGATATCGTGCGTCGCCCGCGTATGTCGGAGGA
>SPJK01018691.1_pt1 | contig 21775 bp, 21 predicted proteins | sample 3741771 | NCBI WGS metagenome assembly SPJK01 (sample SAMN10925997, study PRJNA522277) | cold seep metagenome | isolation source: Elba SIP-enriched marine methane seep metagenome, extraction at timepoint T2 | place: Italy: coast of Elba, Mediterranean Sea
CACGTCGCGTCCACAGGGCAGAGTTACATCTGCAACGATGTGACGCAGGACGAGCGATTCCTCCCGGGTCTGAGCGGCGCCCGTTCGAGTCTGACGGTGCCCTTGCGGGTCTCGGATCGGGTGATCGGGATCATGGATGTCGAATCCGTTGAACCCGGCGCGTTCGACGAGCAAGACAAGATGTACGCGGAGATCTTCGGACGCTACATCGCGATGGCGCTGCACATGCTCCAGTTGCTCGTCACGGAACGGACAGAAACGAACATGACCGCGTGCGATCGAGTCTCCGGCGAGATCAGCGAACCCCTCGAAGACATCGAGCACGAAATCAACTGGCTCAACGAGCACGAAAAGAACGCAGACCCGGAGACGAAGGATCACATCAAACGCATCATGCTCGATGTCGAGTCGATCCGGAATCGTGTCCGTTCCGTCGCGTCCGGGCCGCAGACATTGCTCGGCGTCGACAAGGCGATGCTCGAACGTGAGAAGGACCCCGCGCTGATCGGGAAACGCATCCTCATCGCGGACGATAACCAGAAGATCCGCAAGATCATCGGCGAAGTCCTCCAACATCGCGGGTGCGTGACTGTTGTCGTCGAGGACGGCGTCAAAGCGATCGAACAACTCGAACGCGTTGCGGACATTCCCGCGGAGTCATTCGATCTTGTCATTTCCGACATCCAGATGCCCGATCGCAATGGGTACGAGGTGTTCTCGAACGCCCGCAAGCACTCCCCCGATGTGCCGGTGATTTTGATGACCGGGTTTGGGTACGACCCGCACCACTCGATCGTGCGTGCATCGCAGGACGGATTGCAGAGCGTCCTGTTCAAGCCGTTCGAGATCCAGCTGCTCTTGACGCAGGTCCGCGAAGCGCTGGGTGTCGGAGGCGAGTGATCACGCACGTTCTGCGATCAGGATCCGATCCAACCCATCCGAGTCCTTCGCGATCCGCACGCGCGAGAGCATCTCGTGGTCCGTCGCGAGCGCCACGGATTTGGCAGCGTTGCAGGCCGCGATCTCGATGAGGATCATCCCGCCCTTGCGCAGCAGCTCCGGCCCGTGCTCAATCAAAGGCTTCACGAACTCCATGCCGTCGTCGTTGGCGCGGAGCGCCATCGTCGGCTCGTGGTTCTTCACATTGGGCTCGACGGCGTCCCACTCATGATCCGGGATGTACGGCGGGTTCGAGCACAGATAATGCAACGCCCCCTTCTGCCCCGCGACGGGGTGCGCGAAGATCGGTTCGAGCAGGTCACCCTCCACCAGATCGACACGCTCGTCGAGATCATGACGCGTGATGTTCATCTGGGCGACTTCGAGCGCGTCGGGTGATTTGTCGCTCGCGATGACGCGGGCGCCCGGGAGGTTCTTGGCGAGCGCCGCCGCGATGCACCCCGACCCGGTGCACACATCCGCCATCATCATCCCGACCCCCGCGTCGGATTCGCGGAGGGTACGATCGTCCGGGTTCTTGCGTGCGTGGTTGAGGACCTCGTCGATGAGCGTCTGCGTCGAGGGACGCGGGATGAGCACGCGCTGGTCGACATGGAACGACATCCCGAAGAACGATTCCTCGCCGACGAGGTACTGGATGGGTTCGTGGTTGAGCGCCCGGCGCACCAGATCGCGGAGTGTTTCACGCTCGATGGGCGAGGCCGGGCGGTCGTTGTCCATGTAAAGCCGCAGCCGATCGCACCCGATGATGTGCGCGAGTAGCATCTCCGCCATTCGACGCGGCGAATCAAGGTCCTTGGACTCGAAGGCCTTCGTCATCCACCCGAGCAGTTCACGGGTCGTCCAGGTTTGCGGGGCAGTGGGGGGCATATCAGCAATTATAAGCGATCGAACGGGTTTGGGACGGCGTGTTGATCGAGCCATGCCTCCGTGAGCTCAACGAATTTGGCCTGTGCCTCGATGAATTTCCCATAGTGCTCTCGACTTTGCAGCCATCTCTCATAGGCGTTTGCCCATTCAAAATACGCCATATTGAGTTTGTCAAAGTGCAACTGCTGGTGATCATCTTCGTCGAAAGCCAATTCCTGAAGGTCTTCCATGACGTAGTCCGCGATGCCGAGGGGGGCAACTTCTCCGGGTTTTACAAGCTTGTGAAGATAAAAAGTGATCTCAATTAACAGAGAATCAAGGTGACTTTTTCGTACCGAACCGCCGAGATTTTCGATATGCGATGCGAGCATGATCTGCAGGTCGTAAACACTCTCGCCACTGTCGTGTAGGTACACACGAAACGCTTCGCTCCAATACCCGGCATCGAGGGCTTTGTGAACGAGTTCAGGGATGAGACGACGTATTTCATCACTACGCACAAAACACATCGCATGCAAGTATTTGAGCAAGTCCACGAACTGAACTTCTTGCTCACTCATTTCCCGTCGTACCAGTTGCTCGACACATGCGCATCGACCTTGAGCGGCACCTTCAGATCCATCGCCCCTTCCATCCGATCCACGATGATCGAACGCGCCTCGTCCGCGAGATCGGTGGGGGTCTCGAAGACGAGCTCGTCGTGGATCTGGAGGATCATCTTGGACCCGTGGAGGGGATCGCCCGAACCCGCGTCGCGGAGTTTCGTGTGCAGGTCGATCATCGCGAGCTTGATCAGGTCCGCAGCGGACCCTTGCACGACGGAGTTGATGGCCATGCGTTCCGCGAGGGCTTTGCGCTGTGGGTTGCGATCGTCGATGTCACGGATGGGGCGCCGACGCCCAAGCATCGTCTTGACATACCCGTGCTCACGCGCGAAATGCACGCACTCGTCGAGGAAGCTCGTGATGTTCGCGAACCGGGCCTTGTAGTTGTCGATAATCTCGGCGGCCTCGGTGTTGCCGATGTTGAGTCGTCGCGCGAGTCCCCACGGGGTGACGCCGTACACGATCCCGAAGTTGACCATCTTCGCGCCGGAGCGCTGCTCGGATGTCACATCCTTGAGCGGGACCTCGTTGATCTGTGCCGCGACGGCCTGGTGGATGTCCTCGCCCGCGTGGAAGGCCTCGATCAGCGCGGGGTCGTCGGAGAGGTGCGCGAGGATGCGCAGCTCGATCTGCGAATAGTCTGCCGTGATCAGCTGGTGCCCCTCGGGCGCGACGAAGGCCTTGCGGATCTCACGCCCGATGTCGGTGCGGATGGGGATGTTCTGCAGGTTCGGGTCCGACGAGCTCAATCGACCCGTCGCCGCGACGGTCTGGTTGAAGCTCGCGTGGATGCGCCCCGTGTCGGGGTGGATGTCCTCAGCCAGCGATTTGAGGTAGGTTGAGACAAGCTTGGTAAGCTGGCGGTACTCAAGAATCAGCGACGGGATCGGCGTCTCGATGTCCGGGTCCTGGGCAAGCTTCTCGAGGACCTCGGCGTTTGTGGAGTACCCGGTCTTGGTCTTCTTGATCGGTTTGATGCCCAGCCCCTCGACCTCGTCGTTGGGTTTGTTGAAGAGCGCTTCCGAGAGCTGCTTGGGCGAGTTGAGATCGAAGGTCCGCGCGATCGAGTTCTTCGATTCGGTGTTGATCTCCTCGACGAGCTCATCGATGCGCTTTTGCAGGCGTTGCTCTTGGTTGTTGAGCTCGGCTTTGTCCACGACGACGCCGTTGATTTCGAGCTGGGCAAGCACATCGACAAGGGGCATCTCGATTTCGCGGTACAGCTGCTCGAGCTCGGGTTCGGCGTGGATCATCGGGGCGAGCTTATCGTTGAGTTGCAGCGTGATGTCCGCGTCCTCGGCCGCGTACGGGCCCGCAAGCGAAAGCGCGACCTCGTCGAACCGCTTCTGGTTTTTGCCCGTGCCGATGAGGTCCTTGATCGAGATCGGGTTGCGATCGAGGAACGCGAGCGACAGCGCGTCCATCGAATGACTCGAACGCGACGCGTCGAGCACATACGACGCGATCATGGTGTCCCCAGCCATCGACTTGGTAGCGGTGGGCACCACGCCCGCGAGGGTGATCCCGCAGTTGTGGAAGATGATCTGGTCGTACTTGATGTTCTGCCCGACCTTTTCGATCTTCGGGTCTTCGAGGATCGGGCGCAGCGCCTCGATCACCGTGGTTTCGTCGAGGTGCGTGTCGCCCTCAGGTGCACGCGTGGGGATGTAGTACCCAACGCCCGACTCGATTGACACGGACACACCCGCGAGCGATGCCCACATCGGGCGGATGTGCGTCGTCTCGGTATCGACGGCGATCCGCTTGGCCTTCTTGAGGTCTTTGATGAGCGCGTCGAGGTCCTTCTTGGTCGTGACCGTGTGGTACTCGCCCTCGACGCCCTCGATGGTGCTGCTCGCATCGCTCGGCTGATCGAATAGCCCGAACCCCTCGTTTGCGTTCACCTTGGGCTTGGACTTTTTCGGGGTCGTCTCCTCTGCCTCGCCCGCGATCATCCGCTTGAGCTCGTCCTGATACCGGTTGAATCCGAGCTCCTTGCATACCTCGATGAGCTTGGTGAGGTCGATCTTCGCAATATCGGCGTCGTCCACTTCCATCGAGACGGGGACGTCGTGGCGGAGCGTGACCAGCTCCTTGCTCAGTTCCAGACGCTCCTCGGCCTCGAGTATGTTCTCACGGCGTTTGCCCTTGATCGCGCCGTCCTTGGCCGCCTGCACGATCGCGTCGAGGTTCCCGTGCTCCGCTAGCAGCTTGGCAGCCGTCTTGATCCCGATGCCGTTCACGCCGGGGATGTTGTCCGCCGTGTCGCCCATGAGGGTCAACAGATCAATCACCTGATCCGGGCGGATCCCCAGATCCTCCATCAGATCGTCCTCAGTAATCAGTTCGTCCTTGTGCAGATCGTACATCTGCGTCGCGGGTGTCCCCAATCCGAGCAGCTGCTTCAGGTCCTTGTCCTTGGAGATGATCCGCACACGCAGGTCCGGGTGGACTTCGGAGTAACTCGTCGCGAGGGTCGCGAGCACATCGTCGGCTTCGAACCCCTCGCACCCGATCACCGGCACGCCGATCGCTTCGAGTGTCGCGATTGCGCGATTCACCTGCGGCATCAGATCCTCCGGCGGCGCATCGCGATTGGCTTTGTACTCCGGGAAGAGCTGTGAGCGGAATGTGCCGTGGTCCCCGCCGACATCGAGCGCCACCGCGACATGGGTGACCCGCCCGTCCTCGTCCTTCAGGTGCGACCCGTCGTTCTTGAGCAGCTTGATGAGCATCCCAATAAACCCATAGGTCATATTCGTCGGCTCGCCCGTAACCGGCGAGGTCATGGGCGTGCGGATCGCGTGATACGCGCGGAAGAACTGGGCGAAGCCATCGATGAGGTAGAGCGTTTTCATCACCCCAAGGATAGGGCGGGTTCGGGTAAGATTCGGGATCAAATCCAGGCGTTATGCTGCCAAATGGATCTCCGTACTGGAGCTACCGATGTCTTTTCTGCTCTCAACCAGTTCGTCCGCACATCGGAAGAACGCATCAACGACATCGGGGTCAAAGTGAGACCCGGATGATTCCTGGATGATCGCGAACACCTTCTCCACCGGCATCGCGGGCTTGTACACGCGGGGGGACATCAGGGCGTCGAAGACATCCACGACGGCGACGATACGGGCGGAGAGGGGAATATCTTCCGATGCGATACCCGTAGGGTACCCGCCGCCGTCCCATCGCTCATGGTGATACAGACAGATCTCGACGGCCATCGCGACGAGCGGATCATCCTTGAGTTCATGGTGTACGGCGATCAAGGTGTCTGCGCCAATTACGGGATGGCGTTTGATCTGTTCAAACTCTGTCTCGGTGAGCTTGCCCGGCTTACAGAGAACCGCATCGGGGATCGCGACCTTGCCGATGTCATGCAGTGTTGATGCGAGGCGGATCTGCTCGACCCACTGTTCGGTAATTTCGTCATGCTCATCCATGAGTTCTCGGGCGACGCGAGCGCTATACGCGCTGATCCGATCCACGTGTTCTCCAGTTTCGTTGTCGCGATACTCGGTAATCTTCGCGAGTGCGAGAACGATCGTTTCGCGAGAACGCCGAACATCCGCGGTGCGCTCCTTCACCTTCTGTTCGAGCTCGCGGTTCCATCGTGACATCTCGCATCCATGACGATGCATGAGCACCCCGATAGTCAATGCGCTGAACCCAACTACGATCGCACCTGAGAGAATGATCTTGCTCAGGAGTCCGCCGTTGATCGTGTTGATCGCACTCGAGATCCCGGATACAGGCTGATGCACGAGCAGCTGTGATCCATTATCCGAGATGTGCTTGGTCGCGATGTAGTGTTTTCCATCTGCACCAAAGTCAACGATCCCGGACGCGATCCCATTTGCGCCCGAACTCATGATATTGATTTTTTCGAGGTTGTCGCCGAAGACATCGACTTGTCGCTCACTCAGGTTCATGCTTCGGATTCCGGGGTCTTCGATCTCAGGGTGACAAACAATCTGTCCGTTCGCGTCAAGGATGCACGCGAACCCACCCGAACCAAACTGCACCTGATCGACCGCAGCCTGCGCTCGTTCCCAACTTGGGTCATTGGGATTGAACTCGTTAGGAAGCACGCCGATAGAGTCAACCAAACTCTCCGCGACCATCCGGTTGTTATCGAGGATGATCTTCTGTACGCCGAGTGAGATGCGTTCCGATGTCGCGTTGTACACAACCCACCACCCGACACTCAGGATCACACTCTGTACGAACACAACCAAGAGTATTGTCATAAACGATGATTTGAGCAGACGATTCATAAATCGTGTTTCGGGCAGCGCTGAGCACGAGTTGCCTGAGGCTCATCAGACAGGAACATATCTTGAAAAGCCCTGCAGAAAAGGCTGCAAGGGGGCTCTAATCAAACGAGATGGAAGTGAGTTAGAAATTCCATGCGAAATCGGGAATACACACCCAGACATGAATGCGAGCGTGTGAGTCCGAATAAGATCGGTACATGGAGTTGTCCGATGCTCAATACGACGAGATGGTGCTGCTTTCGACTGGGCGATGGAACCCTCGGGTAGGGAAGAGCAGGCAGGTGGGGCGGATCTATGAATGGATTGCAATCAGTATCTTTGTCGTCGTTGTCCTCGGTTATGGTGTCCCGATTGTTCCTCTCGTGTTCCTCTTCACGAATGTACTGGGCATACTTGTCGTTGTGATCTTGTGTGTTCCGATTCTCTGGTTCAGATTGAGGCGTCGCCAGTTTGAGTATCTGGTTTATCAGAGCAATTACTTCGTATGTCCATGGTGCCAGTATGTTCTGGACGGGATTGATCCAGTGGGGCAATGCCCTGAGTGTGGGAATACATACGAGAAAGATCTCTGCGTTGAACTCTACAAATCAGCGTACTGCTCTGCGCTGGGATCAACAGCGAAGGTCAAGAGAGAACGCGCCCTCTGGCGTCGCGCAATTCTCCTTCGTGACGGCATGATCCAGGCGGAGCACACGGATTGAACGAGCAATCCCACAACGATCTCCAACTCCTGCTCGAGAAGAAGTGGGACCCCGTGCGAGGCGTGGGCAAGACGCTCGGGAAGATCCGGGCGATTTGTGTGACGCTGTTCATGATCTCGATCTTCGTGTCGTGCCTCGTGCCCTATGTCGCGGGGCTCTACTACATCTTCGCGATCCCGCTGATCCTTTGTGCGATCCAGCCGCTCCTTACCGCGCATCGGACCCAAGCACGCGCCAAGAAGCACGGGTGGTTCCTGTGCCCGTGGTGCCGATACACCCTGACGGGGCTCGACGACACGGGCACCTGCCCCGAGTGCGGCAATCCCTACGAGAAGCAGCCGTGCGTCGTGTTGTTCGAGAGCGCCTACCGGGGGTACAGGCCCGACCCGAACATTCTCAAAAAACGCGAATCGAAGGCGTGGAAGCGGATGATAGAGTTGCGCGATGGGTCTACTGACTCTTCCACCAACGAGCCCCAACGGGGCTCAGGCCTGTAGCCACGGGTGGAGCGCAGCGTAACCCGTGGGAAAGGTCGGCGGCTCTGATCTCGCCCCGGAGGGGCGAAGGCAACCGCTGCTCCCGTCACCTCTCCGGGGTAAATTGGTCATTTATCCAACGCACCACGGGTTCCGCTGCGCTCCACCCGTGGCTACATCACGCGGCCCTTCGGGGTAGATCAGAAACGGCTCACTTACTCTTCCCCGCCAGATGACTCACGTCTTTCCCCGGCCAGCTGAACGCTTCCTGCCCGGTGGTCGTCTCGTGCAGGATCGTCAATCGGCGCGAGTAGGCCTGCGATTGCTTGATCCCGCGACGATCCATCGCCGTCATCGAGACATCCACAAACTTACCGAGTCGGTAATGCTTCACGCCCGCATCGGTGTGCCAAGAGAAGGGCTCGGTGGTGCCCGATAGCGCGGTGCTCGCAGCGAACATGGTCCCGGTGCCGACGATCGCGCCGGTCATGATCCGCGTCCCGATCGCGGTCTTGGTGTGATCGCCCATGGTGACGCCGAGGAAGGTGATCCCGGTCTTCTCCATGCTCGCGCCCGCGACGGGGCGTGCGGCCACTTCGCCGTAGGTATTGAGGAGGTTGGAGTTGGTGGTGTCCGCGCCGAGGTTGGACCATTCGCCGATCCACGAATCGCCCAAATGCCCCGCGTGCGCCTTGTTCGCGTACCCCTGGATGACGGTGCCGCCCACTTCGCCCGCGACCTTGCAGACAGGGCCGATCGCGGTGTTGGGTTTGATGTTCGCTTGTTCGAGCACCGTCGAGCCCGGTCCGACATACGCGGGCCCAGTGATGATCGCGCCGGGGCGAACGGTCGCGTTCTCTTCGATCACGATCGGGCCCGCGGTCGCGTTGAGGATCACGCCGGGCATGACCTGCGCTTCGCGTGAAATCGCGATGCCCTCGGTCCCGATGATCGTGACGCCGACGGGTGCCTCCTCGACCTTGACCATGTTCTGGGCGATGACCTGGAGATCGAACTCGAGCGACGCGTCGCGGAAGTGACGCCAATCCCATGGACGGCTCATCAGGTGCTTGCCCTCGATCGCGATGGGTGTCAAGTCGGGCTGATTCCCGCTAAGCATGTCGCGCACGCCCGATTGGGTGAGGCGCAGCGCGATCATGTCCTGGGTGTCTTGCTCGATGAGGACCTGCCCGGCCTTGATCTCCCCGATCGCCCGGACAGGCAGCGGGCATCGCGCATTGATCATGAGGACCTCGTCATCGCCCTCCTCGGGTGGTGTATTCACCGGGAGCGGGGTCATCTCGCTCGTAAGTTCGACCATGGGTTGAGGGACGACCACACCGATGGGTTGCAGATCAAACGCACGCGTGAGACGCTCAGAGATCGTCATCGCGCCGGTGCGGATCGCAAAGGTGGGGCGGAGGTCATTGAGGGGCGCAAGAGTGCCCTTGCCGTCGTCGAACAAGATCGCTTTGGTTTGGTCAGCCATACTCGCAGAGTGTAGCGCGGATCGGGGTCAGATATGACGTGCGAACCGGGTCGGAACGGTGCTCGCGAACCCAAAGAAAGGCCCCATCGCGAAGAACAGGAACGAGAGCAACAGTGCGCTGATTCCGGTATACAACGATGAGAACACCCCCTGCTGGAGTTTGGTCCCGGCATCCCAGACAAGCGAGGAATCCCCGATCCCGCGTGCCGTAAAGATTGCGATGACCACAATCTGGGCGATCAACATCACGAGGATCGACATCACCACCATCGTCAATGGGTTGCGTCGGATGAGCATCCCACGGACCGCCATGATGAAGTGCACGCTCAAGAGGTACCCCAACGCGTGTGGGCCGATGACGGTATATGTTCCGCCGTCCACCGCGGGGATGGGTTTGAGCAGATCCATCATGATCCCGAGGAGGATCGCACACCAGAGCGTCGGCTTCCGAGGCGCGTTGATCGCGACAAAGACTAACAACGGGACCACCATGCTCGGATGCACCCCGCCCGATCCCGCGTCGAACACCGGGAGCAGCGCAAGCTCCAACCCAAAGCACACCCACGCGATCAGGATGAAGACAAACCAGTTCATGGCCGATCCCCCTGATCATCCGTGTCTGGAATCCGGCACGTGACCTCGGGCAATCGACGAAGATCCTCGAACGTCGGGCGGACGTGGATCACTGGCCGGAGCGGTTGTTCCGGATCAGATTCGACACGCACGATCTTCCCGATCATCAGCATCTGCGCACTCGTCGGCCATTGACTATCGAGGAGTCGGACCTCCTGCCCGACCTCGATGCTCAACGACTCTTCGAGTGAAGGCCGGGCAACCTCACCCCGAAGAAGCCCGTTGCCCATCGGACTGAGCAGGCACCGAGACTGTTCCGACCCGTCCGGAGTGAGCAGCACGGTGCCCATGATCCGCTGCGCGCCAGGTGCGGTAATGGGTAGCACCAGCGCCGTCTTTCTATTGACCCGGCTCACACGCCCAACGAGCTGTGTCGCTTCGTACACGACGACGGTTCCCTGCACGAGCCCATCGATATTGCCTGTACGGATCTGAAGGATGTCCCCCGTGAGATTCCCCACACGAGGGCGTGTTGCTTGCTTGACCTGAAAATCAGGCTTGAGCGCCGCGCCGCGGGCGTACTGATCGACAAGTGATGTCAGCCGATTGTTCTCCTCGCGCGTCTGGAGGAGCTCGACCTTCACGCGTTCTAGTTCGTTCAGTAGGGCGCGTTCACGTTCATTCGCCGCAGGATCGGAGATGCTCGTGGGAACGATCTTGTCGACCACGATCGTTAATGGGTGCGTGATCGGGACGACCGCGACCTGAACTTGTGCGGAGAACCAGTCTGTCCAGTTGAGCAGCCGCGCCGGGAGGAACGAGAGGATAAACAGCACTCCGATCGTGATCGGCATTGACCATCTCACGATCAGGGATTGCTGGTGCATGTGCGGCCTCGTCTGTTCATCCGAACTCGACCCAAGGAGTCATAACCGGATCAGATGTCCGAGTTGTTCTCGAGGGTTTCCTTCCACTCCTCGATGTTCTCGAGGTAGATCGCTGTCCCTCGCGCGACACAGGTCAACGGATCTTCCGCGAGGGTCACTTCCAGACCCGTCGCTTTATTGATCTCGATCGAGAGTCCCCGCAGCAGTGAACCGCCGCCCGCGAGCATGATCCCGTTGTCCACCAAGTCCGCCGCGAGTTCGGGCTCTGCCCGTTCAAGTGTGCGGGTGACTGCTTCGATGATGTTGTACACCGGCTCGTGGAGCGCCTCGCGGATCTCTTCACTCGTGATCTCACACTTACGGGGAAGACCCGACACCATGTCGCGTCCACGGACTTCCATCTTGGTCTCTTCGCCGACGGGTGCAGCGGACCCGATCTGGATCTTGATCCGCTCGGCCGTCTGCTCACCGATCATCAGCGAGTAGTTTCGTTTCATGTGCGCGATGATCGCTTCGTCCATGTCGTCGCCCGCAACGCGGACAGACTCGCAGTTCGCGATGTCCGCGAGGGTCATGATCGCGACTTCGGTGGTACCGCCCCCGATGTCCACGATCATGGACGCGGTGGGTTCCGCGAAGGGCAGACCCGCGCCGATCGCAGCCGCGATGGGTTCTTCGAGAAGGTAGGTTTTGCGAGCGCCCGCGTGCTCGGCGGAATCGAACACCGCCCGTTTCTCAACTGCCGTGATGCCCGAAGGGATCGAGATCACAACGCGAGGCCCGAGCATCCGCACACGACCCGTCACCTTGGTGATGAAGTAGTTGAGCATCGCCTCGGTAATCTCGAAGTCCGAGATCACGCCGTCCTTGAGGGGGCGGATCGCGGTAATCGAACCCGGGGTCTTGCCGAGCATTTCCTTCGCGACCCAACCAACGGCCTGACCATTCTTAAGGACCTGGTTGGTGCCCTTGCGCACCGCAACCACGGAGGGTTCGTTCAGAACGATCCCCTGCCCACGCACAGCGACGAGGGTATTGCATGTCCCCAGGTCGATGCCCATGTCCACGCCGAAAGGTCCAAGTAGGCGCTCATACCACACTGGTTCTGGGTCTCCTTGGGGCGCACCCCGCAAGATGATGGGGTCCGACCCCATCGTGTGTGAATATAGGATAGCCGTCAGAATACCCCATGTTGCGATTCAGGGTGGGGCGGATCGGGCGAATTCTCGCTGTGATTCAACTTCCGCGCAACTTCGGCACGTCCCTCGAATGATCAATCACGTCGCGAGAGGTTCTCGCGTTCGATCATCACTTGGAGCGTCTGGGCAACGAGATCGATATCGCGCGTCGACATCGTGGTCGAGAACGGGAGGGCGATCGTGCGTTGGCTGACACTCTCCGCGATCGGGAAACTGCCCTCGCGGAACCCCATCGCACGCTGGTAGATCGGTTGGAGATGGATGCATGGGAAGTAGTCCCCCGCGCCGATCTCGTGCATCCGCAGACCCGCGATGACCCGATCACGCTCCTCACGCGTGTACCCCGCCGCGAGCCGGACAACGAACACGAACCAACTCATGATCGAGCACTCGGGATCGATCGTGGGGAGGGTGATCTCGGACACGTCGAGGAGACGCTCGATGTACCGGTTCGATGTATCGTTTCGCAGCTGGATGAGCTCGTCGAGACGCTCCATCTGCGCTACCCCGAGCGCCGCACTAATCTCAGACATCCGGTAGTTGAAGCCGAGTCGTTCGTGGTGCAGCCAAGACCCGGCGGTGGATCCACCCGCGATCGAACCGCGCCCCGCGACTGCGCGCCCCTGATTCCGCAACGATCTGCACGCGTCCGCGAGACGATCGTCGTTCGTGACAATCATGCCGCCCTCGCCCGTGGTGATCTGCTTGTTGGGGTAAAACCCGAAAACCCCCGCACGCCCGAAGCTACCGGCGCGGGTTCCCTTATAAACCGTGCCCAACGCCTCGCACGAGTCCTCGATCAGGGGGATCTCGTGACGTGCCGCGATCTTCTGGTACGTATCGAAGTGAGTCGGATTCCCGAACGCCTCGACAGCGAGGATGGCTTTTGTCCTCGGGGTGATTACTTTCTCGATCAGTTCCGGGTTCGCGTTGAGACTCGACGGGCAGATATCCACGAACACAGGTTTCGCGCCCACATAGAGAATCGCGTTCGACGACGCGATGAAACTGAACGGGGTGGTGATCACCTCATCGCCCGGCCCGATCCCGAGTCCAACCAGGATCATGTGCAACCCAGCCGTCCCGGATGAGCACGCGATCGCGTGGGTCGTGCCGCAGCGCTCCGCGACGAGGGATTCGAACCGTTCTTGCATGGGACCGATTGAGAGTCGTCCCGATCGGAGCACCTCCAGAACGAGATCTTCTTCGTGTTTCGTGATGTCCGGGGAACTCAATGGGATCTCATGATGCGACATACGCGCATTGTCGGCTGTTTAACCCCGATTTGGCAAGGCGCAGACGAGAGAATCTCGCATTCCTTACGCGTGCTGGACACTCTGGGTCAGGCGCTGGGTCAACTCACTCAGGGGGAGCCCGTCATGCGGGCAATCCGCATCGACGGCAAGGTGCTCGCCCAGACGTTCCTTGAACCGCTTGGCAGCCGTGATCACCGTGGAGTGGTTCGGACGCCCGATCGCGTGCGCGATCTCGGGGAAGCTCTTGCTCGTGAGCTGACGCGCCAGGTGGATGATGAGTTCGCGTGCGAGTACGACCTTTTTGCGTCGTCCCTTCCCCTTGAGATCGGAGATCGAGACACTCAACTCGTCACAGACGGTTTGAATGATCGAGTCTAACGAGAGTGGAGCAGACGAGATGGCCGAGTCCTCGCCGCAACGGAGTTCGAGCGCCTTGCGGATATGCGCAGCGCTGGGGGTGAGCATTCCGCCCTTATTCGATTCGCGATCGAGGAGCTGGGCAACCGCTTGGATCTGTACAAGCGCACCCTCGATATCGCGAACGCTCGCGCCACGTCCGATCCCGATCCGGTCACAGATGACCCGGGCGCACGCATCGTCGACGACCATGCCGCGTTTATGTGCGACGACGTGGACCAGCCGATGGGCGAGCTCGGTATCCGGCTCATCGACCCGGACAACAAGCCCGGCACTGAACCGCGAAGACAAGGACTGATCGAATCGGGCGATCATGCGTGGGTGCGCGTCGGACGCGAGGATAATCCGCGCGCCGCCGAGTGAGAGCATGTTGAAGATCTGAAGCAGCTCGTGCTGGGTTGCTTGTTTTCCCGCCATCAGGTGGATGTCGTCAATGCACAGCAGATCGAGGTTGCGGTACTTCTTCTGAAATGTGTTCACTGTGCGGGTGCGGATCGCCTTGACGAACGCGTTGGTGAATGCCTCGCCCGTGGTGTACCGGACTTTGGCGCCGGGGTGGAGCTGACGCATCCGGAGGGTTGCGCCGCGGAGGAGGTGAGTTTTCCCGACGCCGCATGTGCCGTGAAGGAAGACCGGCACACCCGCAGTGGGGGACTCGATACATTGACGGATGGACTCGAACGCAAGTCGATTGGATGCGCCGACAATGAAGTCCTCAAGACGTGGGCACCGCTCCTGCGGCTGAGGAGTGTGTTTGTGGGGCGCGGACTCAAGACGATTCGTGATCCGATCGTGCGTATTGGAAGATTGGACCTGATCACGAGGCGTTTGGACGCTCGGTTCGGGTTGGAGCTCGGGGTTAATCTTGAACCCGATCGTCGGCTCAGTCGTCCCGAGCGCAAACTGGGCGCTGATACGGAGCGCTTCACCCAGACGGCGTTGGATCATGTCGAGGGTGAACGCGTCACCCGCACAGATCTCGATAGACTGCGCATCGATCTGACGCATGCTTGTGCGTTCGTTGAGGTACCGACGGACCCGGTTCGCGCCCAGCGATTGGGTCAGGTGCTCATAGACTCGTTCGCACGCGTTCTGTTCCGCACGCGGTGCGTGCGTGCGAGACGGAGCGTCCGGGGTGTTCGGCTGATCCGATCCAGCGCGTCGTCCGGGTGCGCGGGATTGATCGAATCGCAGCGGTGAAGCATCCGATCCAGCTCGGTGCGATTCTCGGGAATGGACTGCGTCTTGCAATGAGTGATGCACAACAGCGCCTCTTGGTCGTCCAGGACCGCCCGATCTGGTGTGCCTGCGCGATCCGATCGCGCACCTTGCACCCCAGCTGGGCGAGCAATGTGTCGAGAAAGATAGAGTCCATTCAACTGATCGAACAGGTCAGATCGGGCACACGGATACCGCGACGCCCAACTCGTTCGGGCGCTTCGGTGCATCGAAGCAGAGCGAAAAATGCGTGTCCCCACGGGGTGAAACCCGTGACCTGTTGCAGCCGGTCGATCCTGACCGGCGAGGAGGAGTGTAGTCCTTCACCCGATTGTCCGCAAGCGTGTGTGAAACCCCGAAACGGGATTGCACATCGCAGGGTTTGCGTTTTCAATGACTTGGGCGCTGAAGGTTTTTTTCATCCACCGGATGCCCCGGTTATGCACATAATTGCTCTTGGAATGTGAACAAATCTGAGCGCAACGTAAATGAAATCTAGACGCATCATGCGGTGTGTGTTGCGCAGGCGTGACTTACGGATCGAGCGTTGACACGTACCCGATCCGTGAGTCAAATCGTGAGTATCCAAGTGACTCGTATACATGCATCGCGGGCGCGTTCCGGGTGTCCACAGCACACGTCACCTCGTGAGCGTTGAGATGACGCAAACGCTCGGTGCCGTACTCTAGCACCATGCGTCCTAGACCCAGTCCGCGTGCACGCGGACCGATCCCCAGATACACGAGTTCGAGTGACGATGACGTGGGTATGTACGAGAGCAGGCAGCACCCCACAGGGATACCGTGCATCTCGATGATGAGCCAGTGCTGCGGATCGAACTCCCCGGTCGCCATGTGCGAGTCCACGATGTCGTCGAGTGAACGCAACCCGCACAGTTCAGGGCAATCGAGCGTATCGATATAGCTCGATTCCAGCGCGACAATCAGGTCCGCCCGATCCGATGAGGTCGCGTCTGAAGACAGATCGTGAAGCGGGCGGACACTGATCCCCTCGGGCCAGTTGGGTTCGCGGACATGCTGACGTTCGCGGGGCGTCATCGGTTGACGCATATACGCGAGTTCGCCGACGGAGATCATCCCCGCGTTGAGGAACACTTGTGGTGCCCAGGTGTGCTTGGGCTCGATCAGGCATTGCGCGAGTCGGACCTGATCCGGGTATCGGGTAAGCTCGGAGAGGCATGCACGGAGGGCCGCCGCGATGTCGGCGCATTGGTCTTCATTTGATCCCAACCATTTCGCGTGTTCCGGGCTCGAATGGAAGAGCATGGCGGTAGCGCCAGCGCCAAGTACGGCGAGACAGGACTGTTTTACCCGCGCCGACCCGGCTTTCGATCCGTCGATCACTCCCCAGAGCATGTCCAGATTGATCCCGTGCGCCGCGGCAGACCCGATCAGGGTGCGTGCGGCGTGTTTTCGGTTTGGGCCTGAGACCAAACGCTCGCACGCGCTGAGTCGGAGTTCGTGTGGGATCCGTACCCCCCTGGGGGCGTCCCCATCGGGCGTGCTCGGGTTCCCGGATTGGCTCAATGCGGTCATATCTGGATCGGGTAAAGGGGTGAATGGGAACAGAATTGCGTCACAAGGCGTACCTATTTGACGCCCGCACAGGGCACACTACACTATGATCCCCATTCGGGCACTGTGCCGGTGTGTATTCTCATGCCTGACTTTGCCGTTTCAGACGCTCGATGAGCAACTTTCGATCCACTGCCGATCCCCTGGGAGCATGCGTTCATGAACCGATCCCCTGACCGACAGACCCGATTTGCACGTGCTTGTACCCTTTTCGGTGCATCGGTGTGTGCTTTTTCGCTCCTTACGAGCGTTCCCGCGAGCGCCCACGCTGTGGCTCCTGAACCTGCGCCCGTCGCGACCCAATGGGAGTTCACGTTCGAGCCTGGACCGCTGCGTCTCGCATGGGTCGAGACCGAAGGCGAGAAGAAGCCGTATTTCTACCTCACATACCGCGTGACGAACCACTGGGGTGGGGTCAAGCTCTTCGCACCGGACGTCTCCCTGATGTCGGACAACGCGAATGTCCAACGATCCGGGCGTGATGTCTCGAGCAGCGTGACCGCGGAAATCATGCGTCGTCTCAAGAACCCACTTCTTGAATCACAAACTGATATTGTGTCCAACGTCCTCGAAGGCGCCGAGCACGCACGCGACGGTGTGGTGATCTGGCCTGCGGAAGACCTGCAAGCAGACGAAATTACCGTGTTCTTCGCCGGACTCTCTGGCGAGTTCCAGTCCTACGTAACCGGTCGCGGCACATCAGATCCCCAGCGCTACACCCTCCGCAAGACCATGATGATGCGTTTCGCAACACCAGGTCAGATCGCAGGACAGGGCGATCGCCCGTTCGAGCTCGTCGAAAAGCGTTGGGTGATGCGGTAACTCGAGCGCCCGATTGGGCTTTGGTCGGGTCAATCGAATCGCACAACCTGCTGGACTTGAAAGAATTGTGGGGCTACGCTTGCCCCCGCGACGCGTGCACCTTGCCGCGTGGCACAGATGACACTCAATGGGCAATCACGCCCGATGCATTGACGGAGAACCTCTGTTATGGCACATAAAAAGGGCCAGGGCTCAACCAAGAACGGACGCGACTCAAACCCTCAGTACCGCGGGGTTAAGCTCTACGGTGGTGAGTTCGCCAAGCCGGGTGCAATCATCATTCGTCAGTGCGGCACCAAGTTCACCCCCGGGTTCAATGTCCGCAAGGGCAAGGACGACACGCTCTACTCCGTGAGCACCGGCAAGGTTGTCTTCCAGCAGAACGGCCGCGTCCATGTCGATCCCGTCGAAGAAGAAGTTGCTCGTCCGCAGTGGCTCCGCGAATACCGCGCAGCACACGCGAACTGATCGCGACGATGAAAGATTTGATTGAGCCGCACCGTTCAGGGTGCGGTTTTTTCATGGGTTGATATATACACAGTTTGCCCTGTTCGCGCAGACTCGATTGCCGCATCGAGGATCGTCGCAACAATCACGTTGTTCCCGATGCTCGAAAGCGGATCGACATCGCACTCGCCTCGGATCAGTGTTCGGAAATACGTCCACTCGTCCGCAAGGTGATCTGGCTTGGGCATGGGGGTGACTTGTCCGCGAGGCGAATCGGGCGATCGGATCGCGAGCGCGTCCCATTTCGCAGCATGGATAGACATCTTGGTCGCGTGGACATCCATCTCTTTGTTGTCGTGCGTCCATGCCCATGATGCCTGGATCACTGCGGTGGCGTTGGGGTAGGTGAGGACGATCGTCGCATCGTCATCGACATCGGGGTAGAGATCGGGCTTGAGCTGTTGGGTGATCGCGTGGACAGAGGTGGGGGGTTGATTGTCCATGATCCAAGTCATGATGTTGGCACCGTAGCACCCGAAGTCGACGATCGCGCCGCCGCCGTTGAACGCGGGGTCAGCGAGCCAGTCCACGAACTCGTCGGCGCACCCGATCTCGATGGGGCCCTTGTGCCCGTGCCGAAAGATGAACCGGGTCGGGGTGCCCGCTTCGCCTGAGTCGATCATGCGTTTGGTTTTACGGACAGACGCGTACCAACTCGTCTCGAAGTTGGTGAGCACATGCACGCCGTGCGCTTTGCCCAGCGCGGCCATCTGCTGGGCATCGTCGAAGTTGTACGCGAGGGGTTTCTCGAGCAGCGTATGCACGCCGCGCGGGGCGCAGGCCTCGACGACTTCGAGGTGTCGCGAGATGGGCGTCATCACGCTCGCGGCTTCGGGTTGGGTCTCGTCGAGCATCCGATCCAGGTCTGCGTAGAACAGGTCCGGGTCGAGGTTGTACTTGCCCTGGTACTTCACGAAGAGCGCGTAGTTGGGGTCGTAGATACCGACGATGGTGAGGTCGTCGCGTGAGGACGCGTTCCAGAGCACGCCCTCGACATGCCCGTGGTCGAGACCGATGACGGCGAGGCGGAGGGGATTGTTGCCTTGTGCCCAAGCGGGAAACGCGAGGAATGACAGAACCAGCGTAAGGATCAAAGAGATTCGGATCATGCCCCGAGTCTATTCGATCGGGATCGGTTCCGTACTTACCTCGTCGTGGTAACTCTCTTCCATGCGTTTCTTGTATTCCGCCATGGTGTCGAGTCCAACACTTGCGCGGCGCTGTTCGATGTTCGCCCAGTCGATCGTCGGCGACGGGCGCAGAATTCCATCTTGGTCGTATGTGAACTGGGTCGCGTACACCTGCGGTTTGCCGCGTCCGGTGAGGATCCGATCGGTCAGCATCGCGAACTGACTCCCAGATGCTTGCCCCTGTTCCACGAGCGGCTCCATCAGATCGAGGATGCGTTGTTGCAGTTCGGGGTGCTGGTCCGCGTGCTGTGCGAGCAACCACGCCGCATGGGCGGCGTCCTTACCGACCATGTCGTATGTCGGCCAACCGTACTGATCGATCATGTCCTCAAGGAAGGCGCTCGATTCCGCGTCGATTGCATTCACACCCTCCATGGCGCGGGTGCCTTCCTCGTCAAACTTGAATGATCCGCCTCGACCTCGCTCCGCGGTCTCCATCGCCGCAACGAGCGCAGCGCGAGCGTCCTGATCACGTTGTTTCAAATCAATGAGCGCCTCACGAAGCGTATCCCACGCAGCAGGATCGATCGCAGAGTTCGTATGCGATCCGCAGGTCCTGTGTGATGCACACCCCGAGAGAAGGAGCAAGGACATGATGAAAGAAAGCAGATACATCGTGGCACGCATGGAGAACTCCTTCGGGGCTGTTCTCCATAAAGACACACATGTACGTACGATCTGTCAGGTAATACTCAATAAATATTGAGATTGGTAACGAGGAGTCAGGTATTGGTCTCGATCGCGTGCCCGCAATCGCTGCAGAAACGGGCGTCGGATTGGATACTTGCGTCGCACGATGGGCAACGAATGTCTGCGACGTTCACGCCACATTGTGAGCAGAACCTGGAATCAGGCTCAATCGGCGTAGCGCACGAAGGGCAGGGGATGTCGTCGTCGAGTATCGCAGAGCGGATCGCGGTGGTGGTGATCTGTGCTGCGGGGAAGGTTTCCTTCGCGACATACTTGGATGTTTGTTTGAGAAACCCGACCCCGGTGAGTTGCATCCCGATTCCGAAGATGAGCAAGCCGGGCATACCGAGTATCAGGAACAGGATCGGTGCTTTGGGATGCCCGCCGTTTGCTGCATTGATAAACGTGAGGAAGAACTGGCCAACCCCGATGATGACCATGATCCCACCGATGATCAACATTGCTGGGCCAAGTACTCGAAAGGTATCGCGTGCTTTGTGATAAGGGGCTTGGGACATATCAGTTCAATCCTACTCGATTCTCGTTGCTCGTTTGTGCTGCACCCTGATTTGAATGATTGTCATCCAGATGATGAGGAGTCCGATGATGCAGACCACAACCCCTCCTGGGACTCCCCAGATCGTGTTCAGAAGATTTTTGATGACGCTGCGCCGTCCTGATGCATCTGGATCGCCCGCAGCATCCGGGTTGATGATCATCCAGACGCCGAGACCTGCGAGGATGAGACCGCCGACGATTCCGCCGAAGAAGTCTTTGACGCTCCAGGTGTCATCATTTGCAGACTTGGTATTAAATCGTTCGGTTCCTGACATGCGTTCCATTCATTTGGTCGGTATTGGGAACGCACTGTACCAGAATCGGTGTTTGGATTAAATCAGTTTTCCGCGAGTATCTTTTCGCAAAGGCATGTGCGCAACTCGTTTTCAAGCCAGCGCGGACGCATGGTTCTCAAGAGATGCTACAAAGGCGGATAAAAACTCGGCCATCGATAAGTGCTGCTTCACATAAGCAGAGCCTTGATCTACGAGAATGATCCAGTGATTGTGGAAGAACCACTGTTCAACTTTGCCCGGCGGTTGTCCCATCCGGAAACTGGAGATCTGTGAGCGGTTCGTTACGAACCAACTGCTGATTGGAAGAAGTATTTGAGAAACGTACTCGGGGTTTTCTGATTGAAAGATGCGTTGCTTGTCAAAGTCTCGATCTCCGAGCTTATCTTGCTTGGAGAAGCGGTCTTTGAATGTGCGTCTACGGATAAGTGTCTTGGGGAACGCCAAAGGGCTCCACGCGGCGCAACCTGTGTAAGTGAGATTGCTATCTCCGTCCTCAACGGATAGTTCAATCAATACAACTTCGCGATCATTCACGATGCCACGTGATGCAAAACGAATTCCCTCTGAAGAAAACCCGGTGGGTTCCATCAGTTCAAGCGAGTCGACGATCTCATCCTCTAACTCATCAACCTCACAGTCGATAAACCCATGATCCGAGAACTGTCCGAGCATCTTCTTGATTCGGGCAGCACGATCTAAGCGGACGCCAAGCCAGACAGGGCTCATGAGCACAAAGGTGAGAAGAATGCTGAGAGATCCAGGGAGTGCGGTGTAGAGCCCAAGCTTAATCAGTACACCCGCAGCAACAACTGTCAGGCCTGCGAGCATCCACGTGTATCGCCCAGCCCAATGGATGGATTTCAGTCGGGCTCGCTCTGGAATGTTCATGTTGCGTGTATCTTCGCAGCGCTCGTGATGATCTGTTCGAACAGATCAAATCCCACCTGCGTTGCCCCGTCCGACCACGCTTCCTTCGGGTTGAGGTGGCACTCGACGAAGAGTGCATGCACGCCGATCGCGGTCGCGGCCTTCGCGAGTTGCAGAGCGCGATCGGGGCGCCCGCCGGTTTGTTCGCCGCTGCCGGGGAGTTGGGTCGAGTGGGTGACATCGAAGCACACCGGAGGCGAGCCCGCGTCGGAGAACGCGCTGCAATCGAGCTCCATCATGTCCGCGATCCCGATGAAGTCGTTGA
>SPJK01071323.1_pt1 | contig 21767 bp, 18 predicted proteins | sample 3741771 | NCBI WGS metagenome assembly SPJK01 (sample SAMN10925997, study PRJNA522277) | cold seep metagenome | isolation source: Elba SIP-enriched marine methane seep metagenome, extraction at timepoint T2 | place: Italy: coast of Elba, Mediterranean Sea
TCTGCTCTTTAACTTTTTCCCAGGAGGGATTAAAAGAAAAGTCAATGAATTAGCAATTTTGCATAAGAAAGCGTTGGAAGAAAGCTTGGCTGTAATGGACTTTCAACAATGCTCTTTTCATGCAGCACAATTACAAATGCTGGACCCAACTTCTAGAGTTTGCAGGGGGCTGACACTTAAGGCAGAATTGATTGAGGACATCTTTGCAAGGCCTACCCTTTTTCAGTCCTTGGCTGGGGTGAATCGCTTGGCATTGAAGATCGACCAAGTAGAAGCATTGTTAGGTACCGAAGACTCTGATGTACTTGTAGCTAAGGCATTAGTACATTGGAAAATGGGACCATCGAAGTACGATGAATATATTGCCGCTGATTTATGCAGGGTGGCTGTAGAGGCAAATAGCGAAACATTTGCACTGAGGCCATTCGCATTAGAGTGTCTGGAAAATGCTATTTCTTTTCCGATGTCTAAAGAACTCGAATCCAAGTCAAACCTTGGTGTAACTAGTGGTGCGTTGGTTCAAGCTTACTCCACTGCGGTTAGCTTAGATGAACGTAAGTCGCTAACAACCCCGGCAAGGTATATCCATAAATTTAATCAATTGCTACGTGATACCATGAAGCGTTCGTCACATCTCTACATCCAGCTTTTGAATGCCCATGCCGAGGCGTTGGCCATAGCTGAAGAAGATCAAGAACCCTATCTAGCTAAACGGCTTTCCGCAGCTGTAGGTTTGCAGGAATGTTGGGGAGATTTGGCCGAAGAAATCGAGAATAGTGAGATTCTAAGCGGTACCTCTGCACCCTTGAGATTTATGCTAGTAAATGACGCATACCATGCGCGGGGAATAGCATATGAACTCACACCTCTATCTGATAGTGAACCTATCGCACTAAATCAGGCGCTGCAACATATGCAAATCCCCGAAGGTTCTGACCCCCTGAGTACGAGACAGAACAAAGCAGATGAGTTATTTAGGCTCAGGATTTATCAGGGTTTTGTGTCTCCGAACATTTCTTCAAATACAAAAGACATTATCGATTTTCAGGAAGCAAAAAGATTTGAGCAATTCGAATTAGAGTTGCTTAAATTTGAAAAGCACTACATCGCCTATCGAAAACGAATTAACAATCTAAAAAATTCCATTCCTCATGAAATTATTGTCGACGGCCTAGCTTCTGCAAAATCTGCATCGAGACTTGGAATACAGGTGTATTTTGACGATAGCCCTCAAGACCTTGCTGAGTATATCTTGATTGAAATGAAAGAAAATTTACCAAAGACTTACTACGATACAACACCCACTGATAGAAAGGCCTTAACAGAAGCTCGCGAAGAAATGACTAAGAATTGGGCACTTAGGCACTCTGCACTCTTGTAAAATTTTATACCTCTATCAGAAGAATATCAGCCACATAAGGTTGCGTAGCCAGCTAGCGTATGCTGTCCGCTAGCCCTTGCCTATCTGGTGCAAATATGGAACAAAATGTTCCATGTAATCACAGTGTCTAAGCCATCCCACCTATCTATCAAATCATCTCTTCTGCTTGGGATTAATGGGCATAAGCATAAGTGGTCCAGTAACTACCATGCAATTCCCATGGCCATTTCGGGGACTTCTAATCCGCAGGTAGCAGGTTCGAGTCTTAGTGGCGAATGATTAATTGGCGGATTCAAAATCCAGTGGAGTAATACCACGAGGGCTCAAATTCCTACTCCGGTACTTAAAGAATCTGACACATATCTGACACACCCGGGGCCACCTAAGCCCAATTTAGATTCAATGCCAATGCATTGCGTAACAAGCCAAACAGACTGTTTTTAAAGGGTGATCCACTCAAGTGTCCACTAAATGCAATGTCTTCCCCATGGCTAAAAGTCGGATTGTGATTCCGGAGGTCGTGGGTTCGAGCCCCATTAGCCACCCTCTTGTTTTTCTTAAACTGACTCGTTGCGACCTCGCCGGGTCTGGTTCGACACCCCTTAAACCAACAACGATCCGCCGTCGTTTTCTTCCATCGCTTTGCGTACTTCGCCGAGACCGTAGACACAGAGTTCGAATTCATCGGAGAGGCGTTCTAAGAGATCACTTGGCGTCGGCTCCTTAGCAACCGGAATTTGACTTGCCGCGGCGTAGCTTCTTTTTCCGAGTGATTGAAAATCAACGAGCGAGTCTTTTTGATTTTCTTTCCGAAGTCGGTCGGCAACATCAGGGAAGAGGCCCGTCCAAAAGAGAGTAAAGTCGCCAATGTGCCGATGCAGGGTCCGTTTAGCGAGACCTTGACGTGCCTCGGCTTCGACAAGCATGTCGGTCACTTGTGTCAGACGTTCGCCACGCAGTCCGCGAACAGAATAAATGTTGTTGGTGCTGATGAACCGATTGATCATTTCGGTGAGGTAATCAATCAGCGGGGGATCGGCGACACCGAGTTCGGTCATGAAGGCTTGTTCGGTAGCGCCAGCAAAGAACCGTCTAGCCGACGACTCCTGACGTTGCTTTTTGGATCGATCATCTTTCATGGTGAGAGACCTCGCCCGCTCCACGGTCACCTTAAGGTGATCGTGCTGTCACGGCATGTCCGGGACGGCGAGGCGCGAGCGGAGCACAAGAGCGCGCTCGCCGGCAGTAGTTACGTGAGCTTTTAGTATAGTTGCTGACTCAGTGCGAGGCCAATTATTCGGCGATAGCAGCAATATGAGGTTCTTTTACAATGCGATAGCCGGCCCAGCGGAGTGCTAACCCTGCTAAAAGCATAAACACAAAACAGATTAATTGGCTTCCATAGAGAATCATTAGGAACAGCAGGTCGTACATTCCAAAGAATACTGGTATTAAGCCAATCAAAAATGTAATGAGGAAGAAAAGAACTAGGCCCCGCACGAAAGTTCGTTGCTTATCCATCAGCGTGATGATGACTAAGCCTTGAAAAGGGGCAGCATAGATTGCCATTTGAAGGCTTTGCACAACCATGGTTGTGAGGCTGTGAGTAGGTGTTGAGAAGCCGGGCATGGCATCTAGACTGATCAATACTTGGAACCACATCATTAGCAAAGCTGTAACGGTCGTCCAAATGATTAGATCTTTAATCGAGAATCTATTACCAAGTTGGGATCTGTTGCCTTGATATATGTTATGTAATCGCCATCCAAAAAATATTTTCCAACATCGAAGTATTCCCCAGAGTGATATCAACGCTAAGGAGTTAAGCAAGAGAAGATGATAGGGGTAGATGACTATCATGGTCGAAGTTGTTAATGCCAACGCTAGCAACGTGATTGGCAGCCGATGGACAGCGGGTCTTGTCGAAAGAGAATCCCACATGATCACAAACAGGACACCGGGGCTTTCAAAGGGTGAAAGAACACCTAGCAATGCCCAGGGATAAGAAATGTTTTGGTAGTACATTGCCAGATTAAACATGGCACAGAGTGTCCAGAATCCCAACAAGCTGAGCGGTACCCATTCGGCTCGGCCCCATGAATGGGGCCAGCTTCTCTTCCTGGGTTGCTCTTCGGTGGTTTCGATTTGGTTCAAGCCAATCCTTGTTGGTCTTTAGATCCGTGATGATCCGTCCAATCCGCGTTATTCATGGCCCATTCTTCTTTGCCAGACACTGATTCTGAACCAACATCACAGCTACCTGTCTTGATCCAGAGGCGATTGCAGCCGACAATATTGTTCCTAGATTCCTATACCATAGCTAGTATCCTACCATGGCAACCGACACCACAACCAACGACGCGACTGCCCAAATGACTGTGCCTGATGCTGCTGGGCGTTTTGGGCCATTCGGCGGGCGTTACGTTCCTGAGACCTTAGTCCGTGCACTCGACGAATTGGCCGTCGAGTACCAGAAGTCGCTTACGGATGAAGCTTTTCAGTCAGAGCTTGCTGAGTTGTTACGAGACTTCGTTGGTCGTGAGTCACCCCTTTATCATGCCAAGCGATTAAGCGAACAGGTCGGTGGCGCTCAGATCTACTTTAAACGGGAAGACACCAACCATACCGGCGCCCACAAAATTAATAACACGCTTGGTCAATGTCTGCTCACGAAGCGGATGGGTAAGGACCGAGTGATTGCTGAGACCGGTGCTGGTCAGCATGGCGTAGCAACTGCAACCGCTTGTGCTCACTTTGGATTGCCCTGCGTTGTTTATATGGGCGAGGAAGACATTCGTCGTCAGGCTCCCAACGTCTTTGCTATGAAACTCCTCGGTGCGGAAGTTCGTCCTGTTACCAGTGGTAGCCGAACGTTGCGTGACGCCATCAATGAAGCGATGCGTGACTGGATGGCGTCGGTTGAGACAACGCACTACATTCTCGGTTCGGTTGTGGGCCCGCATCCCTTCCCGAAAATTGTCCGCGACTACCAATCGGTCATCGGTCGTGAAACAATCGAACAATGCCAAGATCGCTTGGGGCGTCTGCCCGACTCCGTTGTGGCTTGTGTTGGCGGTGGTTCGAATGCGGCTGGCATGTTCTATCCTTTTGTCGAGCATCCCGAAGTTGAACTCATTGGTGTTGAAGCTGGTGGTCGAAGCGATAAGCCAGGCGATCATGCCAGCCCGCTTACTTATGGTCAACCTGGCGTCCTGCACGGTTCGTTTAGTTACGTGATGCAAGATGATGATGGGCAGACATGCGATGTTCATTCGATGTCGGCTGGTCTCGACTATCCGGGTGTCGGTCCCGAGCACAGCTATTGGAAGGATACGGGCCGTGTTCAATACACCAGCTGCCAAGACATGAGCGCGATGGAAGCGTTTGATGCCTGTGCGGCGAGCGAAGGGATTATGCCAGCGCTAGAAACATCGCATGCCATTGCCAAGGCGATTGAACTTGCGAAGACGATGTCTAAAGACAAAGTGATTGTTGTCTGCATGAGTGGCCGTGGCGACAAGGACGCCATGGAAATCGCTCGATTGAAGGGTGTCAATTACGGCTGATTTCTCTCCTTCTTGAAAATTAATTCTTATTTGCGGTAACGGAAGACTTTCTCGCTATGCCATCCATCCCCGATCTGTTTGCTAAACTTCGCTCTGAGAATAAGAAGGCGTTGATGCCTTTTGTGACGGCGAGTGATCCTGACCTCGATTTTACCGCGGCGGTTTTGAAAGAGGTTGTTGCCCGAGGGGCGGCAATGTGCGAGATCGGTATTCCTTATAGCGATCCGATTGCTGATGGACCGGTCATTCAGGCCTCATACACACGTGCACTCGAAAAGCATGTCAAACTTGCTGACATCCTGACGATGATAGGCGAGACTTGTCCCAGCCTAGGTGCCCCGGCAGTGACAATGGTTAGCTACGCCATTATTTATCGGCATGGCATCGATCGTTACTGTGAACAAGTCGCCGCCAAAGGGGTTGCCGGCCTAATTGTCCCCGACCTGCCGGTAGAAGAGGCGGGTGCGTTGTCAGAAGTCTGTGCGAAACATGGTTTGTCACTGATTCAATTGGTAACGCCCGTCACACCACGTGAACGCGCTTTAAAAATCTGCGAAACTTCGACCGGCTTTGTTTACTACGTTTCGGTTGCGGGCATAACTGGTGAGCGTACCGAGTTGCCCGCCGATTTGGTTGATAACGTTGAATGGCTTCGATCCAAAACCGACTTGCCCATCTGTATCGGTTTTGGAATCAGCAAGCCGGAGCATGTAAAACTTTTGGCACCTGTTGCCGACGGCCTTATCGTTGGATCGGCGATTGTAAAACGCGTAGCCGAGGCCGCCGATAAGCCCCGTGATGAAGTTCTGAAAAACGTCGGCGATTATGTTGCTGAATTAGTCGACGCTCTCTGATCGCTAGCCCCACACGTCTCCATCTTTCCATGCCTGAGCTTCCTGAAGTTGAAACGATGCGTCGTGGACTTCTTGGGGTCGAAGGTGGCATTATCCGAGCGATAGTGAAGCTCGATTGTCCTAGGAAGCCGATTGGTATTTCCCCGCGCATCGATCGTTTGGCTAAGCGAGCAACCGGTAAACAGGTAGTTTCGGTTGATCGGGTTGGCAAAAGGGTGGCAATAAGGCTTGATGATCAAAGCCGTTTGTTGTTCGAACCTAGAATGACCGGCTTGGTTGTGACGGGTGATTCGCCCGACCCACTTTATCTAAGAGTCCGTGTCGATTTTGACTCGGCAGAGATCGAACGTTGTTGGTATTGGGATCGTCGTGGATTGGGACTTGTCTATTTGCTTTCCGAATCCGAATTCAACGAGGCGTTCTCTTCGGCTAAGCTCGGACCGGATGGATTAGTCGTCAAAGCAGAAGATTATCGAGAGCGGCTTGGAAAAAGTCGGCGTGAAATCAAACCCGCCCTGCTTGATCAGAGGGCTGTTGCCGGCATTGGGAATATCTATGCCGCCGAGATTCTTCATCTAGCCGGTGTCCATCCAGCAGCACGATGCGACCGGCTTAGCAAGCGTCAGTGGTCAGCCATTGCTGACGCCACCCACGAAGTGCTCGAAGAAGCGATTCGATACGAGGGCTCATCCCTCGGTGATGGAACCTATCGCAACAAGCTGAATCAAGATGGCAGCTATCAGCTGCATCATCGCGTTTACGGCAGAGCAGGGGAGAAATGCTCCACTTGTGATGACGTTGTAAAACAGATTGTCCAAACACAGCGGTCTACGTTCTTCTGTTCCGGCTGTCAAAAGAAACGCTAGCAAGTTCTGCTAGCATCTCTGTCGGCTTCTCTTGCCAGCATCGATCATTTCCGCGATGCTCCCGCCGCATTTCTTTTTTAGTGGTTTATCTATGCAGCAATCCTGTTCCATCCCGGCAACTATTCGCATGACTTTGGTCAGCCAACTTGGCTTGTGCGCGGTGCTAGGTTTATTGACAGGTTGCCAGTCGATGTTGCTGAGTTCAGTTGATACTCCCGAAGCGGTTGAAATCCTTGAAGCAAAAGCACCGACCGTGGAAATCGACTCGAGCGATGTCATCAAAGATGATCAAGTCGAACCAGCCCAAGGAATCGAACAGTTGCCCGTAGCACAGATGCCTGCCGCTCCTTGGGGACCGGCATATGTTGTTCCTGGCGAGGCGAGTTGCTCACCTGAGAGCTTGCCAGTTTATGAAACCATTTTGGTTCCGCAGGGATCCCCAATGTTCGGTGGTCCTTCCATGCCCGTGAATGCTAATCAAGTTCCCTTCGCCGCTCCGCCACCGCAACAGGCGAATCAACCAGGACGGGCTGGTTGGCTTGATGTCTTGCCTAATGAAGGGGGCCCCATAAGCCCCGATTTTGGATTGCCACGCGAGGCGACCGTTGAGAATCGATTGCCCAATCCAATTTATGTCAGAAGTAACAATGCCGATGCAACTTGGGAATCACTCGCTTCGGAGTTAACGAAGTACTTCCCTATTCAAAATGAACAACGAGTCGAGCAGGTGGCAGGGGTGCTTACCGAAGGTCGATTTGAAACACCGTGGCAGGTTGGAGCCACGGTATTGGAACCTTGGCGAAACGACTCCGTAGGTCCGTTCAATCGCTGGCAAAGCGTTTTCCAGACGGTTAGGCGTAAAGCGATCGTGAGGGTGATTCCCGCCGCCGGTGGTTACGAGATAGGCGTCCGCGTTGAGAAGCAGCTGGAAGACTTACCAAGGCCTGAGCGTGCGAGCGCAGGTGCTGCCGCCTATCGAAATACCTCGGCGATGCCTACGGATAGGCTGAATCCGATTGATCCAATTCTTACAACCGATCAATGGATCTCCATCGGTCGTGATGAGCCACTTGAACAAGAAATGCTACGACGTTTCCGAAGTCGATTGACGGGCAATTGACTAAGCCGAGGCAGCGTTCGGGCTGCTAGTGGGAATTCCTAGTGTAACGATTGGCTTAGCGCTGGCAGGTGCGAGCTGTTCCTTCGTGCAGGCAGGTAGCTTTAGCGTGAAGGCGGTCCCTTTGCCGACTTCGCTTTCGACTTTAATCTTGCCACCATGTTCATGCACTATGTCTCGGCAAGCAGAAAGCCCCACACCGGTTCCCCCTTTGCCTGAGGCATCAGGACCTTGCTTGGTGCTGTAGAAGCGATCAAAGATCTTAGGCAATGCTTCTGCAGGGATGCCGGTTCCCGTGTCTCGAACCATCAAGTCGATTGTTCCCGCTACGGTATCTTCCGAGATACGAATCAATACCATACCGCCGTTGGGCATCGCTTGACGGGCATTGGTGACAAGGTTCAATAGAACCTGCTGAATTTGGTTTCCAATCACCTGAGCCGGTTTGTCGGTGGTGAACTGCTTCTCAACTGCGATGCGGTATTTGGTGAGTTCCCGTTCGAGAAGAACCAGAGACTCCTCTACCATCTCGGCTAGATTCGTGGGCTCCGGATCATTCGACCGATTGCGTGCCAAGCCAAGAACACTGTTGGTAATCCGTTCGGCACGTTGACCGGCGCCGAGGATTTTATTCAAAGCTTTGGTTCGGGTCGCATCGTCGGTGTGCCGCAGGCCTAGCTTGGCGTAGTTCAGAATCGTCATTAACACATTGTTGAATTCATGGGTCGTTGTGCTCATGAGTTCACCGAGCGCGGTCATCTGCTGAGCTTCACGAAGCTGTTGCTTCAATTGTTGGATCTCCAGCCGAAGCTGCTCGGTCGATTCCGCCTGACTTTGATCCATGATTCCCTCGTGTGCTGATAGCTCATTTGTGAATGCTGCTAGCAATTACATGAAATGCTAGCACTCCGATTTGGCGACCAGGTTTGCCTGCTTTACGCTGGTTGCGTGATCGGACTCGTCACGTTTGCCATTTGGAAGCAGTGATGACTGCAGGCATGCGTGACTATTTTGAATCTATCGTCGATTTGAGGTCGCGATCTAAAACCTAGCGTGATAGATTCCTGGCAGACACGCGCGAAGAATGGATACTTCGCATACGACTTTAACGCTCAATTGAACGAGGCAAGGATGCCACCAACGATATTGCCGTTTCCCGGCGTCGGATCTTCGGACCATGATCACGCAGCTGATCAGTCTCTCTTTGGCATGGAAGCGTTGCTCAAAGAAGCAAAGCAAGTTGCTTCGAAGCTCGGTATCCAAGTCAGCGAAGGTTGGCTTGAAGTCAACGAGTCACCTATTTCCTTTGATGCTGGCAGCAAGAAAGTGACTCTTTCGGTCACTCATACGACTCGTGAACGTCTGATGCACTTGGTGCATGCTCTCAAGGGCGAGCCACTTTTGACAACGATTGCTATGTCAATCGGGCTAAAGAGCTTGTTGAATCCAAGACCAGCGGCTTAGTTATTGTAGAGTTGATTCTCAACCAAGTAGCTAGCGACATTCGTTGGAACTAGTTCTTCTACTGTTTCACCTTCGGATATTCGTTTACGAATTTCACTGCTGCTAATCGGCATTGGTGGCATTTTTACCACGTGCTTAGCGAATTCCTCTAATCGATCTTTTTCAACATAGGGTGCAATTACCCTAAAGTCGGGTGCAAGTTCTTCTGCCCGGTGGACGACCACGGGGGAAGCCAATTCCAAAACCTTGGCCGGTTCGTGCCAATCGGGAAAAGATTGCAAACTATCGGAACCCATCAACAGATAGAGTTCGGCATTAGGTTCAAGCTGCTGAATAGTTGTGAGCGTATCAACCATGTAGCTTGTGCCGCCTCGGTCGGTTTCCAGGGTCGAGACAATAAAATCTTCCCTGTTTTGGGTAGTAAGCCTCAGCATGGCGAGCCGGTCGGCATTGCTCGCTGAAGGGCCGGATGGCTTGAGTGGCTGGACGGCGGTTGGAATAAACCAAACTTGATCGAGACTAACCGATTTCAGGCAGGAGTCAGCTAGAGCAAGATGCCCGTTGTGCACCGGATCGAAGCTACCGCCGAAGATGCCTAGTTTAATTCGATAATCTCTTTCAGGCATCGGCTCAGACTTTCAAACGACGGCAATAGCTCGGCAAACTAGGAAAGATAAGTCACAGCCGCATAGAGGTGACCGCCTAAAAGCGTTACGCTTTAGGTGCTATCAACTTACCGACCGCAAGTCGAATTTCCAATCCACCTGTATCTCACTCGCTATGGCTAAGAAACAACAGAGCTTGTTCGAAGCCGATCTGCCTGAGTGGGAACTCGATGCGGCAAGTAAGGTCTTAGCAGCGACTGTCGTCATGCCCTCGGGTGCGACCGGCGAGTATGATTACGCCATTCCTGATAATTTGGCAGATGCTCGCTATCCAGAAACTCTGGTCGAGCCGGGGCGGCGCATCAAAGTTCCCTTCGGCAACGGCAACCGACAAGTGGTTGCCTACTGTGTTGCTGTTGGAATCAAGGAGACGACGAAACCTCTTAAGGAAGTCGCCGCCGTTGTTGACAAGGCATCCCTCGTTTCGCCAGCTATGCTTCGCCTGACGAAGTGGATGGCTGAACGCTATCTAACGCCCTGGGGAAAGGTTCTTGAAGGGGTCGTTCCATCGGGAGTGCGTGGCAAGGCAGGCACACGTGAAGTAACGTTGGTCTCATTACCAACTCGTGTCGCAGCCAAGATAAACGCCTTAAAACTTCCTCCGAAACAAAAAGCGGTTATTAATGTTTTAGCGGGAAGTCCAAGACCATTAACATTGCAACGAGTTGCCGAACTGGCGGGTTGTACCTCAGCACCGGTCAACGCCCTTCGTAAGCAGGGCCTTGTCGAAACCCAAATCGAGCGGCTCGAAACTGATCGACTGCTAGACGAGGATGGTCAAACAATCGAGAGGCAGCAACCCAAAGAGCTGAACGAAGATCAGCAGCGAACGCTCGACTTGGTGAATGAATCACTCGAAAGTGGCAAGCATGAGACGGTGCTCATTCATGGTGTCACCGGCAGCGGCAAGACAGAAGTCTACATCCAAGCAATCGAGAAGGTTGTTTCTTATGGACGTCAAGCAATCGTCCTAGTCCCGGAAATTAGTTTAACGCCGCAAACAGTGGGACGTTTTCGCGAACGGTTCGACAAGATTGCGGTCTTGCACAGTCATCTGAGCGACATCGATCGCCATCGTCATTGGCGGAACATAGCCGCTGGTAAAATTCAGGTTGTCGTTGGAGCGAGAAGCGCCATCTTTGCCCCAACGCCACATCTCGGTTTGGTGGTGATCGACGAAGAGCATGAAACTTCATTCAAACAAGAGACGGTCCCTCGCTATCATGCCCGTGATGTCGCTATCGAGAGGACCCGTAATGAAAAAGTTCCCTTGTTGCTCGCAAGCGCCACGCCGTCGCTTGAAACATGGTATCGGGCTCAGCCCGAGGTTCCCGCGCAAGAACGTTTTCGTTTGGCGAGCATGCCGCGCCGTATAGGCGGACTACCAATGCCGGCTGTGCAGACCGTCAATTTGCAGCATGAGTATCAAAGTAGTAGCCGCGGAGCGATTAGCCGACCGCTTGCGATTGCCATGGAGCAGACCTTGCGAGACGGCGGGCAGACGATTTTGCTTCTTAATCGCCGCGGCTATTCAACCCATTTGCGTTGCCCCAGTTGCAACTGGAAAGCAGAGTGCGCTCGTTGTTCCGTTTCGATGACGTTTCATCGCAGCAATCAATACCTCCTTTGCCATTGGTGTGACAAACGTTCCGAAGTACCCCAAATTTGTCCTGATTGCAAAAGTAGTAAGATCCTCTTCGGTGGTTACGGTACTCAGAAGCTCGAAGCAGAAGTCCGTGCTCGTTTCCGTGGTGCAACCATCTCAAGGATGGATGCCGACACGATGCGTAAGCCCGGCAGCCATGAACGAACACTCGACGATTTTCGCGAAGGCAAAACGCAAATCTTGCTTGGCACGCAGATGATTGCCAAAGGTTTAGATTTCCCCAACGTCACGTTGGTAGGTGTGATCAATGCTGACTCGGCGTTGAACCTTCCCGACTTCCGAGCGGCAGAACGAACCTTCCACTTGGTTACCCAGGTCGCCGGTCGTACGGGCCGAAGCGACCGAGGTGGCCGTGTTTTGGTGCAAACGTTTGAACCAGATAATGATGCCATCGTCGCTGCCGTGGGGCATGATTACACAAAGTTTGCACGCAACGAATTGCCTAGTCGAAAAGCGATGGGTTATCCTCCCTTTGGTGCACTAGGCCGGGTTGTTGCACGCGGTAAAAGTGAACCACACGTGCAAGCATTCATTGAATCACTTGGCGAGGCACTCACTAAGACGGCCGAACAGCAGGACATTGCCATGCAAACGCTTGGGCCCGCCCCAGCGCCCATCGCCCGCCTGCAAGATGACTTCCGCTACCATTATCAAATGAAAGCGGCCAATCGAGATGATTTACTAAGTATCGTCTCAACCTGCTGGAACCGAATCAAACTTCCGGACGGTGTGCGTGCCATCGTCGATCTCGATCCGGTCGATTTGATGTAATTTCGCTTGCATCATCGATCTAGTGCTTCACATCACGGTTGGTCTTCTCGGTCAGTTCCCCCTACAATGAAGGCATGTCATATCGTGGAATTAAACAGGTGCTTGGCGAGACGAGCCTCGAGCGGAAATGCCGCTGGTGGTTTGGGATTACGCTGAGCGTGTTGCTGTTCCTCACCTTCTTCTTCTCTGGCCAACGGCTTCGTCAGATTGTTTACGACAGTAACCGAAAACTTGGTCCCGAACTCGTTCGTGCCGCCTGGCTTGAACAGCACTTGAAGTTTTTCCTCGAGGTAACCGGGGAAGATCCCGAGGGGGGCTCAACCGTTCCTGACCAGCAAGCGTGGAAAAAGTTCAGTGAGAAGATGCTCGGCAGTAGCCGAGAACTTGGCCGCGACTTCACTTGGTATTCAATCTTCCCGCAGTCACCCGACCTTTACGGCCCAAACGTCATTCCCAAGAATCCGCCAACGAATGGATTTGAACGGGAGTTGCTGAATCGTTTTCTCAACACCAACCAGAACGACGAAACGCAACCAGACCAAGATCTTCCCTTCCCAGAACAATATCTCGAGGTTGAAGATCGCGAAGTCTATCGTTATTACCAGCCGGTCTATGCCGAGAAGTCTTGTATCCAGTGCCATCAAGATATGGGACCAGCACCGCGGTCAGTTCTTGCTGAAGGAGATCTCTTCGCGCTGGTGCGTGTTGAGATCGAACAGGAAGAGATCAACGAAGACATCGTCAAGTACGAAGCGATCATGTGGGCCATTGCGCTCATCATCGGCATCCTCTCAATGTTCTTGCTTTACTTCATTGTTCGGTATGTGATCGTGAAGCCGGTGCAGCACTTGCGTGAGGTTTCCGATGCGGTCCGCGAAGGGGATATCGATCAGCGTGCCGAGATCAACACGGGCGATGAGTTCGAAGAGCTCGCCGCCGCGTTTAACCGAATGCTTCGTCGCCTGCTTCGTCAGCAAGATGCGCTGCAAGATGTGAATGACGAACTGGATGCGAAGATCGACCAGCTCGCCCAAGCGAACCTTCGGCTCTTCGAAATGAACCGACTGAAGAGTGACTTCCTCGCCACAATGAGTTACGAACTCCGTACACCGCTTAACAGCATTCTCGGTTTCAGCGATGTGCTCGGCTCGATTGATTCGCTTGATAACAAACAGCAGCGGTACGTCGGCAACATTCAACGGTCGGGCAAAATACTGCTCGAGATGATCAACGATATTCTCGATCTGGCGAAGATGGAGAGTGGCCGGATGGGCGTTCATCCGACCGAGTTCTCGATCAAGTCGGTCATCTCCGCCCACTGCGATATGGCTCGGCCACTCAGCGAACGCAAGAACATCGACCTGACGGCTGTCTGTCCAAGCGATCTGCCGCCCGTTCGCCAAGACCAAGCGAAGCTGCAGCAAGTGCTGAACAACTTGTTGTCGAACGCTATCAAGTTCACGCCCGAAGGGGGCCGCATCGAGGTGCGTGCTTCGCGCGATGAGGGAGAACACAGTTCGGTCCTGCCAGGCGTGCGTGACGACAGTTGGCTTTATCTTGAAGTCGAAGATACCGGCATTGGCATCAGCGATGCCGACAAGCAAGTGATCTTCGAAAAGTTTCGCCAAGGTGCCTCAGCCACTCCGACCGGCGACGTGATGACCCGCGACCAAGGGGGCACCGGCTTGGGGCTCTCCATCGTCCGCGAACTTTGTCGGCTCCTCGGCGGCGACGTATCGCTCCGCAGCGTTAGTGGCAAGGGAAGCACCTTTATCGTTCGCTTGCCTTGGCACCTTCCCGAGCGGACTGATCTTGATGCCGAACTAGAACGGGGCGTCGCTGAACTCACGCGACCAAGCATGCCGAGCCTCGCATCGCCGAGCGAAACATCTTAGGGCGGTCAGTATTCAGCTATCAGCGATCAAAAGTTAGAAGCTTTCTTTTATTTACAACGAAACAGGCAACATGGACGTACTGATCTATACCGACGGCGGCTGCAGCGGCAATCCGGGCCCCGGTGGTTGGGCCTTCTTGCTCATCCATCCTGAAAGTGGCAAGGAACTCGAACAGTCGGGCGCTGAACCCGAAACAACCAACAATCGAATGGAACTGACCGCCGTAGTCGAAGCGCTCGCAACACTCAAACGACCCACGAAGGTCGAGCTGTTCACCGACAGCGTCTACGTCGGCAAGGGCCTTAGCGAATGGATGCCGAAGTGGAAAGCAAATGGTTGGCGTCGTAAAGAAAAAGGAAAATGGGCGCCCGTTAAGAACGAAGACCTATGGCGCAAGCTCGACGAATTGGCGGCAACGCACGTAGTAAAATACACCCGAGTCGCCGGCCACAGTGGCCACCCCGAAAACGACCGCGTTGATGGTTTAGCGGTCGCTGCTTATCAGAAGTATTTGTGATTCAGGAAAGAAATGAACCACGACGACACGAAGAGCACGAAGAATTTTTTTGACAGGATGGACAGGATTTACAGGATGTGTATTAATCTGATGAATAAGGGTTCTTGTACCTTTAGACATTCGAGCGATGTTCGTGAATTTGAATTACAGCGCCGATTGTCTAAAATTACATCTAATTGGAAATAGATGTTTGCACAGCTTCAAATATCATCTACGTGATGAGGGGGCCCTCAATGTTTGGACTGTATCTTGCATTCCTTATTGCTACCGCAGAATTAGCACAAGATGATGCTCAACAATATAAGCCGATGACGTCCGTTCCCCTTTTTGGGTCTTATTGCGTCACAACGACTCCTTCATTTTTTATGATCGTTATGGCTCGAGAGCACATGTATATTAACCCAGCGTTAAAAATCCATCCTTTAGGTTTTATCCATTTAGATAGTATTGATGATACAATTCGTTTCAAGTTCTTAGCTGAGACTTCAGATCCAAGCAGCCTCTTCTTAAAAGATTTTGTAGATCACAAAAAATTCAAAGACCTAAAAAAATCTTCAGCAGTCAGAACACATGGAGAAATTTTTCAAAACGAAAATGATAGGAAAGAGGAGATAGTTGATTCAAAAACGAGAGAACCTATAAATAAAAATCAGAAAATTGCTGATTCAAATTTGCCAAATGGCATAAAGGAAATGCTGAAGGATATGAAATCAGCAGAATCTTGGTGGGACTTTCAAAAGAAAGAGGAACTGTTTGGCGGTAGTTTTGACGTTCCACCTCCAGGATCGAATGGACTTAGAGGTCTCCGGATTCGTTATACCATCAACAATGATGACACGATTACAGTTTATGCTGAATATCAAGAATATTGAATCTTAGGAAATTCTTCGTGCTCTTCGTGCCTTCGTGGTTCATTTCAAATCCGCGATCATCCGCCCGATCCGCGTCATCCGTGTTCTATTCATCTATCCCGTTCATCCTGTCAAAAATTTCTTTACCTCACCGCGGCTTGGCGGTTCAATCACCTAAGCGTTAAACTACCGGCATGGATGCTCGACTTACTATGCCGATTCAAGAGCTGCCGCGGGTGAATCCGCGGCAGGCGACGGCTATTGCTCGGGCCGGGGTTCGGAATCTGGCCGAGGCTCTCTTCTTTTTCCCGCGTGACTACGAAGACTTTCGTGACAATCGGGCGATCGCTGATCTAGTGGAAGATGAACCGCAGACCGTCATCGGTGAAGTGATCGAAGTCGATTCACGTGGCGGGTTCGGCAAGAGCCGTGTTGGCGTGATCATCGAAGACGATACCGACGCGCTGCGAGCGATGTGGTTCAACCAAGCCTTCATGCGTGACAAGTTCGAACAAGGGCAACGGGTCCGATTCTCAGCGAAGCCGAAACGGAAGGGGCAACGTTGGGAGATGTCTCACCCGCGGGTGAGTTGGCTCGATGACGAGGAGGATTTTGTCGACGAAGGGCTCCTGCCGGTTTATCCGCTCAGCGAAGGGGTGACCCAGCACACGATGCGGCGCGTCATCGCGACTGCGATCGAAGAGGCGGTCCCGTTGGTGGAGGAAGTCTTTCCGCAGGAGTTGCTTGAGCAGTATGGCTTGCTCCCGATCGACGAAGCGCTTCGCAAGATTCATCATCCAGCGGATGAGGAAGAACGCGACGCAGCTCGGCGTCGGTTCATCTTTCAAGAACTGTTAATCCTCCAACTCGCCCTAGCCGCACGTCGGCATCAACATCGGGTTAGTTTCAATGCTCCAGAGATTGCGGTCGATACGCAGCTCGACGCGAGGATCCGTCGGCTCTTTCCTTTTGAGTTGACCGAGGTCCAACAGCAAGCGATCACGGACGTTGCTGCCGACATGGCGAAGGATACGCCGATGAACCGATTGGTGCAGGGTGATGTCGGAGCCGGCAAGACGGTTGTCGCCCTTTACGCCATGCTTGCGTGTGTTGCCCATGAGCATCAGGCTGCGCTACTCGCTCCGACCGAAGTGCTCGCCAGACAACATGCCCGAACACTTGAAAAATTGCTGGTAGCGAGTCGGGTTCGCTTTCGTCTGCTTGTTGGCAGTATGACTGACGCGGAGAAACAAGAAGTCCGCGATGGCTTAGCAAATGGTGACGTCGATCTCGCCATCGGCACGCATGCCTTGCTGCAAGAAAAGGTTGAGTTTGCTGACCTCGGCCTGGCGATCATTGACGAACAGCACAAGTTTGGCGTCAAGCAACGGGCTGCGTTGCGGTCAGGCGATAACTCGCCGCATTATTTGGTAATGACTGCCACGCCAATTCCACGGACGATGAGCATGACGCAGTTCGGCGACTTGGATGTCTCGATCATCCGTGATATGCCAGCCGGTCGTGAGCCGGTATCGACGTATGTAGTTACCCCTGAACAAGAGGAACGTTGGTGGGAGTTTGTGCGAAAGCATTTACGCGACGGTCGACAAGCGTTTTTCGTTACGCCGCTCGTTGATGAGTCGGAAACGATTGATGCCGCCAGCGTGAAGCAATCTTTCGAGGAGCTAACCAACGGCGAGCTGGAAGCGTTCCGCGTTGGTTTGCTGCACGGCAAGATGCACCCGGCAGAGAAAGAGCAGGCGATGGCTGACTTTCGGGAAGGCCAAACGCAGTTGCTGGTTAGTACGACGGTGATCGAAGTTGGTGTCGATGTCCCCAACGCAACGATCATGATGATCGCTTCACCAAGTCGATTTGGGCTTAGCCAACTGCATCAGTTGCGCGGCCGCGTTGGCCGTGGATCGCATGCCGGCGTCTGTGCGTTGCTACTTCCTCCCGATGCAGAGGATGACTTGCGCGAGCGCCTTGCTGCGTTTGCCGAGACAACGGACGGTTTCGAATTAGCCGAGCTTGATTTCAAAATCCGCGGCCCGGGCGATCTCTTCGGAGCCAAGCAGAGTGGCCTACCCCCGCTACGCATCGCCGACTTGGTCCGCGATCAAGAAGTATTAATAGAAACCCGCACCGCGGCGCAAGAACTCTTTGCCGAAGATCCAGGCCTAAAAGAAGAAACGCACGTCGCCCTCCGGCGGCAGATGCTTCGGCGTTATGGGGCATCGTTAGAACTGGGTGATGTGGGCTAAACAATAGGTTAATTACCCTAACTAAACTGGCTCAGATATAAAGAATCGATATTTTTGTTTGGAGTTAGGTTGTAATTTCATTAAGATTTGGTCTTTCAAACTTTACTTTATCTGTTCTTGTGAAGGCCTTCATTAAATGAACATCGCTAAAGGTGCGGGTGCCGGTATTCTAGTTGGCATCCTTGGAGCTACCTGTTGGGCAATGATTGCCTACTTCGCTAATCTTGAAATTGGTTATCTCGCTTGGGGGATTGGAGCAGCAGTTGGGATCGTCGTTTCCGTTGCAGCAAGCGAATCGAATCCGATACTTGGTTTGATTGCTGTGTTGATTACCGCTGCGTCGATCTGTGGTGGTAAATACGTGATTGTTGAAACTCAGATCCAATCAGCACTTAGCGAAATCGACATCGATACTGACTCTGATATTGAAGAGACGGTGGGTGACGAAGAGGCTCTGATCTCTTACATCGCGGACGATATAGTTGTTGCCAAGGAAGCGGAAGGTAAAACATACGCTTGGCCCGAAGGAATAGAACCCGAGTATGCAGCAGAGAAAGCTGATTACCCAATTCTAATTTGGCGAGAAGCTGAAAGCACTTGGAATAAAATGTCAGAATCAGAACGCGACACTCACAAAGAAAAAGTTAAGGCAATGGTTGCTGCTAATATTGACGCCTTTCAGAGTCAGCTTGCTAGTAATCTGAACGAAGCTCGCAGTGAAGGATTTTTAAGTACCTTCAGCGCATTTGACCTCTTGTTCTTTGGGCTAGGTATTGTAACTGCATGGAGATTTGCTGGTGCTGGTGATGAAGTTGAAGCAGCTTAAGCCTCGGCCGTGATCTTTTCACCAAGCTTCCAACTCTCTTCATCCCGTTCGACGCGGCGATAGAGCGTATCACGTTCGATCGGTTCTCGGCCCGCTTCACGGATTATGCGTTCGATGTCGGCGACGCTCATCACTTCGGGCGTCGTCGCGCCGGCGTCGTGGTAGATCAACTCGTGACGGACCGTGCCGTCGATGTCGTCGGCTCCGTAGGAGAGCGCGATCTGCGCGGTGCCGATGCCGAGCATGATCCAGTACGCCTTGATGTGATCGACGTTGTCGAGCATCAGACGCGCGATTGCCATTTGGCGAAGGTCCATCAAGCCAGACGGCTTGCGGATGTTCCGTTCGATGCCGAGCTTGTTGTTCTCGGGATGGAAGGACAGAGGAATGTAAGTTTGCAAACCGCCGGTTTCATCTTGAAGTTCACGCAAACGAATCAAATGATCGATACGGTGCATCGGTTCTTCGATGTGGCCGTAAAGCATGGTGCAGTTGGATCGAATCCCAAGGGCATGCGCTTCACGGTGGGTTTCAAACCAACGGCGTGAGTCCGCTTTGTGTTCGCAAATTTTGCTTCGGATTTCGGGATGAAAGATCTCAGCCCCGCCGCCAGGTAGGCTGCCCAGACCGGCTTCTTTCATATCTTCCAAGACCCAACGGATTGGTTTCTTGGTGAGCCGTGCAAACCAATCGATCTCGACAGGAGTCCACGCCTTCAAATGAAGCGAGGGATAGTTGTCGTGCAAGAGGCTAACCACCTTGCGGTACCAATCGTATTTGGCTTGGTGGTGAAGACCGCCAACGATGTGCATTTCCGTGCAGCCGTTGTCGACCGCTTCCTGGCCACGACGAAGGATATCGTCATCCTGCATCCAGTAACCTTTCGGGTCACGTAGATCGGAGCGGAACGCACAGAACGTGCAGCGGTAAACGCAGATGTTTGTCGCGTTAAGGTGCGTGTTGATGTTGTAGTAGCCAGCGTTGCCGTTCTTGCGTTCACGAACCAAGTTGGCTAGCTCGCCCAGTTCGGGAAGCGGTACTTCGGGAGACTCAAGCAGTAGCCCGTCATCGAAGGTAAGGCGTTCGCCTGCTTCAACTTTTTCACGGATGGGTGCCAATATTTCTGAGGAAGTTCGTAGCATTTTAAGTAAACGTTTGAACGAGTTGCAAAATAAAATCAAAGCCACTATTTTTCCCCTCCCTCTGAAGAAGGAGGGGGAAATTGCCAATCTAAATTTCAAATACAAATCAATGGATTAAATAATCAGGTCAACAACGCCAATCAGTAACAAGCCGATACTGATGATTGCGTTGACATTAAAAAAAGCGAGGTTGACCCTTTCCAAGTTGTCAGCCTTCACAAGCGAGTGTTCGTAAATCAGCAGGCCCGCGATCAGTGCCACGCCTAACCAGTAGACCATACCAAAGGGCGGGTAGACTAGCGGTAAAACGATTAGCAGCAAGACGGTAAGGACGTGGCTAGCGGCTGCTAGGCGCAAAGCGCCGGGAACGCCGAGCCACGTTGGAATACTATGTAATTTTGCCCCGCGGTCGTACTCGTAATCCTGACAGGCGTAGAGGATGTCGAATCCTCCGACCCAGGCCATGACGGCCCCGGCGAGTACAACCGCGGGAAGCAAGTCGGTTGGGTTCTGCATAACGGCATCGCCGCGGATGGCTATCCATGCCGCAATCGGCGACATGCCAAGCGCCGCTCCAAGCCAATAATGGGCGAGCGAAGTAAAACGTTTGGCATAGCTGTAACCGCAAAGCCAAAGCAGAACCGGCACACTCAAATAGAGCGGCAATTTATTTGGTAAAAACAGAAGCGTACTTGCGATGAAGCCAACGGAGCTTAGTACGGTAAAGAGCGTCACCTGCCCGGCGCTAAGAATTCCTGCTGGTAGATGACGACCTTCGGTGCGTGGGTTCTCAGCATCGATCTTTCGATCAACCAATCGGTTAAATGCCATCGCCGCCGATCGAGCCGTGACCATGCAAAGGAGGATGCCAAGAAGATTCGCGAGGCTAATCGAATTTAGGAGAGTTGTGATTGATCCGCTAGGAATAGATTCACCCGGGTATTGGCCGATGATCAGATCGGAACTAAACAGAGCGTCAGGTAGTGAAACTACTGAAAGGCCACTCGTTGTATAGGTTACTGGTTTGCCGAATCCACCTACTTCAATATGTCCCAAGAAGTTACCGGCATCTGTACCCGTAGCATTCAGAAATCCCGCCATCAACATTGCAAGCAAAGCAAACGGCAGCGCAAAGATCGTATGGCTAAACCGAATGAGCGAAAGCAGATGATTAACAGTCTTAAACATAGTGGTTTGAAAAACAATTCTTCGGTTTGTTCCCCTCCACCGCGTGCGGGGGAGAGGCTAGGGGAGGGGGAATCTAATATGGGTTGACCACCTCCCCTAGCCCCTCCTCCTAAAGTAAGAGGGGAACAATATCTCAATTCGTCATTTCTTCTGGTCTTCTCCCCAACGTTTCATCAAGGCGTTGCGAACGCCGAGCTGGTCACAGATCCTTGCAACAACGAAGTCAACCAAGTCGGCAAGCGACTCAACGCCGTGATACCAGCCAGGGGCGGCGGGCAAGACGATGGCGCCTGCTTCGGTTGCCTTTCGCATGTTGTCGATGTGCGTGAGAGAAACCGGAGTTTCACGTGGTACGAGTACCAAAGGGCGCCGTTCTTTCAATTGAACTTCCGCAGCACGTTGAATTAGGTTGCTCGCCGAGCCTGCTGCGATGGCCGAGAGGGTTGTCCCACTGCAGGGACAAAGAGCCATGCCAGCCGTCAGGAAAGAACCGCTCGCAATTGGTGACATGAAGTCACCGTAGTCGTAATAGCTAAGCGTTCCGTGTGCGTCAGTTTCGGCAACTGGCTTCCCACCCTTGAGCAATGGAATTGATTCAGTAATAGGGCGGTCCAAACCAAGTTGCGCCGGCGAGAATTTTTTGAGATCTACATCCAAGTCAAGCTCTTGTTTAATCACAGCCGCACCGCTTGGACTGATCGAAAGATGGACATCATGCCCCGTACGAAGCAAGA
>SPJK01086868.1_pt1 | contig 21724 bp, 21 predicted proteins | sample 3741771 | NCBI WGS metagenome assembly SPJK01 (sample SAMN10925997, study PRJNA522277) | cold seep metagenome | isolation source: Elba SIP-enriched marine methane seep metagenome, extraction at timepoint T2 | place: Italy: coast of Elba, Mediterranean Sea
AGAGCTCCATTAAAAAGACAAAGATGATAAGCGGGAAAATACCAACTGAGATAGTGATGCCAATAAATGCCAGCAAGTTATGTTGTGGGGCAAAAGTGCTTCCTACTGTAGCATTGTATATATAATTCAATACCGCAATCAATAGGAAGCAAAGGACAGGTAGCCTACTTCTTTCCACACCACCCAACTTGCAGGTCGAAACGATGCAGAGGCAAGTCGAGGCAGGAAGAAATAGCTAAAACTCAGGGACAGAAATACGTTGGCAGCGAAGCCAAGTAAGAACCAAAAACGCTCTGGCCCCAATTGCTCGGCTCCGAAGGGACGGTACAGCAACAGAAAAACGTAGGTAAAAAGGCTAAACCCAACCACCACGAGCCACTTCTCCTGCGAGCTTTCCAGGAAAGGATAAGGCCGATTCCACCAGTTTTTTGAAATGCGCTGTGACTGCATCGAATGACTCATCTACTATGGAATGCTTAAGTAAAATAGCTGGTTCATTTGACTTCGTTCTTTTTTCATTTCACCTCTTCCCATTGGCGATGGAAAAGTAATGTTGCCAACTTTGTCCTAAACCTACGCCATGCCCTATCTCCGCTTACAACGAAGTGACGTCAACTATTTCCGAGATGATTGGAACAAGCACTACATTCAGGTATATGTCCTTAGCGGACACACCTTGTACAGGAAAGGATATAACGGCTTTCACAACCAAAACGAAGCTGACTTTATTGAACGGACATTTCTTTCTGCGGATCAAATAGCGCACATCCAACTCCTTTTGGAGAAAGGCCGACTCCAACAGCAATTCCGCGATTTTGGCCCCGATCCGGTCAGCGGCGACCAAACGGTTCGCTATGAGCTATTCTTGGAGGAAAATGAAACAGTAGCCCGACAAATCTATCGGGGAGACCGTTGGGAGGTCTCTGTACAATACCCCGCTATCGCCGCCTTAGAGGCGTACTTAGAAGCCTGTAGTTCATTAATGATCGACTACGAAGACACTGCTGTGGAGTCAAGTGATATCAACTTTTCGTTGGCTATTGCAGAGGTGCGTCGGCATACAGATCAGCCATTGGACTTTCGACGGTATGATTATCGGGATGGCCAGCTGAGTGGAGAAATCTTCGATCGCTTCCGGCGGCGAGGCGCGCGGCAATTTACAGCCATGCTATCCAACTCGGAAGCCATGCAAGTCACTCAACTACTCGAAGAGGTGCTGTTACAGAAATGGGGGATGCCGAGTTCAAATGGCGCCAGTAAGGCTTTTCGCGATCCGGTCATGAGTATCCGTTTTTTCGGCCAAATCAACGGCCGACACTGGCAGGCCAACTGGCAAGATCGCTACACACACTTGATCAGCCAATCTCCTTTTCTGGCGCTGGAATTTTTCGAGAGCCAGTTGCTTCGCTTTCAAAGAGTGCCTCTATTAGCGAGCTAGTTTTCTGATCACCTTCTCGATTCGTTTTCGCTTACTTTCTTTTTCGATGGCGTCCAAACGGGAATGCAGGCTAGCCATGAATCGATCTGCTTCATCAGGCTGGATAACCGGTAAAACCCGTTCAGCATACATGGGGAGTTGATTCGTTGGGCAGCTTAATAATTGTTCCTCGAGTAGATCCATGCAATCGTCATGAAATGCATCTTCCCTCGCGAGCGCGATCAGTGTATTGACGGCTTGGTCACGTGTTATGACTGACCCCTTATCAGCGGCAGCAAGGATAGCAGGTAGATGGACGTAAACGGCTACGGGGTCTACTTTGCTGATACAATGAATAGCTGTCATGGCACCCCATTGTAGCCGATTGTTTTTACCTCCCAAAGAACCAACAAATACATCAAGATGCGGCGCGATGAGGGCGGCCTGTCTTTCACCAACTTCATAAAGCACCTTGATGCAATCGTTGACGCATGCCTTATCCTTCGCGGATAGCTGATCGACTAGCTGCTGAATGGCCGCCGAATCTTTCGTAGAAATAATGGCTTGAGCCAGTGCAATGTTAGGCTCTTCATCGCGCCGGCCCAAGGCTGAAGCTAAGTGTTCGGTAATATCTATCGCCATCGCTCTAATTTAGGAATACCTTTTGTGAAAAAACCGGCTAAAAAGCCGGGGAAGCCCATTTCTTGTAGCTTCCCTTTAGAAAAAGATTGCATGTCGGCAGCGGTGAAATCGGGTTGTGTGAATTCACCTTCCTGGAAGCAATAACTACAGTACTTGGCGCTGGTACTGCCATCCGCTTGGGTGCCCCCGCCATTGGGGTCTTTCTTCAACGGCATCCCACAGCTTTGACAGTTTTTGTAGTTCGACATAAGTGGTTGTTTTGGTTCAGTGCCAGCAAATTTACCGGCGACCACTGACAGCCTTATGACAGTGAGAAGAAGGCAGGCTGAATTTAGCGAATACCAGACTTATTCCAATTGCCGAATATACTCTTCCAATGACCAGCGACCAGCAGGAAATATCTCACCAGTAGGTTGCAGTTGCTTGATTCGGGCTAAGGAAAAATCCCGGTAAGCTTTCCGCAAACGACAATAGGCGATAAGGTGCCAACTTTGGCTATAGAAAGTCATGCCAATCGGTTCAATCAAACGCTCGCTTCTTTGACCTTGCGCATTTTCATAGTGCAGCCGCAATACCTGCCGCTCGGAGCAAGCCGTTTCGGCTCGATGCAGAAACTGAGGCGTGAAGTCGGGGTTGATGTAGGCAGTTACCCGGCTCTCCATCGCTTCGATATCGGCTAGTTGTTGGTTACCTAACTTATTCTTGATCTTCTCTAATGCTGATTCGTAGTGACGAAAGGTCTCCTGATCGGTATACTTGCGCGCTAGTTGCTCGACTAATATGAAAGACTTTGCCTCTTGCGGAGTAAAAGCCAAGGGAGCAAGGAAATGGCGATCGAGAATGAAGTAGCCTCGGTCTTTTTCAAAAGAAATTGGAACGCCAGCTTCTTCCAGTGCTTTCAAATCGCGGAAAACGGTACGTTCGCTGATGTCAAATTTAGCTTCGATCACTGCGAGGGGAGTATGGCTACGCGATTGTAGCAGCGAGAGCAGAGCCGTGAGTCGTTCCAATCGCTTCATCTGGAGCTATTGAATATGGCCATTAAGGAAAATAATCTGGCGATCTGGGCTATGCAACTGGAAGTCCTGCCCGACATCTGTAGACCGATAACCAAAAACGGCTTTGCTTGGGATGAGGATTGGCTTCTTAAACTCCACGTCGATCTGTTGGATGGGCTGCGTTCTTTCTTGTTGCAATACGGCGGCGGCTCTGCTAACAGAGTACCAACCATGGATGATTTTTCGCGGAAACCCAGCAATCCTGGCAAATAGATTGATCAAATGAATGGGATTGTAGTCACCGGAAACACGAGCGTATTGCCATCCTGCTTGACTAGGCACCCACCACTGATCTTCCTTTTCGTTTTCAACCGGCACTTCCGCCGCTCTCTTCTTTTTGGTGCCGCTCGATTGTCGCCGGAGGTAGTAACCACTCCGGCAGTAGGCGATCGATTGCCCATTTTGCAAAAAATCGACCTCCATCTGGGGAAAGAGCGAGCCTTCTTCTTTGGCTTCGATGAAAATCCGAACGTCAAAGTCAAGCGCGACACCTGGAGTGAATTCGCCACGCCGGACGAGATGGTTGTCCTTGTGTACCATCCCTGGTAACGGAAGGGGGAAGCGAGAATCTACCGATAAAGCCACTTGCGCACGCTGCGCCATTAAGTAGAGAAAGCTTAAATGGAGCGGTCCGTCAGCAGGCAAATCGAAATAGCGACAAAAGCGGTCGTATTGGGCTTGGTCGAATTCAGGTAAATGATAGCGTTGCTTAAGCTCAAAGTTTTCTGAACCGATGCTCTTCGAACGCAGGAAAGTGCCGAAAGCTCGTGGAACCAGTCGCGATAAAGGAGGGAGTATAGTAGCGTTCGTCACGGCAATGATTGATATCAGATAATGCTCGAAAATACAAAAACCCCGATGAGCTCGGGGTTCCTGTGTGCTTATAGGCGAAGATTATGGTAGGCATTGCCACGTGGAGTGTTGGATCGGATTGCCAACAATGTTTCCACCACAATCCAATGCATCATGCTTGGTCTCCAGGTACCAGACCAATTCGTATTCGGTGCATTCATCGCGTTCATCATTAGTGACTTTGCATTGTGTGATTCGTTGGTAATCCTTCTTGGTGGAAGTGTCGTCTGTAGGGTCGTTAGGCGTATTCATGCCGGTATTATTCTGGCATGTATCGTTTTTGTTTACTACCGTTCCGCACGTCATGCCACTATGCTCGCGAAAGGGTACGACCTGTCCGCCGCTAGAAGACGATACTTGCGTGAGAAATAGGTCGGTCATATGAGTAGCGATCTCATTGAGTTCATCGGCTCCTACGGCAACCGGGTAGGCCCCAAATTCAGTGGGCTCCCCGAGGATAGTATAACCTCTACATAGCACAAACTCATCCGTCCAATCCATAACGGCGCTTCCTGCTATGACGCGTTCCTTGTGCGTTTCGAGATAATACAACACATGTTCTAATGCATCAAAATAGGCGATGAGCTGTGGGGCAGCTGTAGATGGACCCGTAGTGGTGCCATCTACGGTCGGTTTAGTGCAAGAGAAGGTGAAGAATGTAATGCTGAAAAAAGCGACAACGGCGAGAAATGATTGAAAACGAGTAAACATATCTTGTAGGTTTTATGTGAATAATAAATTCGTTTCGTCCCTACAAGTATCGCCGCCTTAGCTCGCCTAAACTAGTTCAAATCAATAGCCCTTCCGCCGGGAAAATCCTCGGCGAAAGGGCTAAAGAAAAATACTTTTGTTTTTAACTTATTGAAAGTCAGTGTCTAAGGAGAGTTTTTGTGCTGTACGCATTTCCATGCTTTTCAACAGTACACTCCTTTAATTGTGATCAGACGAAGGACGTTGGACGGTGGACTCCGGACGCCTAGTCTTGACTCGTACTACCTACAGACGTACTCTTCATGATCGGCAAACGGACCTGAGAAGGGTATTCTGCTGAATGGTGAATCGCGTTGTGCGCTTTCACTCCTTCCGACTCGTCCCAATTGTCGCCGCCGGTATTCAGGTTACGCTCGAAGCGCGGGAAGTTACTGCTAGATACTTCAATGCGAATCTGATGACCAGGAGCGAAGTAGTTGCTGGTTGACAATGGCGTCAACTCTATTTTGTACACCTCCCCTTCTTCCATAAATACCTCCGACTCGTAGCCTTCGCGATAACGAGCCCGCTGAATGGTTTCATCCAGGTTGTAGGCGGTACCGTCAGGGTAAACGTCGATTAACTTGACAGTAAAGTCGGTATCCTTTACATCAGATGATACATATAGCGTCACCTCGATGAAACCACTTACCTCTACGCCTTCGGTCAATACATCGGTCGAATAGACGAGGACATCGTGTCGACTTTCATTTTCCCGCTGATCAAAGGAGCCGGCGGTGATAGCGTTGCCTTGACAGCAGACGTTTCCGCCTACGCTAGGCACAGGGTTTTCTGGGTCGTAGGTGAACGCATCTTTGTTATCTTCAGTAGGTGCGTCGGTACTCAAAGCGCCGTCTCCAAAGAGGCTGTTGGCGTTGCCGCCGCTATTGAGATAGAATGTAGTCAACTCAGCTTCAGCTGGAGGCCAGCTATCAGCTGATTGCCACTGGTTTTTGCCGATGGTATAGTAAGTAACACGTGGCATTTTATCCGGATTGGCATTCTCGTCTCCTTTAAGCCAGTAGTCAAACCAGCCATAGATGAGTTCGTCATAGTTGAGGCGAGCATCGCCAACATTTAGATCTCCCACCATCGTTTGTTCAGTAGCGCGGGTATAACGACAGTGCAATACGGGTGCGATCACCAGGTATTGATTATCGGCTACCTCCGGCTCTGCGGTTTCACGAAGATGATTAAACAGCGCCAGGTTGGGCGTGACGGCTACATCATACCAGGAAACAAACCAAAAACTCGGAACCTTGAGTGGCATGTCATCGTGAAACAATCCACCTTCGTACCAGGCAGGATCGTTTGGCTTACGACGGATCATATCCTCGTAAATACCGACCGGGCCATCCACGTTGACGATCATATCTTGTACGGGTAAATGCCACAGTTTGTCAGACCAATCAATCGTTGGCCGTTCTGGCTGTAGGTCAAAGTAGCGGGAGTTCCGGATCAGTTGTTCTTGTGTAGCTCCGGCAGGGAAAGAAGGCCGAATCTCATCGTTTTGCACACTATACAGCCAAGTGGTGAACAACATTTGCTGCGCACCGCCACGAAACCAATTGCCTTGTTCGTAGTAGTCGCCAATGCGTCCTACCCCAGCGCCAAACCCTTGCGGCACCATAGCGGCGTGTGAAGGATGGTCCAAAGCGGCTACGGCCATCTGCCATTCAGCGGTTGAAGAGCAACCAAAAGTGCCAATCTTGCCATTAGACCAGGCTTGATCGGCCATCCAGCTAAAGGCATCATATCCATCGGTCGTTGGTATACCGAGGATATCCCACTCTCCTTCTGAGAAGTAGCGACCGCGTTCGTTTTGTACCACATAAGCATAGCCACGGCTTACTGCTTCGTAAGCACGTTGCATGGTGCGGGTACGCAATTCACCGTCTACATAGCTGTTGAAATTGTAAGGTGTTTTGGATAGAATAATAGGCACCGGCTCGTCCGTCTTCGGGCGATATATGTCGGTGGCCAGGCGCACACCATCGCGCATGGGCATCATCACCTTTTGTTCGATGATAGCGATTTCCTGCAGTCGGGCTAAGATATCCTCCTGAGCAGTCAGGAAGGTTGATGTGAGAACTAAGCCTGCCAACAGCAGGCTCAGGCGAATGGAAGGGTGTTTCATACTATCCTGGTTTTATCGGAGAACTTCAACGGGAAGTCCCATCCTTGAAATTACGAGCCTGCTCGGGCATTGCCTAACAATTGGGCGTATTTTCCTAAGTTAGGCCTGCTACAAACTATTTGTCCAATTCACATTTCTGTAACTTGAATCGTTTTCAAGTTGTCTAACTGAAACAGGAAGCCACTACAATAAAGCTTCTGAAATTTCTAAATCAACAACCTGACTGGTATGAAACAGCTACTCACTGCACTTTTGTTCAGCTATGGCGTGCTACTCAATGCACAATCTCAATTAACAGAGCACACCGCTCAATTAGATGAAGGGGCTGAACGCAGCAGCGCCACAGTCGAAGACATGTCCTGGCTAATTGGCCACTGGACGGGCGAAGGCCTCGGCGGAAAATTCCAGGAAACCTGGAATCCCCCAATGGGAGGCACGATGCTTGGCGCTTTCCGGTTGGAAAGTGAGGATATGAATTTCTACGAACTCTGCACCATTGAACCAGATGGCCCTTCAGTGGTCATGAAGGTAAAACACTTCAATACTGATCTAAGCGCTTGGGAAGAAGGAACTGATTATATGTCATTCCCTTTAATCCACCTTGACCTGGACGAAGGCTTGGCTTTTTTTGAAGGCTTGACCTTTGAGTTTACCGCCGACGACATGACTGTTTACCTGGCGATTGAAATGGATGGCGAGATGGAAGAAGCCGTTTTTCACTACTACCGTACGCCTCTTGAAGCACCGAGTAAGGAAGCGCGTACGCAACTCCTCTTACTAGGTTCCTACCATATGAGTAATCCTGGCGCGGATCAGTTTAATCTTGAGGCCGATGATGTGTTGACTCCAAAACGGCAAGAAGAAATTCAGGAGGTGGTAGAGCGGTTAGCAGAATTTAAACCTACAATGGTAGCGGTAGAATCGCCCTATAACGACTCGGTCACCATTGCTCGTTATCAAGCCTATTTGGCCGGGGAATTGGAGCTGCGTCGCAGTGAAGAAGAGCAAATCGGTTTCCGCTTGGCCGCTATGCTGGGGCACGAAACCATTTACCCTATTGACTACCGGATGGACATGCAATCGGAAGGGTTGGAAGAAGTGATCATGCAAGACCCGGAAAGATTTGGGCCGCACATGGCTGAACTCGAACGAACAGGGCAAGGAGTTATTCAGATGATGGGCGAGTGGTTGAGCGAAGGAACGATCAGTGAGATGATGTACAATATGAACCGCCCGGAATTTGTGGATTTGGCCTACCAACTCTACTTCGAGTATTTTATGCCGATCGTGGCGGAGGATAATTACGCTGGCGCCGATTTAATCGCCGGTTGGTATCAACGCAACCTGCGCATCATGAGCCACTTGCATATGCTGGATTGTAGCCCGGAAGACCGTGTTTTTATCGTTTACGGACAGGGGCATGTGCCGCTCTTTGAGCGAATTGCTGAAGATTCGCCTTACTTTGAGCTAGTAGATGTAAGGCCTTATCTGCGGTAAGCTTGGCGAAATTTTAAGCACATGAAAAAACGCATCAACTTACACGAACTTTTTGCCCGTGACCCAGAAGGGGCCGAACGCCTCTTTTGGGGCAATGGGCAGCCAACTCGCGACCGTAGAGGCTTCCTGAAGCAGACGGCATTGCTGGGCCTTGGTGCTGCATTGGGTACCAAAGTCGTTTTTGGGAAAAACTGGCCCGCCGGGTTGATTCCTGCCGCTTGGGCTGATAGCGATCAACCGACCATCTCACTTCCCGGGAAACATCCTGATTTGGTCATCTTAAATGATCGACCGATCAATGCAGAAACACCGCCGCATCTGCTGGATAATGCCACCACTCCGGCCGACCGTTTTTTTGTGCGTAATAATGGCTTGGTGCCGGATGAAGCACAGCTCAATCCAGCCCTGTGGACGCTAACGATAGAAGGAGAGGCAGCTGCTCAAAGCAAGACCTATACGCTGACCGAGTTAAAACAGCGCTTCCCACAACGTACCTATCAGTTAACCTTAGAATGTGGCGGCAATGGCCGCAAAGAATTCAACCCTCCAGCAAAAGGCAATCAATGGAGTACCGGCGCTGTGGGCTGCGCCAATTGGACGGGTGTTCGCTTACGCGATGTGCTGGAAGATGTCGGCATCCAATCGAATGCTGCATATATCGGCTATTACGGAAAAGACCTGCACCTGAGCGGCGACCCCAATAAGGTGGTCATTTCTCGCGGTGTTCCGATTCGTAAAGCTTTAGAAGATGAGAGCCTTATCGCCTGGGCGATGAACGGGCAGGACTTACCGGCACTCAATGGCTATCCCTTGCGCTTGGTATTTGGTGGTTGGCCAGCCTCTTGCTCAGGCAAATGGCTACAGAAGATCGTCGTCCGCGATCGAGAGCATGATGGCCCAAAGATGGGCGGACAATCCTACCGAGTGCCCTGCGAACCAGTCGCGCCTGGTACCATCGTACCCGACGAAGACATGTGCATCATCGAAAGTATGCCGGTGAAATCGCTGATCACCTTTCCGCGAACAGGAGCAATCATTCGGCCAGGGCAGCCATTGCCAATCCGAGGCCATGCCTGGGCGGGAGACCTGGAGGTGAGTGCCGTGGATTATTCCATCGATTTTGGCGCTAGCTGGCAGGCCTGTACCTTGGAAGCACCCGCGAATCGTTTGGCTTGGCAGCATTTCAGCGCGCGAGTTGATTTTCCCGAACCGGGTTATTATGAAGTATGGGCTCGTGCTATCGATGGCGAAGGACGTGCCCAGCCGATGCTATTGCCCGGCTGGAACCCTCGTGGTTATTTGAATAATGCCTGTCATCGGATAGCGGTAAAAGTCGAAAATGTTTAATAGTCCGACGTCCGGAGTTCGACGCCTGTGCAAATGTAGTGACATCGGACCACGGACTTCGGACCCATAAAATGACTAACAGGAATTTCAACGACCGTTGGTGGCAAACCTTCCGCCTCCTATATCGTACCATCACGGCGATGGTGTTGGTGTGTGCAGGCTTGTTGCTGTATTTGATGCTAGGGGATAGTTTACGTTCCTGGTGGGAGCCTCCATTAGTTATGCCAACGGCGCAAGGCTCGCCTGTAGCGGTTGCTGCAGAAAAGGACCAAATCGAAAACGGTATTCATGTGGCTACGGGTCTCGTATATGCTGAAGGGTTCGAATTGGTGCGAGCCACCTGCACGGCTTGTCACTCGGCGAAATTGGTTACACAGAATCGGGCTTCTCGCCAAGGATGGCGCGATATGATTCGCTGGATGCAAGCCACCCAAGGGCTTTGGGACTTGGGGCCTAGCGAGGGTCCTATTTTGGATTACCTCGCCAAGCACTATGCTCCCGAAGAAGTGGGGCGTCGACCACAGCTCGACCTAACGGAAGTCGAGTGGTATATCTTGGACTTAGATGAGTAATTTTTCAAGTAGTGCTTATTCGATATTCAACCAGGCGGCTCGGCGCCCGGCGATGCCAGGCTTTACATCCTCCTGGTAAATCAATCGGAAGGACGGACTTGCTTCAGCGGTAAAGGATCCACTCATTACTTCACCGTTTTGTACATAGCGCAAAGTATAGCGTTCGCCCATTTCAAGCTCAGCGACGTTTTCATCCCAGCTTTCTTCATTAGGAATGCTCAACTCTTCTATGCCTAGAATGAAATCTCCTTTTTCCAGGCCCGCCTCATAGAGCGGATTGTTTTTGAAGACAGTGCCAACCACTTCCAGGCCTCGGTCATTGGTGTCCAGTTGAAGACCGTAAAAACCGACTTGATCGGGTTCGCGAAGCTCCCATTGGATACCGAAATCAGCCAAAAGAGCAGCTAGGTCAGGCATTTCTCGGCCATAGATATGACGAGCGAACCAATCCCGGGCGAAGTCATCATCACCACTTACATCCGCAAGTACGGCTTCAAGATCAGGGATGACGTAGGGAACTTCCGTCTGGCCGTAGCGTTCCCAGGCGGTACGCATGAAGACATCCAGGTCGGTGTTGAAATCCCGTCGCAACTGCAGATCAAGAGCGAGTCCTAATACTGCTCCATAAGTATAGTAGCTGATGAATGTATTGGAGAAATTGTTAGGATCAATTGATGTAGCGTCATCTACGAAGGGTGCGCAATGGCTCATTTCAATCGGGCTACGGTACCGAGAGCCTGGTGCATTGAGCACGTAATTCAAGCCACCGGTAATTCCCTTGACGTACTCCTGTGGACTACGTATCCCCGCACGGGTCAGTATCAGGTCGTCAAAATAACTGGTGAAGCCTTCCGCAAACCAGAGCTCGCCCGATAAGTTGGCCTGATCGTAATTGAAAGGCTCCAAAGATGCCGGCCGCAGGCGTTCTACATTCCACGCATGGAAAAATTCATGCGAAATAGTGCCGATAAGCTGGGCAGCCGCTTTTTCCAGGGTATTGGAAGAGCTGCAGATCGTACTATTCCGGTGCTCCATGCCGTCGCCAATGACGTAGGGATTGTAGGCACACAAAAAGGTGTAGCGGTTAAAATCAAAGGCAGGTAGGCCTCCGTATACTCGCGCTTGCTCGTCCACTATACTCTTCGTCCATTCGGCATAGCTATCAAGTAGGCTATCGGGATCTGGTGTGAGGAAGGCCATTTGAATCGTGTCCACTCGGTCGTCGCTAGCGATCGTCCAGGAGCGGAATCGAATATCGCCAACGAAGGTGGGGCTATCAAAGAAGTAGTAGTAGTTCGGTGCACGAAAGATGCGATTGCCCAGGGCTTCCAATTGGGTGGCCACCGACCATTCAGGTTGCTGATCCTGAGGGATCATCAAATGAATGGGGCGCTCATCTAGCCCTACACCATAAGCGAAGGTAGCCGGCATATTCAGGTGCAGCTTAAGATTGTCAACACCGGAGTAGGTCCCGTCGGCATGATTGGCAAAGAGGATGTACTCGAAGCGAGCGCTGCCGCCGTGGCCTGATACCGTCCATTCATTGAGCCCTGTGCGAGCTACTTCCAATGCTCGCCCTGCTACGTCATAAGCTTTGACACCATATACGTTCTTAGCGAAGCTATGGATCGCATAACGCCCTGGAGATGATGTTGGCATGCGAACGACTAAAGGCGCTGGCGGCAAGGCAGGAAAATCAATGCGAATATTCAATTCATGATGCTGGATGTTCTCCAGGTCGAGTGAATACGTGATCGGTGTTTGAGCGAAGGTGGTGGATGCTCCAATCAACAGGAGGCTTAACAACGTCAGGCGCATGGATGCTTAGATTTTGTGGAGCGAAGATAGTGAGTTCAGGGTATAGCTCATTAATTCCGTAAATTCAACACATCAACGCTCAATTAACAGATTATGAATAAGCGATCCTTCCTCAAGCAGATGGCCGCCTTTGGCTTTGCTTCGCCATTCTTGTTCCAAGACCTCGACCATTGGGTCGGGCAAGTGGCTCACCAAAACCCAGAAGAAACAGCCCATGATGAAGAGTTCTGGGCGCGTGTCCGCAGCGGCTATCGACTCAAACCCGATTACATCAATTTGGAAAGCGGGTATTACTGCATTCAGCCGCAGGAGACACTGGAAAACTTCATCCATCATGTCAGAGAAGTCAATTATCAAGGCTCCTACTACATGCGAACGGTGCAATGGGACAACAAACGGTACATCCATGAGCAATTGGCGGATATAGCAGGTTGTACAGCCGATGAACTGGTGGTGACTCGCAATACTACCGAATCGCTCGATTTGATCATTGGCGGGTTCCCGTGGCAAGAGGGTGACGAAGCGGTGATGGCTGAGCAAGACTACGGTGCCATGTTGGATATGTTTGACTTACAGGCTCTCCGACATGGGATCGTTTGTAAGCGGGTTTCCATACCTAATCATCCAGCTTCCGATGAGGAAATCGTAGAACTCTACGCCAATGCGATCACGCCTCGGACACGCCTGTTGATGGTGTGCCATATGGTCAATATCACCGGTCATGTGCTGCCCATTCGCAAGATCTGCGATATGGCTCATGAACGAGGAGTGGAGGTTATGGTAGACGGAGCTCATGCCTTTGGGCATCTGGTGTATAATATCCCCGATCTAGGTTGTGATTACTACGGGAGTAGCTTGCACAAGTGGTTGAGTGTACCGCTTGGAGCAGGTCTTTTATATGTGAGGCGAGATAAGATTCCCCATATCTGGCCGCTTTATGCTGAGCGAGAGGTCAACCTGGAGGAAGATGATATTCGGCGCCTGAATCATATTGGGACCCATCCGGTTCATACGGACCTTGCCATCGGTAATGCCATTGAATACTATCGGGTATTAGGCCCTGAGCGGAAGGAGGCACGCCTCCGTTATTTACAACGCTACTGGACAAGTCAGCTGCGGGATACTCCTGGCATTGTCATTAACACACCGGCGGACGAACAGCGCTCTTGTGCCATCGCCAATGTAGGTATTGAAGGTATGCGCCCGGGGCAGTTATCGAGCCGCCTCTTGAAAGAATACCGCATCTGGACGGTAGCTATTGATCGGGTTGGCGTACAGGGTTGTCGGATCACGCCAAATGTGTTTACGACTACGCGAGAGCTCGATGTTTTCGTAGAGGCACTGACGGAAATGGCGAAGGACGGTTGAGTAGACTTCTCGCAGCGATGCAGCGAACGCAGCGTTACGCGGTGATTTTTTTAGATGGTGTAGCGTGTCGCTGCGAGAAGCTAGTTCTTATTTATTTGTGCCTTCAACGCCTGGACTCTGTCATAGCTCAGGCGAATGCGCTCTGGACTAATCTTTCCTTGTTCGAGTAAGGAGCGAATAGCGGCATGAGCACGAACCGCCAGATTTTCCTCATACTCAAGGTTGTTGCCAAATACCAGAATGTCGACGCCGGCCTCCAGCGATTTTTGGACGATCGTTTCGAAATCAAACAGGGCGTGTACGGCTTTCATTTGTAAGTCATCAGAGAAAACCACGCCCTGATAGTTCATTCCTTCTCGCAACAAACCGGTAATGTAATTGGGCGACAGGGTGGCTGGGTAGATCGAGTCGATCTGCTTGTTAAACACATGAGCTGTCATTACCGCAAGTAACCCTTCCTGGGCGACTAATTGCCGATAGGGTTCCAATTCCAATTCGTCCCACGAATCCGACACATCGGTGAATCCTTCATGCGAATCGTCGGCAGAGCTGCCGTGGCCGGGGAAATGCTTTAACACCGATACGATATTACGTTGCTCATGAGCGGCAATCCAGGCGGCAGCGTGTTCAGCTACCTCCAGTGGATTGGCTGAGAAGCTGCGCTCAATCCCGCCAATGACCGGGTTCTCCGGATTGGTATTCACATCAACTACTGGCGCGAAGTTGACGTTGAAACCGAGTGCTTGCAAATTGTCGGCATTGACACCGGCGTAGAAACTCGTGCTATCCAAATTGTCGATCTCCCCTAAGTATTGTGCCGATGGCAAGCTGGGAAAGCCGTAGGCTGGTTTCAGGCGATTGACGCGCCCTCCCTCCTGGTCGACGGCCACCAATAATGGGGCTGGTGCCAAAGCCTGCATGCCGGCGATCAGCGCTTCTACCTGTTTTGGCGATTCGATATTGCGGTCGGCAGTACGAGTTGTAACATCATAGTCAAATAAGATGATGCTGCCTGCGGTACCATTTTCGATTTGTTGACGAATGGCCGGACTGATATCATCCATGGTCTTCCCGCGAAACCCCATCATGATCAGCTGACCGATCATCGCATCAGAGATGGCTGACTCATTTTGCTGATCCGTTGTGCTGTTTGATGGACCACATGAAGAAGAACAAATGATTGCCAGAAGGGTGATTATTGTCACTGCCGAAAAAATACGCATGGTGTAGGTTGTGGATTGATGGATAAAGCTACGGACCCAACTTAATTCCCGTCTGTTTAAGAAGGGACTTTAACGAAAGTAGACCAGCATTTAGCGTAGGGTAAATTTTGCAAATGCTTAACACAGCAGGTTTACGCCTTCCGCAGCAATCCACTACCTTTAAAGTAATCAATTTCAAAGTAACACCACATATGGCTAAATTGAATCTTCAACCCTGGGTAGCTAACCGGATATTAGGCTTCTTTAATAATGTTAGCGGAGTTAACGAAATCATCTCAACGATAGAGGACGATCCTTCCGATGGGCCGGGCCGAACGATTGGCCCTGTTTTAGCAGCGCGAATTTTGCGAGAACGAAATCAGTTGCGCCGCCGTCGTTTTAGCACCTTCGAACAATTGGATGATATTCGCGGTGTAGGAGATGGGACCATCCAGGACCTGGCCTACACCTTCGGCACAACGGCCGCCACGGCATTCCGCGATAGCATGTATGAGAAAGCGGTGATCTATCGCGAAAACTGGCCACTGGAATTTTTCAGCACGACAATTGATGACCCTAAGTTATTCCAGAAGGTGGTCAACGATGAAGATAATTTTCGTCAGCATATAATTAATCAACTACAGGCCATAGCTACGGAGCGCAATACCTCCGAAGAAGAGTTGGGCGGCATGCAAACGGCTATCCGGTCGGCATATATCGATTCGTATACGAACAGTACGCCAGCAGCAGCTTATGCCTTAGCCTTATGGTTTTATGAATTTGATGCAGATAACTGGTTCTCCTGGGAGCAGATCCAGGAGCAATGCATAGCGTACTTCGATTATCATATGGAAAGCCATCCTTGGGATATGGAATTGAGGGTTTTCAAAGGCTTCCGCCAGCAGGGCATCCTCCGCCCAGGTATTGCGCCAGCTGACCTGCCAGTTGTGGTAAATACGCCGGAGCAGACTATTACGATTTGGGTGTCGGCACTGTATGACTAACATAAAAAAACCGCCGGCAGAAACCTGCCGGCGGCGAAATGTGATATAAAAATCACCCGACTGTTAGTTCTTGCTAAGCCGGATTATAGATCCGACTTATGAGGTTGTCAATGACGTAACTCTTAGAGCGAGCGTAGAACGTATCGAGATCTTCGAGGTAGCGATGGTAAAAGAAGTTGAGAACCAAGCCCACCAGCAGGGCTACCAAGGTCGTATCGAATGCCACGTTCAGGTTGCGGGTGATGATGGGCATGCCTTCTACAGTTTGCGCTAAGTGCGCCATGCCGATAGAAGAAGATAAGCCGATCAGGGTGCCAATAAAGCCGACACTCACCACTGCGCCCACTAGATAACGAATAATTTCCAACTTACCCTCCATTTCCTCTTTACTATTGTCTACCTGGGCGTTGAAAACCTGCAAAGTTTCGCCAATCGACTGGTCGTTGCGGTACTGTGTGCATGCTTTTTTGATAAAGTCAGCGACTAACAAAGACTGACCATTGCGCTCCAACTCGATGGTCTGGAGTTTAATTTTGGCGACTTCCTCGGGCGACAGCACGAGTTGGTCACGCGTAGGCAGCAGTTGCAAGTTGAAGCCCGTGTATTGTGACTTCAAAAAGCGACGCCGCTCGATGAGTTGGATAACGCTGTAGAAAAATAACACGTAAATAATCGCCTGAATAATACCGCTGGATGAACCACCAAGTGCTTCAACAACACGATGGAATCCACTCCCTGTGCTGGCTATCATAGCTAGCAAGTTCAGGAACAACCACCAGCCACCGGCTAAGATCAGACTGGCGAAGAATTGCATTTTTTTATTGGTCAACATGGTTTTTATTTTTTGGACCCATCCGAATCCCTCCCTTTTAAGGAAGGGCTCTAGTCTAGGATAGTTTGTGAATATTGGCCTCTTTGCGAGCTTTCTTAAGGTTTAATGAAACGGAAGCCGCCATCGGCGTCTAGTACTACGGTACCGATGAGCACACGTTCATCACTTAACGGCAGTGTATGCACGAAACTAGTGCCGCGTTGGAAGCCATCGGCATCCTTGGTATAGATCAAGCCGTTGATCGGGATGCTGGTTCGGTTGCCATCACTTTCCTTAAACTGGGCGTAGATCTGGTATTCGCCAGGCAGGATGCCGTCGTATTGCCGCACGGCCTCCTGGTTGGTACGCAGGTCGTTGCCAAAAAGGCGATTGCGTGATTTGCCACTATCCCACTGGCCAATATTTCGCTCGCGCTTGTTGCCACCATAAACACACTGACTGCCTTTGCAGACAAATAGGTCGATATTGTAATCGGCACTATACCAGTTCACCTCAAACGATACATCACAGGGTACCGATGGTGCGTCGCCGCGAAACTCAGGTTCTTGTGGTTCCGGTGGCTTGGGCGCTGGTGGTGCCGGCGTAGTGGGCCGACTTGGCGAAGTTTCTGGTGTTGGTTCTTCGTTTCGTGTTGGACGTTCAACCCTTGGTTCGGGTTGCCGCTGTGGCACCGGCTCGCGTTGTGCGATCACGGGTTTCGGCTCAGTTTGCTTTTCGGTTCCGGGCATTTTTCGGAAATCGACCAGAACAGTTAACAAGGTGTCGCCAATGCTTTTATGACGCAGACTATCTGGCATGTCGCCGTAGAATTGTCCGCTTATACTGTCCACAAAAAGAGCCATCTGAGGGCTTTGGGCTGGGGCGCTTCCTCCACCTTTCGGAGTGATGATAAAGAGGAAGATCACCGCACCTAAAGCACCACTCAGGAGGTCCAGGAAGGACAGATTAAACAAGGATGATTTTCTCCTAGCCATGGTTGTTCGTTTATTCGTTAGCCGACGTGTCGGCGATAACTTGGTTCAGTGGATGCTATATCCGAGCTTGCCTTGGTTCGATTGAGCGGCAAGGGGAAATGACACTCCACGCAGCGTTCCTCATGTCCTCTCGTTTCGCTTCCACAATTCGTACAGAGGTGAGAGAGGAAAGGCTGAGCCGGTTCCGCTACAACAGTATCGGTCCAGGGAGCCAGTTGATCAGGCATCGCACAGTGACGACAGCGACTGACACCGTCTTCCTGGATCGTTGAGCAATTATGACAGATTAGCATGATGATTCGATTTGTCTTGTTTTTTGTTTGAAGAGTAGAGAGCCGTTCATTGCAATAGAGCCATTAGCCTTTCTACTCCTGTCTTTCTTTCCTAATATTTATCGCCAAGAGCAAAGTGATGCTCGTAGCCTACCGTGAAAATGGTAGAGCGATTGAACTGGTCACCTTTGTACTCGTCGAAAAAGTCGTTCGCATTCTTATAGCGAGGATTGAATGCATCAGCTGTGCCGACATCCCAAGTAGCATTGAAGGTCAATTTGCTTCGAGAGGTCAGGTCAATAACTACACCTGGAGAAAACTGGAACCCAACCTGCATCGGACGGTAATCTTCGTTAATGTTGTTGCCGAAGGCTACGCGGTAGTGGTCCATGTCTACATCATCAGAGCCGAAGTATTCAGTGGTTTCATCTAGTTTACCGCTAAGGCCAAAATTGAAAGATGGACCAAGGTCGACGGATAGGGCAACGCCGTCGAATACTTCATGGCGATAACCTACTAGTAATGGTACTGCTAGGTAGTGAAGGCGCTCGCGGGCAGTAAAGAAGCCGACTTCCGTACCGTCGTTGAAGTTGTCGGTGCGGTATTCTGCGCCTTTTTGAATGTACTGCAAGCCCGTGCTAATAACAAAGTTTTGCAACTGGATGCCGGCTTCAAAGCCAGCGTTGACACCGAGAATACTATTGCCGGAAGAGTATAATTCCTGCAGGTTCTGCGTATGCTCGAATTTGGACAAATTGATGCCGCCTGAAGCACCGATAAAGATGGAACTGGACTGAGCTTGTACCATTAGGATGCTCAACATAGCGACGGCAAGGGTGATGGAAATCCGTTTCATGACTCGTGTTTTTCATTATGGTTGACGCCTCGATTTGGAGCATAAACAGCCTACCAATACGCGGGGTATCAGCAGCTGCCGACCAAATCGACAGCAAGGGGTTAACTTGAACAGTTAGATTCTCTGAATTCTTTCAGAGAAGGAATGAATAATTGGGGTAGGAAGGCGTTAAAAAATAAGTCTAGGGAATTTGGATGAGCGAAAATTCACAAAACAACTGAATACTTGGAAGTTATGTGTTAATTCTTCGTTCATCTTCAGGCAAATTTCCTATGGTTATTTTAGCCCAACTGCTTAGGTTAGAAGATGTCGGTCGTTCCCTGTCCGAATACAATCTTCTTTTTCTTACGAGAGGTTTAGTCTTGACCTTCCGGTCATTGTACGCTACAAAGTAAAGGGCTTCAACTGTTAAGATGTGTTATTGAGGGGTTATTTGGGTGTTAAGGCGTCTCCCCAGCCCCCTGAAGGGGAAGTCATCCCGCTTCAGGCATAGAAGTTCTAAATGCTTATTTTAGTCCTGTCTTCTAAAAGTGCTTTCTCGAATGGAAAAGGAAAACCCAGGCATGCATCATGGTGCCCGTAAGATTATCTTTAAGAATGCCTATCGCTTACGCGGACAACTCACTCAAGCAGAACAGCTTTTATGGAGTCGCCTACGAAAAAAAACAAGTAATGGGGCTTCGATTTCGTAGGCAACACCCAATTGGAAAATATATATTGGATTTCTATTATCACCAGTTCCAATTAGGAATTGAAGTTGATGGTGAATATCACAATGAGCCAAAACAAATGGAAGCAGACCAATTGCGGACAAGAATACTGCAAAAAGCAGGTGTGTACGTTTTAAGGTTTTCAAATGCTCAAGTAGAGCAGGATATAGAAACTGTGATGAGCGAAATACGACAACATTTAATAGGACAATAATGGGCAGATTCCCCCTTTAGGTGGTAAGGGGGCAGAGGGTTGGCGGTTGCTAAACTTCCCTATCTTCACGGGTACAAAATCCATTCACCATGCGCGTAATTGAGATTCACCCTGGCGGCCTAGAAGCGATGCAAATTGTTGAACGACCTGATCCTAAGCCGGGACCAGGAGATGTAGTCGTGCGCTGGCACGCTACTTCCTTGAACTATCACGACTATCTGGTGGCCATCGGCGCGATCCCCGTGCCTGAAGGTAGAATCCCCATGTCGGATGGTGCGGGTGAAATTATGGCTATAGGTGAAGGAGTTAGTCGTTGGCAGGTTGGGGACAAAGTGATGTCCTTGTTTTTTCCGAACTGGATTGAAGGCCGGCCAACGGCAGCCAAAACGCGTGGGATCTCTGGTGAAACGGTCGATGGTTGTATGGCCGAGCTGGCCATTGTGTCAGCGGAGTCGTTGACAGGCATGCCGGAAGGTTACTCCTATGCCGAGGCGGCTACGTTGCCATGTGCTGCGTTAACGGCCTGGCGGGGATTGGTCGAGGAAGGGGACTTGCGTTCAGGGGAGAAAGTCCTGATCGAAGGAACAGGCGGCATGTCCTTGTTTGGGTTGCAGATCGCTCAAGCAGTGGGTGCACGCGTATTTGCGACTACCTCATCGCCAGAAAAAGCCGAACGCCTGAAAGGTATGGGCGTGGAGGCTGTTGTCAATTATCGTGAAGATGAACGATGGGGCCGAACCCTCTTCAAACTCAGTGGAGGAGGCGTCGATCACGTACTTGATGTAGGCGGTGGTTCTACCATGCAGCATTCGATTGACGCAGCTGCAATGGGCGGCCATATCGTTTCCATCGGTATCTTAGGTGATGGCCGGAAAGGAAGCATTACTTTCCCTAAGTTCTTCTTTAAGCACCAGCGAATGACCGGCATTGCAGTTGGTAGCCGGGTGATGCAAGAAGCTATGGTAGCCGCTATCAACGTCAGCGGCTGGAAACCCATCATCGATCGTGAATTCGCCTTCGAAGGTTTAGCAGATGCCTTTCGCTATCAAGCTACAGGCGGCCACTTTGGGAAGATTGTCGTGACGATCTAAATTCATTATACCACTAAGCAATTTCCATTTTCGATATAACCTCATTCGCTGTTAAGTATGTGGCTTATGCTTATTAGGTTTTGCTGGCTAGACCAAGGCGGCAAAAGTTAAGCTTAATGCAATTTGAGGGATACCTACTCCTGATCGGTAAGATGTACCCATTCCGAACATTAGCATTAGACGAGCCAGTGTATAAGAAGGCCTAATTGGCGACTTGGCTCTTTTAACAATGAACACCTAAACTGGACTTTCGGCAAAGCCGGAAGTGGTAGAGTGTAGAGGGTAGAAGGATGGGTCTACAGGCCGATGATTTATTTTCCAAGATCGCCCCTGTATGCCGATGTTGGGAATTACTTACTTGTTTTTTCTTTGTCCTTCTACCCTCTACCTTAGGGCCCGTACGGGTCCGTGTCTCTCTACTGACTTTCACCGAAAATCCACCTAAAACCCTTTCCTATGATTCATCAAAAGAGATTTCAATCGCTTCTTTGGGTACTGTTCTGTCTGGTATCCCTTTTTTATTTCTCCGCCTGCCAATGCGATGCGGACGCCTTAGTTGATAACAACTGGGTGTTGGAGAAGTACGGACCGGAAGATAACCTGACGGATGTGATTGCAGCGAGCAACCTACCAGGAAGCGGTGTCATTACCATCAATTTTACAGTGGACAATAAGGTAAATGGCAGCGATGGCTGCAATACCTATTTGGGCACCTACAGCCAAGACAAGTGTAATGTCAGCGTGGCTAACCTGCAAACTACTCTTATTCTTTGCACCGATCAGGATGTCATGACCCAGGCTACTGCATACACGCAAATTCTGGAAGACGTCAGAACCTTCCGTACGAGCAACAATCGCCTTTGCCTATGTACGGATGACGGCCGGGAGTTGCACTATCGTAAGGAGTAGCCAGGATAGTGCTCTCTACCTTAGGGCCCTTCAAGGCCCGTGTCACACTACGGACTTTCTCCGAAAGTCCAGTTTAAACCTAAAACCTGAAAATCATGAGAACCAAATGTCAATTTTTGGCCGTTTTGGCCTGTCTATGCTTTGCTGCCTGCCAGGCGCCGGAAGCCCCACCTGTTGAGCCATCGCCGATTATGGCGGCGAA
>SPJK01017241.1_pt1 | contig 21697 bp, 18 predicted proteins | sample 3741771 | NCBI WGS metagenome assembly SPJK01 (sample SAMN10925997, study PRJNA522277) | cold seep metagenome | isolation source: Elba SIP-enriched marine methane seep metagenome, extraction at timepoint T2 | place: Italy: coast of Elba, Mediterranean Sea
TACAACACATCATCTTTTCACTAAAACCTGATGGTAAAGCCGCCGTGGTTGTACCCACCGGATTTATCACCGCCCAAAGTGGCATAGATAAAAAGATACGCCAAAAACTGGTAGATGAAAAAATGCTGGCCGGTGTAGTCAGTATGCCCTCCAATATCTTCGCCAATACCGGCACCAATGTCTCTATTCTGTTTATTGATAAAACCAATAAAAAAGACGTGGTGCTGATTGATGCCTCGAACTTGGGTGAAAAAGTCAAAGACGGTAAAAACCAGAAAACGCTGTTAAGCCATGCGGAAGAAGATCAGATTATTACTACTTTTAATGATAAAAAGGCAGTGGATGATTTTTCGGTGGTGGTGAGTTATGAGGATATACAGGCTAAGAATTATTCCTTGAGTGCGGGGCAGTATTTTGAGGTTAGGATTGAGTATGTGGATATAAGTCCGGAGGAGTTTGAGACTAAGTTGCAGGGGTTTGAGTCGAAGTTGGCGGGGATGTTTTTGGAGTCTAGAAAGTTAGAACAAGAAATTCAAAGCAATTTAAAAGGTTTAAAATATGAATAACCTTATTAAATCAACGCTTAATGAAATTGCTATATTTAACCCTTCAGAAAGTTTGAAAAAGGGTAATGAAGCAAAAAAAATTCCCATGGGTTTCCTACAAACATTCAACCGAAAGATAGTAGGACATGAACTTTCAAAATATTCAAGTGGTCCAAAGTTTAGAAATGGAGATACATTAGTCGCTAAAATTACTCCTTGCCTTGAAAATGGAAAAACGGCATTTGTAGATATTTTAGATCATAACGAATTAGCATTTGGCTCTTCTGAGTTTATCGTATTACGTTCGCGAACCGAAGCTGATATTTTGTTTCTTTATTACCTTTCTATAAGTCCAACATTTAGAAAAAGAGCTATTTCATGCATGGAAGGGACATCTGGTAGAAAAAGAGTTAATGAAAACACGCTTAAATTTTTTAATTTACCCATTCCAAAGGCCAATATTCGTCCTAAAATTGCAAATATACTTTCTGCTCTTGATGAAAAAATAGAACTCAATAACAAAATCAATGCAGAGCTGGAAGCGATGGCCAAGCTTATTTACGACTATTGGTTTGTGCAGTTCGACTTTCCCTTCGACTTCGCTCAGGGCAAGCCCGATGCCAACGGCAAGCCCTATAAATCATCGGGCGGAAAAATGGTTTACAACGAAACACTCAAACGTGAAATTCCTGATGAGTGGGAAGCCTTCCAGTTATCTTCGGTAGTAAAATGCAATTACTCTTCCATAGGGAAAAGTGATTGTTATAAAGAAATTGAATATTTGGATACAGGCAACTTAACCAAAAATATAATTGAAAGTACTGAACGAATAAATACTGAGCTAGAAAAGCTACCAAGTCGAGCAAAAAGAATTATCCATAAAAATGATATTCTTTATTCAACAGTTAGACCAAAGTTATGCCATTACGGGATCATTAAAAAACCACAGGACAACATGGTTGGTTCAACTGGGTTTGTTCAGCTTTCGAGTGATATAGACTGGGTTAGCAATGATTTAATTTATACTTTCCTAACCTCTTCTTGGATAACAAATCGATTACAACAAATAGCTTCTTTAGCAGTATCTGCTTATCCATCAATATCATCCAATGATATTTTAGAATTGAATATAGCCCTCCCAAAAGAAGGAAAAGGCATTGAACCTATCAATTCAAAATTTGACACGATTTACTCAAAAATATCTCTAAACCAAAGAGAGAACAAGAAGCTATCTGAACTACGAGACTGGCTCCTACCCATGCTAATGAACGGTCAGGTCACCGTAAAGGATTAATCAACAAAACAGGTTCTCAGGTGTTAAGCCAAGGCCTGGAAGCACCAGTACACAGTCAAACCAGCTGATCGGGTCATTGATAGTGTGTTGGCTTCCAAGCCAACATTAAACCAGATATGCATTCCCACGCAGGCGCGTGGGAATGAGAAAAAAATCCATATTCATTTTATTTGCCACTAGTTTGTTTCACTTTTTACCCAATTATCTACTCTCAGTCCTTCAACACGCTTAAATTCTATGATGTTGTTAGTGATAAGCGTCAAACCAAGACTTCTTGCGTGGGCTGCAATCATAAAATCATAAGGCCCAATCTCCTTACTCTTTAGTTCACGTCTTAGTTGACCAAAATGATAGGCAGCTGATTCATCATAACTAATTACTTCAAGGCGACCGGCAAACCCTTCAAATGACTCCAGGTTAGATCGCTGGTTATCTGATTTTTCAACACCATGAACAAGCTCTCCAAGCGTCACGGTTGAAATAGATATTGTGCCAGAATGAATATTAAACATTCTCCTAACTTCTATAGGCTTGCGCTTCATTGTGTAAATACATATGTCTGTATCAAGCATGTACTTAATCATCGAATGATTCACGTTCTTGCAATTTTGGTTGCTCTCTATTGGTCATAAAGTCACTCGATACAGGAGGTGTATCAAACCAACTATCCCAGCTTTTATTTTTTGGAGTAATGACTCTGCTATCACCAATGACCACAATTTCCACTTCTTTAACCCCTGCTGGAAAAGATACGGCTTTTGGAAGTCTCACAGCTTGACTTTGGTTAGATTTAAATATCTTTGTTTGAATCATACATCACCGTCTCTATGTTTATATATTCACACTGTATATCTTTAAAATGGATATGTCAATTGTATATACATTTATCATCCTGTCCACTCCACGACAATTAACTTGACCGGTTGAATGAATTATCAGATAAATAAAAACTTAGGATGCTACAGACATAAAAAAACCCGAAAACCCAGTATTAACAAGGTGTTTCGGGCTTTTATTATTTCTTTTGAAACTCAAAATTGGTGGGGCGGGGACTACCGAAAAACCACCGCAACCAATTGATAATACGTAGATAGTTGTTTTCGTGTATGTGCAGTTGCCCCCAATGTTGCCCCCGCCTTTTGTGTGTCACTGCCCGTCACTGACTGAGTATCTTAAATCCAATTATCCAGCGATTCACCCAATAAATTTAATCGTGCAGCCATTCCAGCAAGAGATATAGCAACAAAAGCATCATGCTCTTTGTTTAAACGATCAAAAGTATTCCAGTGCATACCTTTTGGCTTTTTCCATCCTTTCGGATTCAAAATGCCTTGTTCCCAGTCTAATCGCTCGCGTATTTTATCCGCTCGCCTTGCTGCCCGGTCATCGTATGTTTCTCGCTGACTGGGGTATGCCAACTGGTGACAATGCCGACAGGCGAAGATACCACCACCGTAGAGTATTGCCACACGCCGACCGCAACCTTGAGCAGGGCAGAGAAACCAGGGGCGTTTGCCGCCGAAGTTGCAGGGTGTCCAGTCGAGCTGTACCGGGTAGCTTTCATCTTTCCATTCTTCACCACCGCTTCGGTGCCGATAGGTGAGAATCACCCGGCCCGGCTCAGTACGTGCCCGGATGGATGCTACCACTTCACCATCACGAGACCATTCCCAGCCGAATGCTTGGTGTGGGGCAAGCAATCCATCTCGCTGCCAGCGCCGCACGTCAATTGCTCGATAGTCGCCTGTAGTGTCTCTCGCACCCCAATACCAGTGTCTTCCACTACCCATTCCGCCCATGTTTACCTCCAGATTTTACCGAAATCATTAGGGAAATTTGATCTATGTCCTAGCTTTTATGGAACTGAAATAATCGTTATTGGCTTGCTTCGGCATTGATAAAAACTGTTCGCAATATCGCCGGTCGCTGTCCCACAATCCGGCAATGCCTTCCAGTTCACCTTTGGCGCAGTGGCCAAGGTGCGGATGATCTATACGCTCGAAGTGGGCGCAGTCGTCGCAGGTAGTCGGGTTGTTGGTGGCGACTGGTGCCGGTACTTCTTCTGACTGTTTCAGGAAGTAGCGGCGGGCATCCAAATCATTACCGCACTTTTCCAATACCTCAGCGATAATGTCCGAATCAGTCTCTTCAATGTGCGCCAACCATGCCCGGATACTTGCTTCTTCATCCGGTGACAATTCAGGCAATGGTTGCCGGCTTCTCTGCGACAGCGACAGTTGCGACTGGTGCGACAGTTACTTGCTGATCGAATTCTTGTGTCGCAGTTGTCGCGGGTGTCGCCGTCGCAGTCTTGGAGAGTCCACCTTTTTTAATCAGTGCGGAAAGAGTCATTGCATACCCCCTTTAAGTAACGCGGGGTTGATATGAATTTCCTTGCGCCTACCTTCCTGAACCAGTCGTACTCTTTCAGCTTCAACTAGTTCGACCAGTGCAATATCGAGCGCAGCTTTACGGCGCAGGTGTCCCGGTGTCACATTGCGCTGAATTTCCCGGCGGGGAATGATATTTGTCTTTTCCCTTCGGCAATAATCGAGTAACCAGCTATCCAGTCGCACAGCATCGGCCTGTTCTTCCGGCAAGGCCAGTTCACCATAGAAACGCCGGGCTTCATGTAAATGCCATGCAGCGATTCGGGATGCGCTTTCAAATGCTGCCAATCCGATAGCACCACCTGCACCATGCTCAAATAACTGAAACAACGTAGCGATTCTGGCCGCGTTGTCGGCGGTCTTACTTGCCACGTCACGCACATCGTAGAGCTCACCACCAGTTTGCAATTCATTTTCAATTGCATCATGAAAGATCACCCATGCGGCCTTGGTATCTGCGGCCAAGGGAAAAACAGGGGGTGTCAGTGCGCCATCTTCATCAATGGGAACATCTTCGTTCAGAATCTCTGAAATTCGCTGATTGAATATTTCCAGTGCAGGCCAGGTATCCGGGGGGTCGGTAAAAGGTCGATTACCTTGTGTGGATTCCGGCCAGGCGACAAGAAAGCGGGCAAGGAAGCCTGTGCCCCGCGCCAGCCCACCAGATCGATCAAAGAAACTACGCAAAGTGGTTTCCTGTACCTGCAAGGCGATAGTCAGCCGTGCGCCGCTTACCGTGAAAGATTCCGAGGTGCGCCGCTCGGTAGCAATATCTGCGCCGTCCCAAAGTTGATTAAGCGTTGCCAGATTGCGCATAACTGAATCTTTACCCATGCCGTGCGCACCGAACACCAGACCGGCTTCACTCGATACAACGCCACCGGAAGGCCAGCCTTTTGCCAGATTCCATTTCAGGGCTTCAGGCGTGGCATCGCCATAGATCAAACGTGGCACTCGTGGTGGTTCAGGCTTGTCATGCTCAAGATCGCGCAGCGATGCTTCCTGTTCGTGAGTAGATTTCCCGGTTTTGGCGAGTGATCGGATTTTCTCTTTGACGCCGCCGCGTTTTGCCTCCCATGCTTCCATCGCTGCCTTGTGGTCTTTTATCAGCGGTTTTGCTTCTTCAGCCTGATTCGCTTCGTATTCCCGGATAGCCTGTATAAAGAAACCGTCACAGGTTGATTTGCGTTCGCCTGAATCAGCAATAGTGAGTAAGAACAAACCCACAGGGCCGGTTAGTTTCTCTGCGCGTTTTGCATCGACATGGGCCTGTATTGCCAATGACAATGCAGCCAGGGCCGAAGAGGCCACCAGTGGAATAGGTGCCTTTGTAAAAGCACGGACTTCCTCGACAGCGGCGCGAATCGTGTCCGGCAGCGCATCCACTGGGTAAGGTTCCGGCTCAATCTTCGCTGTCAGCGGCAGTGGTGCAGGCCAGGTATTATCCTTAGTTGCTTCGTCGTAGTCTGGCTGTGTTGCTGTACTGATAGCCTTGGCCACCGCCTCCAATCCAACCAGTGCAGACATATCGTTAAAGTCGCTTGCATCGTCTGGCCGTTGCTTGCCAAACATGGGAACTGCGACTTTCGCGCCCACCGCATGTGCAGCAAGGTTTGCCTTGGTAATGCCCGGATTGCCTTCGGTGGTTTCATCATCATCGGCACAGATAATCATTGGCAGGTCAGGCATCTTTTGCCGCATGGCCTTGGCTACGGATTCCAGATTGCCCGCGTTGAATACAATAGCGACTGGATAACCGGTTGCCTGATGAATGGTTGCGCCGGTGGCGAAGCCTTCGGCAACACACAATGATTCTGCTCCCTTAACCGTACCAATGCTGAAATAGCCACCGGAAATCCTCCCGCCACTCAAGAACCGCTTGCTACCATCTGCGGCGATGAATTGCAGGGAACAGAGTTCACCGTCAGAGCGAACCGGGACAACCAGCGCGCCTTTGTGCAACCGTGCACTATTGGGTTTGATTCCTTTGCGGACAAGATACGGGTGATCATCATTCGCCGGATCTGCCGCGTTCCAGGTTGCTGAGGCTTTCTCTGCGGCATCTGCATATTGTTGCTGGCGTTCCATCTCTGCGCGTTTTCGTGTTTCTTCCACGCGGCGCATAAATGCTACACGTTCAGATTTAGAAAACGGTTTGTCTCGCTTCGCTTGCCAGTTTTCCGATAAGCCCGATGACCAGTCGCCGAAGCAACCGCCAAGGCCGTCATCAAACAACTTGCACCAGCCAGCGGTATTGCCATTGCGTTTACCAACACCGGGAAAGCGGTGCAGCTTGCCGGGTTCGATAACATCCGGCGGTTTCAGTCCAGCGGCATGGATGGCATCACGGAATTGAGAGATTGCATTAGTCATCGTGCTGCCCTCCATGGTTGTTAATCCAATTAGCCATGAACATAGGGAGCCATCCCCACAAAGCCAAAGTGACAATTAGTGCTTTAATGCGGGAAGCAAGAACGGTAAAATAGAAAGCGTATTTAGAAGTTATTGGGGTCGCCTGGTGCCAGCCAGTGCGGCCTTTTGTTTTTCTGGTCATTGTTATTGCCTCCCCATCAGTGCGCAGCCTTGCGGCTGGTTTCAATCTGCTGGTTCAGCCAATCATTTACCTCTGCCTCTACCCAGCCGACAGCGCGTCCGCCGAGAGATATAGGTTTCGGAAAACGTCCTTCTGAAATTCGCAGATAGATCGTGCTGCGGGAAAGTCCGGTGCATGCCTTGACGGCGGGAAGTCGTAATATGTTGTGCATGTGCTTCGAACCTCTGTAAATGAATTAGGAATGTTCGAGACACAAGGTAAGTGTGCGATTTGGGGGATAAAACGGCACAAATCGGCGCAACGTCATTGAGACGAAGCCCGTTATATCAACGGGTTAGGAGTTGATGCAGGTAGTTGTTTGAGAATACTTTCGCGTGAGGGTTAGGGGAAACCACAAAGGAAAACAGCGGGTTACATCTGAGTAGATTGGGCGAAAAGATTCCGCCCAGCTTTCTTACTTTTTCATGTTTTTGCGGATAGTTTCGGCACTTCGCTCATGGGCAATACCCATCTTGGCAATCTGTATAGAACACCATGTATCCGACTTATTCGAGTTCGCTTTTTTCAGCTTCCGATATTCTTTCTGCCAGCTTTCATACATGGCCTGGGTATCCAGCTTGCGGGATTCACGCCTTGCCGTGGTTGGCGTGTATCGCTCATCCGCTGTGGTTGCGGTATCTACCAGTCGCCGGGTCATGGTTTCATCAAGCGAATATACTTCATCCTGATAGCCGATAAATTCTGCCAACGGTACTGCGTTATTACCGGCGACCAGCAATAGTGAACCATTGGATTGCAGGCACAACATGTGGCTGCGTTTGTCACCGGTAGCGATACCAATTTCCCACTGGTCAGTATGGTTCGCCCGACTTTCACTGCGCCGCAGTCCAAGGCTATCTGCAATAAAACTGCAAACGGTATCAGCGTTGCATCGCCATTGGGTCAGTTGTGCAAGGGTAACGGGTACACGGTTGATGTCACTGCGCTTGTCACAAACAATGAACGAAGCAGAATCGCCTGATTTGCCGTGTACAGTATGAACCGGCATCACGCAATCGCGTTCACATCCGGGACATATTGCACTGGTAGCGGGTCGTGCTTTTACAATCAGCTTTTGTGATTTCAAAGTCTTTACGGCTTTAATTGGCCATTGACCAAGCTCATGGTTAGTAACTAGAACAGCGTTATCCTTCCCAGCGGCCACGCGTTCCAGCAATTCAATCAACACGGCAGCCGGTGTCATGCGTCAGTGCCTTCCTCTGGCTCCTTGGGCTCAATCCCGGAGGCTTCCAGCATGTCGCGTAGTTTCAAATTGTGTTCATCGTATTTTAGTGAACAGGAATTCGGATGTGTAATGCGAATAGTGACCGGCTTTGCTGGTTTATCGGCATCAATGACAATGGTAGCAGTGAGTTCAACCTGGGTGACGTTATACAGGTGCAGGGGTGTTGATTTACCGATCTTCTCCAGCAGATCGTAAACCGCATCCGGGTTATTGGAAGCATCGGCTTCCAGCGTGATACGGTCGCCTTTTTTTACCCGTGACGAAAGCCGCAGTTTTTTTAACGCTACATTCTTGATACCACTGCCAACATCAAAAACAAAATCAAATCCCTTCTGGCGTAGCGGATTCAGGTCATAGACGCGCTCATCCTTGGGGTCAGGCGGTATTTTTTCCAGTTTCAGAATCGCCGTGGCAAACATTCCTTGCAACGGGTTGATGGCCTTGTAGGAACCGCGAAAATTCAAATCCAGGGAACCTTCTTTCTGCGAATAGACGAACACCACTTCAAAAGCAGGATTATGCGGACGGTTGTCAAATTCACCATCGACCCATTCAGGGCTTTGTTTTGAATAGTCTTCCGGATAAGCGAAGAAATAATCCAGTTCGCCCCGGCGTAAAGGTTCCACTTCACAGTTATTGCCTCGGCCTTCGGTGTGGTGGAAATAGTCCCTGATTAGGTCAGAGAGTTGTTGAATACTGGCATCGTCCACCGCTGCCGCTTTGTGGCCAAGGTGTTTTCGTTTGCGCCAGTAAGAGAGCGTATCGGCATGGTAGAAGCGGGTCGCACCTTTCCAGAAATCTGAGTGATCCAGAAAGGTCACCATCGTTCGATGGTAGTGGTTAGGCAGTTCAGATAGCGTGTCAACGAAAGGGGTAATTTCTTCCGGTTTATCCCGCAACTGCCAGCGGGCCTCATCAATGATGGCCTTAAAGCCCTTCTCGCAACTTAGATTAAAGATTTCGTGGAACACCGCATCCATCGGGTTGCGCTGCTTTTCATCCAGATCAAGCCAGGCGGAAAACAACTCATCTGGTTTGGTCTCCTTCATGGCTGAAAAATCAAGGTCGGTAAATAAATCCCGGTCATGGAAATAACGCGCCAGCAGGGCATTGGGTATCTGCCGGAAAAAATCTTTGGTGGTGTAGTGCCGGGCCATGTGTCCCTCCAGAACCTTTTTTATGGTCAATCCCTTGGATTATATGGGACTTTGCAGTACATTACAGTACATTCACAGTATCTTGTTTGAGGGGAGACCATGGCCACCGCCAAGACCACCACGCTGACCTTTCGTATCGAGCCGGAACTGAAAGAGGCGTTGCGCACGGCGGCGGAGCGGGAGCACCGTTCAATTGCAAACATGATAGCGGTACTGATCATGGATCACTGCGAGCATAACGGTATACCGATTCCGGAGGTCCCTGCTGCCACCAACAAAACAACTACCGGCAGCAAGGATAAGCCCAAGACAAACTCAAGGGCGCGTAAGTCATGAGTTACAACGAACAGGAAACCCGCTTCTACCTGATCGACCCTGTGCTGCGGGACAAGGGCTACAACGACCACCAATGGCTCAAGATGGAAACCCCGGCACCCGTGGAGCCGACCGGTCCCAAAGGTCGCCGCCGCAAAGGCGTGGGACGTACCGATTATTTGCTGTGCGTACAGGCCGCCGATATGCCAAAACCCCTGCCAGTGGGGGTACTGGAAGCAAAAAAGGAAAAAGCTGATGTATTCAAGGGTATGCAGCAATCCAAGGGGTACTCAGATTGCAAGCGATTCGAGGTGAAATATGTATTCTCGACCAACGGCCATCTTTATGGTGAATTTATCAAATTCACCTCGCTTCAAACAGGCCCATTCCCATTTTCAGATTTTCCGTCACACCCCGACTTAACCGCCCGTTACGCCAAAGATACCGGTATCGACGTATCCCAACCGGAAGCGGAAATACTGTTTCAGGCAGACAGTCCCGCATGGTCGCAAGCCCGCTATTATCAGGATGCTGCTATCCGTGCTGCCTTTGAAAAAATCATTCGCTGCCAGCAAAGCAACGAACCCGCCCGTGTACTACTCACATTAGCCACGGGATCGGGCAAAACCATCATCGCCACCAACCTGCTGTGGCGCTTGAGTCAAGCCGGTCAGTTGCCCAAACCGGCGCTGTTCCTGTGTGACCGTGACGAACTACGCGAACAAGCCTACAACAAGCTCAAGGCCGCCTTTGGCGATAATGTGCGCATCGTCAAAACCGAGAAAGGCGGCAATGCCGCGCAGAATGCCCGCATACACATTGCCACCTATCAGACCCTTGGGCTGGATGACGATGAAGAGGGCTTTGCCAGTTTCCTCACCGAAAACTACGGCGACAATGCCTTTTCCGTCATCATCATCGACGAGTGCCACCGCTCCGCCTGGGGCAGGTGGTCGGAAGTGCTCAAGCGCAACCCCGAAGCCATTCACATTGGTCTCACCGCCACCCCGCGCCAGTTGCACGAATCAAAAAATGCCACCGAAGAAGATCAGCAGATCACCGCCAACAATCACAAATACTTTGGCGAACCGGTCTATGAGTACACCCTGATCGAGGCGCAGGAAGACGGCTACCTGGCCGCCTGCGAGATCGTCAAACGCAAGGCCAGTATCGATAACACCGTATTCACGCGGGACGAGATTCTCAAAGCCGGGGTGAAGGACATCCGTACCGGAAAGCTGCTGACCGAAGAAGACCTGCCCAAGGCCGAATACACCGGCAAGGATTTCGACGACGAACTGTTCATCGAACTGCGCACCCCCAAGATGTGCGAAGACCTGTTCAAGTTACTGTGCCAGAACGGCGGACCGGAACAGAAGGTGATTGTCTTCTGTACCCGCGAGATTCACGCCGACCGGGTGGCCATGCACATGAACAACCTCTATGCCCGCTGGTGCCAGGAGCAGAACCAGACGCCGAAGGATCACTATGCCTTCAAGTGCATGGGCGGCCCCAACAACGGCGCGAACATGATCGAACCCATGCGCGGCTCCGGCGAACGCGCCTTCATCGCCTGCACCGTGGACCTGCTGGAAGCGGGTGTGGACATCGAGCGCCTCAATGCGGTTGTGTTCTTCCGCTACCTGCAATCGCCCATCAAGTTCTACCAGATGGTAGGGCGCGGCACCCGAATCCACGAAGAGACCGAGAAATACAAGTTCTGGCTCTACGACTACACCGACGTGACCCAACTGTTCGGCACCGACTTCATCACCAAGCCGCCGCGCCCCGGTGGTGGCAAAAGTGGAGATGGTGGTGGTGATGATGATGGCGGCGATGGTGGAGACGGCGAAGGCCCCAGCGTTGGCATGATCGGCGGGCAAACCGTGATCGTCAAACCCGAGGGCCGCTTCATCCTCAGCCGTGGCGCGGATGGCAAGGAGACACCCATCCCGGTGGACGAATACCGCCGCGAGGTGATCCAGCGGGTGCTCTCCGAGGCGCACAACCTGGATGAGTTCCGCGAACTCTGGATAGAAACCCAGAAGCGCCGTCAACTTATCGATCACCTGTTGGGCGACAACTTCAGTCCCGAGGTGATCCGCGAGATCGACCAGATGAGCGACTTCGATCTCTACGACTTCTTCGGCCACCACGGTTACAAGGCCCGTGCACTCAAGCGCCCGGAGCGCGGGGATCACTACATCACCGGCAATCAGACCTGGTTCGACGGCATGGACGGCAAGGCCGCGATCGTACTCAAGGGGCTGGGACATCAGTTTGCCCTAGGCGGTACCGAGGCGTTGGAAACACAGTCGCTGTGGGATGTGCCGGAGATCAGCAATGTGGGCGGACTGGATGCACTGCGAGTATTGGGCAAGCCGGTGCAGGTAATGCACGAGGCGAAAGAGAGGTTGTTTGGGGTATGACCGTGGATTGTGTACGGCTGCATGAGGTAGCGAATACATCGAGCGGTGGTACGCCATCACGTGGGAACAAGGCTTTCTACGGTGGAGACATTCCCTGGATAAAGTCTGGCGAGCTTCCTGATGGTGAAATCGTCAAAGTTGAAGAGAAAATTTCTCAATGTGGGCTTGATGGCTCAAGCGCCAAACTTCTTCCCGAAGGAACCCTCGTAATTGCAATGTACGGTGCCACAGTGGGAAGGCTCGGCATCCTCACTTTCCCTGCTGCGACAAACCAAGCGGTTTGTGCAATTACCCCCAGCGAGCAATTGGATAGGGATTACCTGTTTTATTGGCTCCTAGGCATACGAGACAGTTTGATAGCCACAAGTTTTGGGGGGGCGCAGCCGAACATAAGTCAAACAGTCATTAGGGATTTGGAAATTCCATTTCATCCTATTGCAAAACAACACCAAATCGCCGCCCGCCTAAAAGCCCAGCTGGCCGAAGTGGACAAGGCCCGCCAGGCGGTGGAGGTGCGGTTGCAGGATGCCAACTTGCTAGCCACTCGGATGCAGGAGCAATTGCTGAACCAGCTGGAACATGCGCCAAGACTGGATTTAGGCGAATTGCTTCTTGGCATAGAAGCAGGCAAGAGTTTTCAAACGACAGACTTGCCCGCCAGAGCGGACCAACTCGGGGTGTTAAAAGTAAGTGCGGTGAGTTGGGATGAATTTGCCCCCGATGAAGCTAAAGCCGTAGAAGGAGACTATGAGCCGGAAGAAAAGCACCGAGTAAAAAAAGGCGACTTGATTATCTCACGTGCCAATACGATTGAACTGGTAGGTGCAGTTGTGAGGGTGAGTGACGATTACCCATGCCGATTGCTGTCTGACAAGACATTACGCCTCGTCGTTGACGAGTCGCAGATAACTCCAGATTACCTGCTGGCTATTTTGAAACTGCCTGAGGCGCGGGCCCATATCGAGAACAATGCCACAGGAACCAGTGATTCCATGCGGAATATTTCACAAAAGACCATCAATAAAATCCCCGTTCCGTTGATTGGTCTGGATGAGCAAAAAGATTTTGTCCGTAATGCGCAGTTAATCAACCTTCAGATCAAGCAAGCAAATGGAGGCATTCAAAATCAGAAAACTGAACTTGAGCTGCTTCCCCAGACAATCCTTGCCAACGCCTTCGAGATGTAACCATGGCCAGAAAAGCCACCAAGAAAAAACAACCCAAGGCCATTGCCTCGACGCAATCCCTATCCGCTTTCGTCAAATCCATCACCGATGTGATGCGCCGCTCTAACTGCGCCAGCGCCTTGCAGTATGTGCCGGAATTGACCTGGATTCTATTCCTGCGCATTCTTGACGCCCAGGAGGCAAAAGAGCGGGAAGAGGCGGAAGTGGTCGGCGCAGAGTTCAGCTCCGCGCTCAACAGCCCTTACCGATGGCAGGACTGGGCCGCGCCGTTCTCTGAGGATGAGAAACACCCACAGACCGATGAAGGCAAACCCTTTGGCTGGAAGCGACAGGAGCTGTTCGCCAAGGGTGATGGCAAGCTGTTCGACTTCATCAACAACGAATTGCTGCCGCACCTACACGGGCTGGACATCGACAAACGCACAGGGTTGCCGAATCCCAATGTAAGCCGTAAGCAGCGCATCATCGGTCGCATCATGACGGCGGTGGAGCGGGTACGGGTCGATTCTGAGACCAATCTGCGCGACATCCTCGACAAGGTGGATGAGATCAACATCGAGCATGTGGACGACCAGCATTTCTTCACCCTGTCGCAGGTGTATGAAGACCTGCTGTTGAAGATGGGTGAGAAGAACTCCGACGGCGGCCAGTTCTTCACCCCACGCGAGGTGATCCGCGCCATGGTACATACGGTCGACCCCGAGCCCAGCAAGACAATCTACGACCCAGGTTGTGGGACAGGCGGCTTCCTGGCCATTGCTTACGAACACATCGCCCGAAAGCTGGGGAATAGCCCCTCCAGCACGGTCATCGATACCCTAAAGCACGACACCTTCTTTGGTCGAGAGAAAGAGAACCTGGTATTTCCCATCGCGCTTGCCAACCTGGTGCTGCACGGTATCGACCAGCCCAATCTCTGGCATGGCAATAGCCTGACCCGTCGCGCCACCTATGGAGCACTGTTCGACCAAGCACCAAAGGTATTCGACTACATTTTGATGAATCCGCCGTTCGGTGGCAAAGAAGGCAAGGACGCGCAAAAGAACTTTGCCTTCGAGACCGGCTCCACCCAGGTGCTGTTTCTACAGGACGTTTTGAGTGAACTGGCACCCAAGGGAACCTGTGCAATCGTGCTGGATGAAGGCTTGTTGTTCCGTACCAATGAGAGTGCGTTCGTCGAGACCAAACGCAAGCTGGTGGATGAATGCGACCTGTGGGCTATTGTTAGCCTGCCGGGAGGTGTGTTCTCCACCGCCGGCGCAGGCGTTAAAACCAATCTGCTGTTTTTCACCAAGGGCAAGAAGACCGAGAAGATTTGGTATTACGACCTGACGCAGGTGAAAGTCGGCAAGAAAACCCCCATGACGCTGGCGCACTTCGGTTTCGATGCCAGTGGCAAGGTGTTGGCAGATAATCAACTGCCCGCCAACCTTACCGCCGACTGGCGGGAAGACGAGGAGACCAACGACAAACCGTTTCCCAGCTATGCACGGGTATTGAAACAACGGGCTAAAGCAAAAGGCGAAAGCCGTTACTCATGGACGGTGGATTTTGCTGCCCGCCGTGCCAAGGCGCGAGAAGAGATGCAGCCATTGCTTGACGAGGCCGCTGGCATTAAGGCGACCGTGGTAGAGCAAAAGGAAAGGCTCAAGCGACAGAAAAAGGAAAAGGCCGGTAAAGCAGCGATTGCAGAGTTGAATGCCGAGATTAAGGTGCAGGAAAAGTCCGCCCGTGATCTGGAATCCAAGGCGGCCGATATTGATGCCGCTGTGTTTGATCTGAAAGCCGTCAATCCCAATGCAGTGGTTAAGGAAGATACCCGAACGCCGCAAGATATTATAAGTAATATTGAAGCACAGGGGCAGATTGTCACTGAGTCGCTAGGGCAGTTAAGCCGGTTATTGGCTACTGCCGATGAGTAATGCCTGCGCGAGCTGTATTGGTGAGGATTACCTGCATGAACAGATCATGCAAGATGGCGTGGTAGGACATTGCGACTATTGCCAGTCGGAAGAAAATCCAACAATAGAACTGGATGAATTGGCAGAGCAGATTCATTCGGTATTGGGGGAGCATTTTTATATGACCTCGCCTGATCCTGAAGGTGTTGATTTGCTATTGGCAAAGGAAGGGTGGTGGGAACAACCGGGTGAGCCAGTTACCTATGTGATTGCGGGTTTGATTGACTCATCTGAAGAGTTGGCGGAAGCGATCCGGGAATGCCTGTCTGGCAAATACGATTCCTGGGGTAAGGATGCGATGATTGACCCCTGTCCCTACGCGGACGATTCACAGTATGAAGGACGTGCAATAAATACCTATGAGTTTCAGGAAAGCTGGACATCTTTTCGGCATGAAATTCTTTCCCGGTCACGTTTTTTCAATCAAGCGGCGAAATCTGCGCTTGAGCATTTGTTTCAGGGGGTGACACAACTTGTCAGGCATGATGGCGAACCGGTGGTGCGTGTACTGGGTCCAACGGATTCGATATTTCGTGCTCGGCTGGCGAAATCTAACGAAAAACTGGATGAGATTCTCAAATTCACTCCGAAATCACTGGGCGCGCCGCCGGGGCGTAACGCCAGCACAGGGCGGATGAACGCTGAAGGCATCTCTGTATTCTATGGGGCGACTGATGTAGAGACGTGCATAGCGGAGATACGCGCACCGGTTGGCGGTTACGTCGTGATTGGGCGGTTCATGCCGCTTAGAGACTTGCGCATACTGGATTTGACCAGGTTGGGTAAGGTTTACTTGCGGGGCAGCCTATTTGATACCAAGCACACGGAATCATTGTCACGGGTACATTTTTTGAAACGGCTGGAAGCGGAGTTATCACAACCTGTCATGCCCGGGGCAGAGGCCAGGGATTACCTGCCGACACAAGTGGTGGCGGAGTATTTGGCGGCGCATCCTGATATGCAGCTTGACGGGGTTATATTCGCCTCTTCTCAGATCGTAACGGAAGAGGGTGAAGAAACGGACAGAGAAGAGCAGCAGGGTAAGAATCTTGTGCTGTTTTCTCATGCCAGCGGGCTGGAAGGGTACGATATTCCGGATGGGACGGAAATAGAGGTGCATCATTATCCCGGTGATCCCGAAGACCCGGATCACAGTATTGGCATATGGGAGACGGTGCCTGATTCATCGGAAACCGAAGATAGTTCACCAGCGCCTGCGTCAGACCCATTATTCGGTTTATGGAATCCGGTGCATTCGTCTGTTCAGCCAGAAGATTGGATCGATGCAAGTATCCGCCTCGACTTGGAGAGCATAGAGGTTCGGAGGGTTGAAGGTGTCAGCTACCAGACATTCTCTTTTGATGTTTCCCGACATCGCAGTGGTGCTAAAGACAGCGACTTCTGAGTAATCGGACCGCCCGTCACGCCGCTTGCAAGCTACGCAGCGGGCTTCATCGTGCCGGGATTCTGCGCCGCCGGATGCTTCGCAACCGGCTCCGTGGTTTCGGTTGAGTTGATTTCCCTTCGTTGCCGCTTGCGCCGGTCCACTGACGGGCTCAGCTACGCTCAGCCCGGCGCGTCCCCGCACTGCGCTGGGCTTTCCCGCCTCCTAATTGTCTGTGACTTCGTTGTAGGTCTGGTGCCGCCTTCCCAGCCAGAGTCGGTGGTCGGCAAATGAACATAATGCGGAATTATGAGTAAATTACCTCCACTTGTTTTGATCCCCCGCCCGCCGACCCGTCCGCCCCAAGGGGCTCCCCGGTGGCTTCGTTCAGGCACTTTGATTGATTGGGATGACTTCTTCACCTGCTTTCAGCTTGTCGAGGTAATTTGCCCACTCCTGCATCATCTTTCGCCGTTCGGGCAGGTGGGCAGTGCGATTGTAGGCACGCCCGTTGGGGTCACGCACCGCATGGGCAAGCTGGTGTTCGATGTAATCAGGGCGGAAGCCCAGCACTTCATCGAGGATAGTTCGCGCCATCGCTCGGAAGCCGTGGCCGCTCATTTCTTCTTTGCTGATCCCCATGCGCCGCATGGCGGCAAGGATGGCGTTATCACTCATGGGCTTGTCGCCTTCAGGGTTTCTGGCGCTGGGGAATACATAGCGGCCATTCTCAGTCAGGGGTTTTAGTTCCTGCAAAATCTCGATAGCCTGGTTGGATAGGGGAACAATATGCTGGGTATTGGTTTTGGTGACCATGTAACGCCATTCGGCATTATCCAGATCTATATCTTCCCATTGTGCATGACGTAATTCGCCGGGTCGCACGAATACCAATGGCGCTAGACGCAAAGCACAGCGAACGGGAAGCGTGCCTTCGTAGCCATCCAGTGCCCGCAGCACTCCAGCCACCTGTTTGGGTTCGGTGATGGATGCGAAGTGTGTTCCTTTCACTGGGGGTAAAGCACCACGAAGATCACCGGACGGATCGCGTTCAGCTCTTCCAGTAGCAACAGCATAACGGAACACCTGTCCACAGTTGCCTAATGCACGGTGCGCGGTTTCCAGTGCGCCGCGTTGTTCAATTCGTTGGACGGCTTCAAGTAATTGAGGGGTGGTGATGTCCGCAATGGCCTTGCCACCGAACCAGGGGAAGATGTCTCGCTCTAATCGGCGGATGATCCGGTTTGCGTGATTGGCTGACCAGTTGGGTTCGTGCTTGGAGAACCACTCTCGTGCTACTACCTCAAAACTGTTTGCAGCGCGCTCTACCTTGGCGGCTTTCTTTGCTTTGCGGTTTTCGCTGGGGTCAATTTCGTTGGCTAACAGTTTGCGGGCTTCGTCGCGCCGGTCGCGGGCATCCTTCAGTGATACATCGGGATAGACGCCAAGGGAGAGTCGTTTCTCTTTGCCGTCGAAGCGATACTTCAACCGCCACCACTTGCCCCCGCTGGGGGCAACTTCCAGATACAGCCCGCCGCCGTCAAACATCTTCTTTGCTTTGTCGCCAGGTTTGGCGTTACGGATTGCAGTATCTGATAAAGGCATGGGGGCAACTCCCTGTGTTAGTTGTTCGCTTGCCCCTAATGTTGCCCCCGATTGGCCCCGGCTGTCAATGAATTTCATTGGCCTGCTATAGACGGTGAAATAAGATAACTTGTTGATTGTAAGCATTAAAAAAGCCGTCCTAGGACGGCTTTGGATGGTGCATTGGTGGAGGCGGGGGGAATTGAACCCCCGTCCGCAAGCACTCCGCCTAAAGGTCTACATGCTTATCTCGCACTTTAATTTAACTAGTACCTACCCGTCGAGCCAAGAAAAGTACCAGCGATTTCGATTGGGTTTAACGCTTTAGACTCCGAACTAAGTCCTCACGCGATCTTATGTAAGATGACCCCTGAATGTTCCGAAGAACCTACACGCATAAGCACATGTAGTCAGAGGAGTGGTGCAGGGTTTAAGCTGCTAAAGCCACTGAGTAGTTTTCGTCATTTGCGAATACTTTAAGTTCAGTAGATTTTATGTGGTGTACTGTCCACAGCATGCACTCAAGGTTTTGCTACCCACGTCGAAGCCAGGTCGCCCCCTTAAACTTGATTATAACGGTTATTTGAATTTAATTTTTGTAATTAGTTCCAGACCTTATCTTTATCCGAGTTTATGTTGGGTTACGTTTTCGCAAACCCACCAGCGATGTTCTTCATCAGAAAAGCCTAAGCGTTATATCGTTGAAAAATCAACGTGGCATTGGTGCCACCAAAGCCAAAACTGTTAGACATTACGGTGTTCAGACGAACACCGTCTTTTCTTTGTTGAACGATCGGAACTCCTGCCGCTTCGGGATCAAGCTCAGTAATGTTGGCAGACGCACAGATAAAGTTTTCTTCCATCATTAACAAGGAATAAACGGCCTCATTAACACCTGCCGCACCTAATGCGTGTCCGGTAAGCGATTTGGTTGAACTGACGTCAGGAACATTATCACCGCCAAACACTTCTCGCAGCGCTTCCAACTCTCTCATATCGCCCACTGGCGTACTGGTGCCATGCGCATTAATGTAGTCAATTTCACCATCCACGGTCGCCATAGCTTGCTGCATGCAACGTACAGCACCTTCTCCAGACGGTTGCACCATATCATAACCGTCAGATGTGGCGCCATAGCCCACAAATTCCGCATAAATTTTTGCACCTCTGGCTTTAGCATGTTCCAGTTCTTCAAGAACCAGCACACCACCACCTCCGGAAATAACAAAGCCGTCGCGTGTGACATCATAAGCTCTTGATGCCGTTTCCGGCGTATCATTATATTTTGATGACAACGCGCCCATCGCATCAAACAAGCACGTCATTGTCCAATGAACATCTTCTCCGCCACCCGCGAAAACGATATCCTGCTTACCCATTTGTATTAACTCCATGCCATGACCAATACAGTGGGCACTGGTCGCACAGGCTGAACTAATGGTGTAGTTAACCCCTTTAATTTTAAATGGCGTGGCTAAACAAGCCGTATTTGTACTGGACATGGCTCGTGTCACCATATACGGGCCAATTTTTTTAACACCTTTAGAACGCAATATGTCAGCCGAATCGACCAGATGTGACGTTGATGGGCCTCCAGACCCCATGACCAGACCGGTGCGATAATTGGAAACATCGTTATCTTCAAGGCCAGAATCATCAATGGCCTGTTGCATGGCAATATAATTATAAGCCGCGCTATTTCCCATAAACCGTTTGATTTTACGATCAATATATTCGCTGATATCTATATCGATCGCCCCTCTAAGATGACTGCGAAAACCTAGTTCACTATAATCTTCCGCAAAGCTGATGCCTGATTTGCCCGCTTTAAGGGATGCTGTAACTTCATCTCGATTATTGCCTATGCTCGAAACAATACCCAGCCCTGTGACCACGACTCTTTTCATTTCTATCTGACCTTTAGAATTCGCTTGTAGATGTAAACAGCCCGACTCTTAAGTCGGTTGCTTCATAGATAGTTTTGTCATCGACATGCATGACTGCATCGGCGATGCCCATCACCAGTTTGCGCATGATAACGCGCTTTAAATGAATTTCGTACACGACTTTTTTAGCGGTAGGTAGTACTTGACCAGTAAACTTGACTTCACCACAGCCCAGCGCGCGACCTTTGCCCGGACCACCCAACCAGCACAGGTAAAATCCGATGAGCTGCCACATCGCATCCAGTCCCAGACAACCCGGCATGACAGGGTCTCCCTGAAAATGACAATTGAAAAACCATAAATCAGGTGTAATATCCAGCTCGGCGATGATTTCACCTTTATCGTATTTCCCACCCTGATCGGAAATATGGCTAATTCGATCCATCATCAACATATTGGGTAAAGGCAATTGCGCATTTTCCGGACCAAATAATTCTCCGCGACCGGACATAAGCAATTCTTCGCGTGTATAGCTGTGCTGTCTCTCCATTTAATCAATGTACCTGAATAATTTTCAAATCAACTCGTTATTATCGTATATCAGGCCAAAAAAATCAGCTCAAATTTTTAGCCGTAGGAATTTCGAGTATAAAATCTTCAATTTTCAAGGCATTACGTTGCATGCGTTTCTGATAGATCATCGCATAACTCAGCACGGCAGCGACATAGGCACGGGTTTCTTTAAACGGGATGGTTTCTACCCAGACATCGGTAGCAATTGATTTTTCCTTTGGCAACCAGCGCAATACGCGATGGGGGCCGGCATTATAGGCGGCAGCGGCTAAAGCATAATGCCCATTAAATTGATTTAGCAATTTTTTATAATAAAAGGTACCGTATTTAACGTTTAACTCCGGATTAAACAAACTGGCTTTACTTTTCCATTTTTCCTTAAGCTCTCTTGCAATTTGTTTCCCGGTATTAGGCATAATCTGCATCAGGCCTCGCGCACCGGCGCGCGACACTGCTTTATCATTAAAAGCACTTTCCCTGCGGATAATGCCATACACGATGGCTGGATCAAGCTTTTGTTGAGACGCGTTTTTTTTGACTTGCTCTACAAACTTCATCGGAAACCTGAGATCAACATCATCCCAATATTTGGCTTTGGCAACGGTAAAGATGGCAATCTGATCCCATTGCCAGGCTTGGGCAATTTTGGCAGCCGTTTTGATGTCCTGTTTATTAAGCTTTGTCATCATGTACCACCATTGGCGCCTGGCTTCATCATCACGATTCAAAGCACGCAATTCTTCAATCACTTTGAAGCCTTTTGTAGCCAACAGTTGCGCCATCTGTTCTTCGCTCACCTGGATGGGCGTATGACTAAGGTTTAACGACTTATTCAATCGGTTGGCTGACAAAAAACCATAAAAACTGCGTTCTTCAGCCAGCTGTCCAAACAGTTTGTCGGCCTGCTCCTGTTGCCCTGAACGCTCCAGTGTTCTGGCCCGCCAATATTGCCATTTGCTGTCAGCTTTTTCCTCTTCAGTCAGCGCCACCAGCGCCTGGTCTACGCCATTCCAGTTTTGCTGATTCAGCGCAGCTCTGATGCGCCATTCCCTGACCACTTCGTCATTTAACCTCAGCTTTTGCAATCGAGGAAATGCTTCGGGGTGCTTGCGGTATGCCAAAGATAAGGCGAGACGCCTTTCAATATAATCAA
>SPJK01003223.1_pt1 | contig 21620 bp, 17 predicted proteins | sample 3741771 | NCBI WGS metagenome assembly SPJK01 (sample SAMN10925997, study PRJNA522277) | cold seep metagenome | isolation source: Elba SIP-enriched marine methane seep metagenome, extraction at timepoint T2 | place: Italy: coast of Elba, Mediterranean Sea
AAACGCCCTGAATGTAGCCGCCGGGTAAAATGAACAGGGATAATTGGTGCAGTCTCATGATTGGAGGGTCTGTTGATTGCTCGCAAGGTATGCTCGCATTACAGCCCAAACTCACCACCTTTTTATTCTGCAGGATTCATGAAATATTCGGCACAGTTGATCTATAATCCAGATATGGGAGAAATCGACGCCGACTCATAGGCGGTATTTTGCTATATTGGTTGAATAAGACTTTCCTTCCTATGCCCAACAAAAGCTTGCGCGTCGCGCTGATCGACGATGAACCTGAGTCGCGCCAGACACTGCGGGTTTTCCTCCAGGACTACTGTCCGGAAGTCGAAATTCTTGGGGAAGCTGATAGTGTCCTGACAGCGTATCAGCTGCTGCAAAAGATCGAACTGGATGCTATTTTTCTCGATGTGCAAATGACCGATGGTACAGGCTTCGACCTCTTACGAAAATTCCCCGAACCGGCTTTTCAGGTGATCTTCACCACTGCCTACGATGAATTTGCGATCCGGGCCTTTCAGGTCAATGCGAGCGATTACCTGCTCAAACCAATCGATATCGACGACCTGCTGCGAGCGGTCAGCAAGATCAAACCCGGAAGCAAGGAAAAGACTGCCGATGAACGCATGGCTCACCTGCTGGTCAATAACGAGCAGGGGAAATTTGAGAAGATCGCACTTCCGTCAGCCGAAGGCCTCCATTTCATTGATCTGTCGGAGGTCGTGCGCTTGGAGTCGGATGCTAATTACACCTCCTTTCATCTGCATTCGAGTGAACGCATCACGGTGGCGCGTACATTAAAGAACTTCGAGAACTTGCTGCCCGAAGCCGACTTCTTCCGGTCCCATCAATCGCATATTGTCAACCTTCGGCACGTCAAGCGTATAGAACGCAAGGATGGGGGTTATCTCCTGATGGCCGATCATGCGCAAGTGCCCATCGCTCGTAGTAAAAAAGAAGAATTGATGCAGATTGTCAGAGGACGCTTTTTACAATAGTCGGGTTATTCGATGAATGCCCGTCAATACATATCGTCCTCCCTTCCCATGGCAAGGGTGTTGTTGTTCCTTCTGTTTAGCTGGAACCTGGCTTTCGCTCAGAACCCGGAATTGATCTGGCACAATTATACGTCGGATGACGGCTTGGCATCCAACGAAGTTCACTACTGCCTGCAAACCCCCGACGGTTATATGTGGTTTGCTACGGATAGCGGCTTAAGCCGTTATGATGGCTATGAATTCAAAAATTATGGGACTCGCGAAGGCTTGACAAACCCCGTCGTGTTTAACCTACAGCTCGACCCCGATGGCCGCCTATGGATGGCCACCTTGTCTGGAGAACTGTATTATCTCGAAAACGATCGAATACATCCATTCGCCGGAAACGATACCATTCGTTCTCTATTGGAACAATCCTCAGCCTACTACAATGGGCGGCAATTTAAAATTGATTCGACCGGGCAGCTCTTTCTGCCTATTGTAGCATTAGGGATCCTGGAGTTTTCACCGGATGGTCAGATGCAATTGCATGAAATACCGGAAGACTCCAATCCTTTCAAATTTTTCGCGATGCGTATTCAGGGTGAATGGTTGATGACCTTCAATCACTTTACTCGAGATGATCGGCCTACCGTTGAGAATTATCCTACACTGCCAATTACTTTACGTACAGATTCCACTTTCCTATTGAGGGGAGTACCCTACAGTGAAAATAGTTTTCCTCTTGGTTTCATTAAGGAGTTTACCAATGGCAGAAACTGGTTTGTCGGCTGGTCGCATATTTCAGAATTTGCAGGTGCCAGGATACTCTCGCAAAATGAAATCAGCTATGACCTCAACCCTAAGACCATTTTTGAAATGGCAGATGGGAGCATACTGTGTGGCACCTTCTACCAAGAAGGCCTATATCATTTTACTGGGCAAGAGGATTGGGGGGCAGAGGCTGGGGATCCTAATCGCTATTTGGCCGGTACAAGGGTATCGCATGTTTTCAGAGATCAGCAGGAAAATATCTGGGTGAGCACCATTGAAAATGGTGTGTACATGTGTAGCCAAACTGAGAGGAGATTGTATGATCGATCAGTGGCTTTGCCGAACGATCATGTGACCAGTATTGCGATCAAAGATGAGCATGATTTATTCATTGGTCTACGGAGTGGAACAGTTTATCAGCTTAACCGCCAGGGGACAGTTGACCTTCTACCGTTCTCCGATGATCCGAACCCGAGGGTCATCTATGATCTACTGTATCTTCCATCACTAGAAGAGTTATGGACTGGGACGAACCTGATTATGTATTGGGAAAATGGCGACTGGCATCACACAAAGAACCTTATCGGCACCGCTACTTATCCTCGTACTTCAGGGAAGAAACTCTTCCTCAATCGGGATACTACCACCATTTGGACGAGTACTCCCACAGGTTTTTGCGCGATTGATATCAACCAAAAAATTACGTCTTTTTGCTCTATTGACAGAAAGGTCCAGCTACGGACGCAAGCGATCTGGGAATCGGCTGACCAAACGATTTGGGTCGGTACCATTAACGGCTTATTTGTTTTTGATGGAGACACGCTACAACGGCCATCTTCGTGGCCAGTGGAATTGAACAGCCGAGTAGAGGATCTAGCGGAACTGAGTGATGGTACCTTAGTCATCGCATCCAAGGGGGAAGGCCTGTTGCTTTTGAAGGACAGTTTATTCCACCAATTCACCATCGAGGACGGACTCAGCAGTAATATGGCTGAGAATGTGTACGTAGATGTGCGGGACAATATCTGGTTTGGCACCCTGAATGGTCTGAACAAGGTTCGTGGCTTCAACTGGGGGGATCGCAGTGCAGCGACCATCCAGCAAATCTGGACAGAGCATGGCTTGCCTTCGAATGAAATCACCGACGTAGAGGTATGGGAGGATGAAGTTTGGGTAGCCACGACTAAGGGCTTGGTTCAGTTTCCTGATCGGTTGGTCGTGGATTCGCTTTCTCGTGCCCCATTGATTGCTGGATTTGAAGTCCATGGGCGAACGATCGATAGTGGGGCTGAGATGAACTTATTTCATACCGATAATAGTGTGGTCTTACAGTTTATGACCCTCAACTTTAGGCAACATGGCAACATCATGTATCGGTATCGTCTCCCTCCTGCTGCCACTAGCTGGGAAGAGACCACCCAACGGGAAGTCAACTATTCTGCGCTCGCGCCCGGGCGCTATACCTTTGAGGTGCAGAGCCGCAATGAAGATGGTTTCTGGAGTGCGACAACTACTTATTCCTTTCGCATCCATCCACCCTGGTGGGAACGCTGGTGGGCGAGGCTGTTGGCCACGCTCCTCATCGCAGGGGCCATTTTTGCCTCCTACCTGTACCGGACCAGGCAATTGAAAAAAGAAATCCAGATGCAGAAGCAACTGGCGCAGGTGGAACGGCAGGCGTTGCGTTCACAGATGAACCCACACTTTATTTTCAATGCATTGAATGCGATCCAAGGCCATATTGCGCTCGGGGATAAGGCTTCGGCTAATCGCTATTTAAGTCGTTTTGCCAAATTGATCCGCGCCGCACTGCAACACTCCCGGATGACGAAGGTGCCCTTGGAAGACGACATACGGCAACTTACGGACTACCTGGAGCTGGAACAATCACGCTTTCGCGGGAGCTTTGTGTACGACCTTCAGTTGGCGGAGGCGATCGATGCTGCCAGGGTGGAAATCCCCCCGATGCTGATCCAGCCTTTTGTGGAGAATGCGGTTGTGCACGGCTTGTCAGCACAAGAGGAAAACGGGCGGATCGATATCCGCTATGAATTGCAGGAAGGCTACTTACGAGTCACCGTTCGCGACAATGGGGTTGGAATCGAGACTTCACGCCGACTAAAGAGCGGACGTAATTCTGCGCACAAGTCTATCGGCCTGTCGGTCACCCAGCGACGATTGGAAATGCTCAACGAAGATAATCAGTTCGGAAAGGTAGAACTCGCTGAAATTAAAGGCCCAGATGGAAAGGTGCAGGGTACGCAAGCGGAGATTTGGATTCCATTGGAATGATGTTGCTGCGTCGATAGCTTTCAGTGCGACTTTTAGGAGTGCCTTGCATTTTTTGAGTGCTATCCCTAATTTTAGCAACACTCAAAACACCTAAAATGAACCCATCCTACCATTACCTCTTACTATTCGTGCTATTTAGCTGCTTACCCTACTTTCACACCGAAGCGGTTGCGCAAGAATCGACCGAAGTGACCGAGGAGGAGCAACTAGCAACCTATCAATCAGGGGATACCTTGCAAGTTGGGCAACGCCAATATGTGTTGCAATTTCTTGAAGCCGATCGAAAAACTGCGGGAGCTCGTTTGAACGACGGGCAAATTGAAATCGAATTTCCGCTTGATTACCCTCCAGAAAACCGAACGAAGACAATCCAATCTTTACTTAGCCGAATTGTAGCTAAAGACTTCCTACCTGCTATAACCGAACGAGTAAACGAGCTTAACGAGCAACACTTCCAACAAACGGTCACTAGGGTTAGACTTAGATACTCGAAGACGTCCTGGGGTACATGTTCGAGCTCGGGCAACGTAAGACTCAGTACACGGCTGCTCTTCGCTCCACCTGAAGTGATCGACTACGTGATCATTCACGAACTGGCGCACCTGATCGAGTTTAACCATACTAATCGATTCCACGAGTTGGTAGCGCAAGCTATGCCCGAATATGAAGAGCACAAAGCCTGGCTCCTTAGGAACGGCGCTCAGTGCGACTTTTAGCTTGGCTTTTGGGCGTCGTCCTTGATCGATTAGATGCACATCGGATTCAAGGGAGAAAGGAAGCTGTTTTTCTCGCTGCGTGCGCAGCGAAACTCAGCGATTCGCGGTGGGTTTTTTCAGAATTCTATTCTGGTTGACCAATACTTGCTCCCATCCATTTCGAAGGTCCGTGATCCCGACATACTGACGCTGCGGTCAGCACAGGTTTATCGTCGGGGGAAGGGCTGGGGATGGGTTGTGCAACCGGTAAGTACCATTCTACCTTTAGCTTGCATTCTCACGGGCATTTCAGGTTTCTATTCCTGCACGGCTATTCTCCAGATTTAGTGCACTTTCCTTAACTTGCCTAACGTAGAAGCCACAATAACATGAAGCATTTCCTCTACTTTCTGCTGTTGAGCGCAGCCGTATGTTACTTTTCTTGCAACCGTACCGTTTATACCATGACCGACAAAGCCTCCGAATACTTGGCATTTGCTACTGGTGGGGGCTTCACCGGTGCAATCATCTCTTATCACTTAATGCCGAATGGCCAGTTGTTTAAGGTCAACAACCTTTCGCGTGATACGACTGAATTGCCAAAGGTGAAGAAGAGCCTTACTAGCCAGCTAATGGAACGAGCCGCAGCTATCGACTGGAGCGTGGATGTCAATAGACCTGGCAATGTCTACCACATCATTCGTTTGCGTACCGAAGCGGGAGACCTATCCGCCACCTGGGGCGATACAGGCTACGAACCACCGACCGAAATGACTGAACTGTATAGTGCTCTGCAAGAACTTGTACCTGACAAGGAAGACACAGAATAATTGAATTCGCGCATCCCAACTAATCAACCAACAATGAAAAAAGCATTCACCCTCCAACTTATCGCTCTCTTATTTACCAGCGCAGTTTTCGGGCAAATGAAACCGGAAGTAGAGCAGCGGGCTCAACAAAGCACGAACCAAACGTACAGCGTAGAAGAACTGGCGGAAGGCATCCAAATTCCACCAGCCGCCGCACCGATCCCGCCGGAACGACAGGTGACGAATTTTGCACCGCAAACAATATCAACGCTAGTACGACCGCAAAGCGGCGTGCTGTCGCATTGGTATGTGAAGCAAGACCCTCGCAATGGTCGCCCCTACTGGATTAGCGGTGAGTTGGCCGATGCAGATGATCTTTCACCCGAAGAGCAATGCCGTGAGTGGCTGGAGCAATTGGCCGAAACACTCGGAATTGAAGCGGCCAGCGAATCGTTTATTCTAGGAACGCCTCAAACCGACGAGCTCGGGATGCAGCACCTGCGGATGCGCCAGCACTGGCAAGGCGTACCGATCCACGGCGCGGAAATGGTCGCTCACTTTCGCGACGGGAAACTAGTCTTAGTCAATGGCGAGTCCTACCCTACACCGGAGCTCTCGACTTCCTATCCGACCTTGACGGCTGATGCCGCTATCGCACGCGCCAAAGAGATTGTCGGGCGAGATACTCATGTAAAGGAACTCAGTGATTGGGAACGCGACCTGATCCTGGGAGAACCAGCGGCTGCTTCCTTGGTGATCTTTCATGCGGATCGCAACCCGACAGCCGAAGCCTTGGCCTGGCGAGTGACCATCGTGCCACACCTGGCCCAGCGCCGACAAGTAATGCTGGATGCTCACACGGGCGAACTGCTTCGCGATTTCGATCACATTTGTCATGTGCTGCCACCCGATGGCCCAGAAGTGACCAATGCGACTGATTTGTTAGGGCAAAGTCGCGAAATTCACTCCTATGAGTTTAGTGGGAATAATTACCTCATTGATGCGTCACGTGATATGTTCAATGCCCAGTTTTCAGATATCCCGGACGATGGTGTTGGCGTCATTTGGACCATCGACGGCAATGGTACCTCTCCGATCAACGATAATTTTACAACCACTCATGTTACCTCAGGTGGCAACTTTTGGAACGACCCGCTGGCCGTTTCTGCGCATTATAATGCCGGTGAAGTCTACCGTTATTTTGAAGAAACATTTAACCGTAACTCCATTAATGGTAATGGCGGAAACGTTATCTCCTTGATCAATATCAGTGATGAGAATGGCGAAGATATGGACAATGCCTTCTGGAATGGAGTAGCCATGTTTTACGGTAATGGCGATTTCGCCTTCACTGCACCTTTAGCTAAGGCGCTGGATGTGGCGGGCCATGAGGTATCGCATGGTGTCGTGCAAAACACGGCCAATCTGGAATACTTTGGCGAATCGGGTGCTATGAACGAGTCCTTTGCCGATGTCTTTGGTGCGATGATCGATCGGGACGACTGGCGCATGGGCGAAGATGTGGTCAATACCAACATATATTCGACAGGAGCTTTGCGCGACTTAGCCAACCCCAACAATGGCGGTAATAGCCTCAACGACCCGGGGTACCAGCCGGCGCACACGAATGAGCAATACACGGGCTCTGAAGACAATGGTGGCGTGCACATCAATAGCGGCATTCCCAACCGCGCCTTCTTCCTGTTTGCCTCCAATGTAGGCAAAGCCAAGGCCGAGCAGGTGTACTATCGGGCTCTAACGACCTATTTAACCCGTTCCTCACAGTTTCTGAGCCTGCGCGAGGCGGTGATTCAATCGGCGCAAGACCTGTACGGGAGTGCGGAAGCAGGAGCTGCAGCGGACGCCTTTACGGCCGTGGGCATTGGTAGTGGGGGAGGAGGTACACCACCTCCGGACCCCTTTGCTGATCTTGAAACGAATCCAGGGAACGAGTACATTCTCTTTTCCGACGGGCAGCGTACTGAACTCTTGATCGAAACACCGGAAGGTACTTCTATTGCCGATCCGCTGACCACTCTTTCGCCACTCAGTAAGCCAACGATCACCGATGATGGCAGTTTAATAGTCTACGTGGCGCAAGATCAAACGATTCGCGCTATTGTAATTGATTGGGGCAGCGGGCAGTCGCAGTCGGTGACGATCAGCAGTCAACAGGTTTGGCGTAACGCCGCTATTTCGCGCGATGGTCTTCGCCTGGCTGCCTTGACCGATTCTTATTTGAATGAAATTGAGGTATTTGACCTCAGCCAGGAGCCTGTACAGGGCATTGGCTTTGAGTTGTTCAATCCGACCTTTTCGGAAGGCGTCAGTACGGGTGATGTCCAGTATGCCGATGTGCTGGAATGGGACCATTCTGGTGAATTCATCCTCTACGATGCCCTGAATGTCATTCCTACGAACAATATCGAAGACATCAGCTATTGGGATATTGGGTTCGTGAAAGCCTGGGACAACGGCAGCAATGATTTCGGCAATGGTTTTATCAGCAAGTTGATCTCGCAGTTGCCGGAAAACACCAGTGTGGGTAACCCGACATTCTCTAAGAACTCACCTTACATCATCGCCTTCGATTTCATTGACAATAACGACAATACCTATTTCCTCTTAGCGGGAAATACGGAAACCGGTGAGATCGGTACTCTCTTTCAAAATGCCGATCTGAGTTATCCCAACTACAGCAACCAGGACGATGAGGTCATCTTTGATGGATTCACACAGGGAGATCGCGTAATTGGTACGATTGACGTAGATAACACCAAGATTAACCCCGTCGGAGAAGCCGTAGTGTTTATTTCCAATGGCTTCGACGAAGCTCGCTGGGGTGTTTGGTTTGCTAATGGTATCCGACAATTGGTTGATGTTGATAATTTGCCAATCGAAGAAGGATGGATTCGCGCGTACCCCACCATTGTCGAAGAACAACTCACAGTGGAGTGGCAAGCCGATCAGGCTGCAGACTTGGCATTACAGTTATATGATCAGCAAGGGAGGGTTTTGTGGCAAAGCAGCCAGTGGATGTTAGCGGGTGAGCAACGTGTGAGCTTCCGCTTACCCAACCTTCCGGCAGGAGTATACGTCTTATGCTTTTCGGATGGACATCGTTTGTGGCGGCAACAGATTATACGTCAATAGATACTACGTCCAACACTGACGCTTAAGTTGCAGTCCACTTGTTTTTCTGGCACTTGGTGCTAGGATGACGTATCTTATTAGGGTGTTCATCTGATTATTCACTCTTAACAAGATATGATGAAGAGACTGTTACCCCTTTGTATCCTCCTGTTTATTGGACTATCGCTTCAAGCAGCTCCTTTAGAACCTTGGCGTAACGCGCCATTAATTGATCACCTGCTGGAGGTCAATGCCGAATGGGCATGCCAAGTTGAAAACTTCGAACTTTTTGCCGTGCCGGCACAATTTACCACCGACCGGGACCGCATTCAGCAACACTTGCAGTTAGTAGAGCAGACGCTTCGCGCGCGATCCACCGCTCACCTTAGTGCAGCCCAAAAGGAGCGCCGACTGCACCACCTGTCTGTACTGGCCCAGTATTGGCGACAAGGACTGTTCCCCGAGAACAGCGGACATAGTGTACGTCGGCCCTATTTTGTGGATCAACAAGAAACACACTGCGCGGTGGGTTATCTCCTGCAGCAGGATGGTGCTGATGCGGTGATCGATGCTATTCGCAGTCAGGATAACTTTGGTTACCTGGCCGCATTGGCCAAAGCATTTCCGGCGGTTCCGGCTTGGGCCGAAGCAAACGGCTTTACCGAAGAAGAATTGGCCTGGATACAGCCGGGTTATTCACCCGTTTCCCGACAATGGGATGTAGTAGGCAACGGCGGCGGCTACGATGGCAAGGTCGAGATCATGAAGCGGTATAATGACAACTTGCTTATTCTGGCCGGAAGCTTTACCGAGATGGACGGCGTTGAAGCAAATGCGATCATCGGATGGACGGGCAGCGAGTGGACGACTTTTGGCGACGGCCTGGACGGTACCGTGTACGATTTGACTTTCTTTGGCGGTAATCAAATAATTGCAGTAGGTGATTTTAGCTTACCTGGTGATGAAACCCAGCGAAACGCTGCGCTATGGGACGGAGAGAATTGGTTGTCGATTAATGCAGGAAATGTAGATGGCCCGATCTACGCCATCGATGGCATAAGCTCTTACGGCCCGTTTTTCGTGGGCGGAGAATTTACATCAGTTAATGGTTTTGCCGAATTCGAGAACCTCGCTATCATCCAGTATGGATGGGGTAGTGGTATGTTTAGCTGGTGGAATGCAGGCGGTGCTTTCTCCGTGGACGGCCCGGTCTACGATCTGCATGCCAATGGTGCCGACATGTTGGTTGCCGGGGATTTTTCAACCACCGGTACGCGCAGCGATAACCCAGACCATTGGTTTTCGGCAGGTAATTTAGCCTACTGGAATGAAGCAGGGAATTGGTCGGCTGCGCTGCAATCTGAAGGTGAAGTCGTTCGCGCTGTGCATATCCAAAATGGCTACCTGTATACCGGGGATGATCAAGCCCAGGTTGACGTATATGCCGCCGGCGTGTGGAACCCAATATGGGGTATCAACCCATTAATGACCGGATTAGAAGAAGTGTATCCGGTGAACGGTTTTGCGTTGTTCAACGAGGACTTGTATGTCTATGGGAAACTGAGCTTTTCTCCTGATCTTGGCTATTTTGGCTCCGGCCTGGTTGGCTTACAAGACAGCTATGGTTATGGCCTCACGCTTGCTAATGATGAAGTACACGCTGCGGCCGAATTCCAGGGTGAGTTGTTCATGGCTGGTGCCTTTAATGTGATCGACAACCAGGAAGTACCGGGTTTGGCATCTTCCACTTTGTTGACCAATAGTATTGTCGACCCATCGGATGGCCCTCCGGTTCGCGTTTGGAGTTTCGGGTCGCAAATCTATGTGGAAACGACACAACTTAAAACAGCTGGTGAATTGGCCCTCTATAATGTACAAGGTCAATTGATTCGGAATATCCAGCTAGAGGTCGGCACCTATGTGCGCGAATTCTCGATGGACTTCCAGGGCACATTGATGGGCCGCTTCCTGTCATCAGAAGGAAGTCGTGCGTACAAGCTGGTGTTGATGGACTAAGACCAGCGGACCAACAGCCCAACAGTCTGGCGAGCTTAGCTGGTGAACTGGGCGAAAGTGATTGTTAAGCATTGGTGGAACCCAGAATAGCAGCAATAAAAAAAACCGCTCAGGCAAGAGCCTTGAGCGGTTTTTTTATTGCGTAGATGTGTTGGCGAGAATTACTCGGCTATCACTTCGAATCGTACTTCCGGTTGAACCTCTTTGTGAAGGTTCAGGGTCAAGGTATAGGTACCTAATTCCTTAACATCTTCCGGTAATACCACTTTACGACGGTCTACGTCGATATCGAACTGTTCCTTGAGGGCAGCAATGACCTGTACATTGGTAACGCTACCGAAGATCTTGCCGCTGGTACCAGCTTTCGCACCGATCTTCAATACCTTCTCGGCCAGTGTTTCGGCCATTGTCTGGTATTCACCGAGGCGCTTCATTTCCTGAGCTTCTTCTCGGCGGATAAACTCATCCAAGCGAGCGCGGTTAGCGTTGTTGGCGATTAATGCCAAGCCTTGCGGGATGAGGAAATTGCGACCGTAACCATCCTTGACGGTCACGATATCGTGTTTGTATCCGACGTGTTCTACGTCTTTTAAGAGAATGATTTCCATGGTCTAAAATTTACACTTAGAGCAAAAAAGAGACTGGCCTTTCGGCCAAAAAAGCTGCGTGACCTATTTCAACAGGTCAGTTACATATGGCAGCAATGCCAGGTGGCGGGCCCGCTTCACCGCAGTAGCCACTTTACGTTGGTACTTGAGTGAATTGCCCGTAATCCGGCGAGGCAGAATCTTACCCTGCTCATTAACAAAAGACAGCAGGAAATCGGAATCCTTATAATCGATGTGCTTAATTCCGTACTTGCGGAAACGGCAGTACTTTTTGCGTTTGCCGCCGATCTTAGGATTACTTAAGAATTTAATATCGTCGCGACTAGCCATAGCTTATCGGATTTTTTGGTCAACAATAGAAGGGATCTTACTCTTCTTCTTCCTTGGTAGCAACTGCTGCCTCTGCTGGAGCCGCTGCTTTAGGGGCTTCTTCCTTAGGAGCATCCGCTTTAGGAGTGGCCTTCTTAGGGGCTTCTTCCTTAGGAGCATCCGCTTTAGGAGTGGCCTTCTTAGGAGCTTCTTCCTTAGGAGCATCCGCTTTAGGAGCGTCCTTTTTAGGAGCTTCTTCCTTAGGAGCATCCGCTTTAGGAGCGTCCTTTTTAGGAGCTTCTTCCTTAGGAGCATCCGCTTTAGGAGCGTCCTTTTTAGGAGCATCCTTCTTAGGGCCATCCTTGCGAGGACCACGGTTGCGGTCGTCTCGGTTGCCACGACGGCGGTCGCGGTCGTTACGGTCTTTCTTAGACTTCGGCTTCTTAGCCTTAGCAATCAAACCGTTGCGCTTATCTTCGTTGTACTTCACGCCAAACTTATCGAGTTTGACACTGAGAAAACGCATGATACGCTCGTCGCGACGCATGGATAGTTCAAAATCATCGAGAAACTCTCCGTTCTCGATCGTAAATTCAATGCAATAGTAGATCCCGCTATTGCGCTTGTTGATGGGGTATGCAAGGGTTCGCAAGCCCATCTCGTCAACATGAACGATCGTTGCGCCGGCTTTCACCAGCAGATCGCTATATGTCTAAGCTGTCGCTTTGATCTCGTCACTTGACAGCACTGGATCTACGATAAACGTTACTTCGTAATTCCGCATGGATCAGACAATCGTTTGTGAATGAATAATTTTTTAGCGGCTGCAAAGGTAGTGATTTTCCTTTGAGTGTGAAAGTTTTATGAGTGTAAAAGTGTAAGGATTTCAGAACCTTTACACCCTTACACTTTTCAAACCTTTACACCTGAAAAAGCAGTGCCGCCCTGAAGCGAACTCCAGGACGGCCGGTATTACAGAATACTATAAGGTAATCTGCTGAGTCCTTAACGAATAAAAGGATCAGAAAATTTCTCGTCGCTCAGCAGCGTAGGGTCCGTCAATGTCTCTAAGAAGTCAATTAGAGCTTGTTTTTCATCCGGGCGAAGATTGAGTCGCCGCGGAGGAGCATTGGGAGGGGGCGGGCCGCCTACACCTCCCTCGCGAAGGGTGGGGGAGAGATTGGGATGTGCCTGAACGCCACTGTTGTAATGTTCGATCACTTCCGCTAAGGTTTCAAAACGGCCGTCGTGCATGAAGGGGGCCGTTACAGCGATATTACGAAGGGAATTGACCTTGAACCGGCCATCATCTTGCGGGTTACCGGTGACCGCTCCCAGGCCTTCATCGGTGGTCACTAGATCGAGCCCATTATTACGGGCGCCTGGCGCTACAAAGTTGGTGGAGTTATGGCAGGTAGCACAATTCGTGATATTCGAAAAGAACAACAACTTTCCCTCGTTTTCTGATTCTGTGAAGTTGGGGAAATCCGTGACTTGGAAGGGCTCGCCGGGTTGCAGCATACGGACTCCCTCGTCAAATTTGGAATTGTAGGATACGATCGAACGTACGAATTGAGCTAGCGCTCTGGAGATGCGATCAGACGTAATGGTATTGGAACCAAACGCATCCTCAAATAAAAGGTCGTAGTAGTCCAGACCAGAAAGCTTTTCGACCAAGTCATCCAGGTCCATGCCCATTTCTATATGATCTTGGATCGGCATCAGCACCTGATCTTCTAAGGTGTTAGCGCGCTCATCCCAGAAAAAAGCGGCGGGTTCGTAATACCGAGCCTGAGTAAGACCCATCGAATGCCGGCCGGTTAGTCCGTTTTCAAAACCAGTGCTAAACTCATCGGGGTCGGAGAAGCCTTTATCCTGCTGATGGCAAGAGGCGCAAGAAATGGTGTTATTAGCCGAGAGATTCAAGTCATAGAACAAAACCCGACCCAGGGTAGCACCGCTATTCGTGATCGGGTTGTTCCCAGGGGTGTTATCCTGATCTTGAATTGGAGGCGCATTGAAGTAGCCCGGGAGATCAGACAGTGTATAGTCAAACGGTGTTATCGGAAGATTGAGTTCCTCTTCAGTTTCACCCGGATCGGTTACCATAGGGTCAGCATCTTCCCGACAGGCTAGTCCAGTAAATAGTAGTATCAAAAGGCTAAGGGGTAATACAAAACGACTCCAAGACATAGGTGGTTGTTTAGTTGAAGATGAAGTAGACTCTTTGCATTTGGGTACATCGTTTCCCTATTGGTTGCCTAAAAACGCTAAAAACTTGCGCTCTTCATATATTTTTTTTGAAAAAAGACATATTTAATCAATTTTCATGCGAAAAGCGTGTTGTTAAGCCCTCCGATCTTCTCCTCTTTGGCAGGCTGTAAATTTTTTTGATCATGTCGCGCAAGGAACCTGCGAAGTTGACATCTAAGAGGTATTGATTCAATTTATCATCTCAAATTTTACCTGCCATGAACAAGTTCCTATCGCTGCTCAGCCTGGTGCTGGCCATTACCTTAATCACTGCTTGTGAAGATGACCCCTCAGGAGGGGGAGAAGTCACCAGTTTACACAAAGCCTTTGAGGCCTTCGATAGCAATAACTTCACCATCACATTGGATGGAAGTGAAGTTGTTATTGAATCAAATGGTTACCCTAATCACACGTCTCCTTATTGGTCAAATACGACCGAGCGCAGTGCCATTGACCCAATGGGTAATTTGTTGGTGACGGAAGGAGCAGCGGAAGATCATCCACTCTTTGTGGAGCCAACCGCTACGAGTCATGAACAGATGGCACCCGGGAATATCGATGACTTCAACGGTAGCTACACACTTAGAGTACCCGCGATTCCGGAAACGGCTTCGTCTTCTTCCGCTACTTCATTAGGTGCCATTGGCATGGCGATCAGTGGTGCGATGATCTACAATGATGAGGAAGGGCCAAATGTCCCCTTGGACGATGCCGTTGTTTCGCTGGACTACAATGGTGCGCACACGGGGCCGCAGAGTTACCATTACCATTTGGAGCCCAAAGCTTTCTCCGATGATGACGCAAACCTGATTGGCATCATTAGCGATGGCTTCTTCCTGTATGGCCGTAAGTGTACCTCAACAAATTCCTATCCGACTGACCTCGATGTTTCTGGTGGCCATATATCAACTACACAGTACTCCGAAGGAGAGGCCGAATACCATTATCACGTGCAGAATGATGCCTACTTAGGCCAATACTACATTCTATTTCCTGGAGACTTTCAAGGCACGCCTAATGACATTCGGTAAAAATATCCTGTGGCTGGTCTTGTTGGGGTGCTGCCTCAGCTGCGCTGATACCGAACAACCATCGAGACCAGCTCTCACTGTTCCTAAATCCGCGACCTACCTGGATGCTACACACCGTTTACTCCTGTACAAAGGGGAGCCGCTTTCGGGAACAGTGGTTAGTTACTACTCCAATGACACCTTAGCGGAGACGATCTCTTATTCGGAGGGGATTCGTGATGGAGAATACAAAAAGTATTTTCCGAATGGTGCTGTTAGTTACGAGGCTGCTTACCAGAATGGCCAAAAGGTAGGAAAAGCCAGAACGTGGTGGTCCAATGGCAATTTGCGTTCGGAGTACAGCTATCTCGATGGTGTTGGCCATGGACTGCAAAAGGAGTGGTATAAGAGCGGTGCCTTGTTCAAACACATCCGCCAGGCACACGGCCGCGAGCAAGGGATGCAGCAGTCGTGGCGGGAAAACGGCAAGATCTACAACAATTATGAAGTCAAAAATGGAAGAATCTATGGCCTCAGGAGATCAAAGTTGTGTTTTACGGTTGATGGTGCAGATGCAGCACCCAGTTAGGCTCCTCCTCCTGCTTGTATTAGTGGCTTCGATTAGCGCATGTGGTGAATTGGTGGAAGATGAGGCACTGCCATATTACAATGAAGCCAGTTTTACCCCAAAGTGGCTATCTGCTAACGACCCCGCTTTGGATACTTTTCACCGGATTCCCCCCTTTAAATTGGTGAATCAGGAGGGCGATACAATTACTGAGCAAACCTTCAGTGGAAAAATATACATCGTTGATTTCTTCTTCACTAGTTGCCCAGGTATTTGCCCTCGTATGACGGGCAATATGGGCGAACTACAGGAGGAATTCATGGATGACGACGATGTGCTATTGTTATCGCATTCGGTATTGCCCCGAATGGATTCGGTGGCAGTACTAAGCCGGTATGCAAAACGCAACGGAGTGATCGCAGGGAAATGGCATTTGGCTACCGGCGATCAGCAAGAGATCTACAAATTGGGACGTCGGGACTATTTTGTTGAAGAAGACCTGGGTATAGAACGTGATCTTGATGAGTTCCTGCACACAGAGAATTTCGTTTTGGTAGATGCTCACGCACATATCCGCGGAATCTACAATGGATTAAATAAGAGTAGCCTCGCTCAATTGGTAAAGGATGTGAGGGCTTTGCAAAGAGAATAAGGGAAATAGTGTAATTACTTGAAAGGCAGTGTGACCAATATTAGCCTGGTAGGAAGCAGAAATGCAGGGTTAAACCGGGAAGAAGTGCAGAAAGTGCTGAAGAGGCCCTAAATTTGAAGGAAGTAACTTCAAAAGGAGAATTTTAAACAACTGCACAAAAGTATGAGAACGCTATCTACCTGCCTAGCGGCCCTGGTTCTATTTTCCGTTACCCTTTGGGCTCAACCGTATTCGGACGAGCTATCAGTGACTCAACATCAAGTGATGATTGACGGGGAGGCCATCAATTACACCGCCACCGCCGGCTACATGCCATTGCAAAGCGAGCAAGGCGAAGATCAGGCCTACGTCTTTTTTATTGCCTATACCAAGAACGGAGTAGCCGATCCGGCCTCGCGCCCTGTGTGCTACACCTTTAATGGTGGCCCCGGTTCGTCTTCCGTTTGGCTGCACATGGGAGGGCTCGGCCCGAAACGCATCCAGATGGATGAAGACGGAAATACCTTGCCGCCGCCTTATGAGGTGGTAGATAACGAGTTTTCCTGGTTGGATGAGACCGACTTGGTCTACATTGACCCCATGATGACGGGCTTCACTCGGCCGGCCGATAGTGTGGATAAGAGAGATTTTCTTGGATACAATGAAGACCTGCAATTGGTAGGCGACTTCATCCGCTTGTATACGACCCGTTTTGAGCGCTGGGCTTCACCCAAGTACTTAGCTGGTGAAAGCTATGGCACCACCCGTGCTGCGGGCTTGTCTGGTTATTTGCAAAACCGCCATGGCCTCTATCTTAATGGAATCATTTTGATTTCTGCAGTCTTGGATTTTTCCACCATTCGAGACCACCATGGCAACGATATGTCACCCTTGTTGCGCTTACCTTCCTTTGCTGCCACATCCTGGTACCACGGCCAGGTGGATCGCAATCGATACCCTGAATTGGAGCCCTTGTTAAAGGAGGTGGAAGCTTTCACCATGTCTGACTATGCACTAGCCCTCTTGCAAGGCGACGATTTATCAAGTCAGGAAAGGAATCGAATTATCGAGCGTTTGCACACCTATACGGGGCTTTCTCGGGAATACATCGATCAAACTAACCTCCGCTTTTTTGTGGGCCGGTTCAATAAGGAACTGCTACGTCATCAAGGCGAAACGGTCGGTCGCCTGGATGCCCGCTTTAAGGGAGTTGATTACGATGATGCAGGCGAGCGTTACGAATTTGACCCTAGCTACAACGGTGTGATTTACGGGCCCTTTACGATGGCTGTCAACGACCACCTTCGTCGGAATTTGGGGGTAGAGAACGACCTGCCATACGAAATCCTCACCGGCCGTGCGCGCCCCTGGAATTACAGCAATGTGCAAAACCGCTATTTGAATGTGGCAGAAACCCTGCGCGAGTCGATGAGTAAAAACCCTCATCTCAAAGTTTGGGTGGCCAGCGGTTACTACGATTTGGCTACACCCTATTTCGCCACCGAGTACGTGATTGATCACATGTTCCTTTCACCTGAGTTACGGGAAAACATTAGCGTAACCTATTACCCGGCAGGACATATGATGTACATTGACCAGGGATCGCTACAGCAATTGAAAATGGACTTTGCTGCCTTTATGGCCGATTAGCGAATAAGGGTTTCACGCCAAGGCGCTAAGAATTCGCAATGCTCGCCAAGAATGTCCGGCTTAAAACTCATGGCGTTCTTGGCGCCCCCTTAGCGCCTTGGCGTGAAATGAAAACTAAACCTAGATATTCCGGAACGCTTGCTCCAGGTCTTCGATGAGGTCATCCACATCTTCAATACCGACACTGAGGCGGATGAGGCTATCCGTCAAGCCGACTTTCATGCGCTCTTCCTTGGGAATGGAGGCGTGGGTCATGCTAGCCGGATGGCCGATTAAGCTTTCTACACCACCCAAGCTTTCGGCCAAGATGAAATAGCGGGTGTTTTTCAACACTTTTAGCGCAATTTTATAATCATCTTTAGGGAAGTCAAAAGAAACCATTGCGCCGAAATCAGCCATTTGTCGTTTGGCTAATTCGTGTTGTGGGTGGTCTTTTAGGCCGGGGTAATACACCTTGCCGACTTTCGGGTGAGCCGCGAGGTACTTGGCGATCTTCTTGGCATTCTTGCAGGCTCGCTCTACCCGTAAATGAAGGGTCTTGATGCCGCGCAAGATGAGGAAGCAATCCTGTGGACCAGGTACTGCACCTATTGCATTTTGCAGGAAGTACAGTTGATCGGCCAGTGCTTTGTCATTGACGATGATCGCTCCATGCACTACATCGCTATGGCCGCCGAGGTACTTGGTCGCAGAATGGGTGACCAGGTCCGCCCCGAGATCTAGTGGTTGTTGGAGATAAGGGCTGGCGAATGTATTATCGACACATACCAGAATGCCTTTCGCCTTGGCAATTTTGGTAATGGCAGCAATATCGACCAATTTGAGCATGGGGTTGGTCGGCGTTTCGATCCAGATCATCCTCGTCTTCTTGCCAATACTTTTCTCCAATGCCTTCAGGTCAGCGAGGTCAATAAACTGCGACTGAATACCGTAGCGCTGGTGCACCTTGACCATTTGCCGGTAGGAGCCGCCGTAAAGGTCGTTCGTGGCAATTACTTCATCGCCAGGTTCGAGGAGCCGTATGATGGCGTCCATAGCTGCCAAGCCGCTACTGAAGCTAATGCCATGCTGGCCGTTTTCGAGGCCTGCCAGATTGCGTTCTAGGGCTGAACGGGTTGGGTTCTGCGTCCGGGCGTATTCGAAGCCTTGGTGTTTACCTGGCTCTTCCTGTGCGTAGGTAGACGTTTGGTAAATAGGCGTCATCACTGAGCCAGTAGACGGATCAGGTTTTTGTCCTGCGTGAATACACTTCGTTCCGAATTTCATGGTCGTCGGTTGTGTCGATTTGGTTAGGATACGTTTTGCGTAGGCGAAAAGTTCGCTGGGCGAAGAATTAAGTGCCAAGTGTGTCCGGAAAATGATTTTCCTGCCTCCTGGGAGCTACCCTTCATGATCTGCCCGTCCTTTACGACTGGCCGCAGCAAACGTCCTGAAATTTAAGGGCGTAAAGGTAAAAAAAACGCTTGGCTCAGGAAACGTCCCAGCTGTGCCCGACTAAAATAATTCCGGGAGAAAGCAGAGACAATAGATTCGAAGATTGAACGACGAGAACTGCCAGGCAGCCAAAGCACTAAAACTAAGAACTCCAGCAATCACCAGTGATTGCTGGAGTTCCATAACTCATTGTATTCTTTCGATAAATACTATCCCTTCCGGCCTATCGCGCGCTTCGCAGCAGCAACTACATCAGCCACGCTAAGCCCGTACTTATCCAGCAGATCAGCCGGTTTGCCGCTCTCGCCAAAGGTGTCGTTAACGGCTACGAATTCCTGTGGGACGGGGTCGTTGCTTACCAGTGTTTGAGCGATCACTTCTCCCAGACCACCGTAGCGATTGTGCTCTTCGCAGGTAACGGCGCAGCGCGTTTTCGCGATAGATGCTAAAACGGCCTCCTCATCCAAAGGCTTAATGGTGTGGATGTTGATCAAGTCAACACTGACACCTTCTGCTGCTAGCTGCTTCGCCGCTTCTACCGCTTGCCAAACCATGTGGCCAGTGGCAAAAATGGAAACATCTGTGCCTGCATTAAGTGATAGGGCTTTACCTATTTCGAACGGCATATTTTCCGTAAACATCGGCCAACCGGGGCGGCCAAAGCGCAAATAGACTGGGCCATGGTGTTCGGCGATAGCCATCGTCGCTGCCTTCGTTTGGTGGAAGTCACAAGGATTGATCACCGTCATTCCAGGCAACATGCGCATCATACCAATGTCTTCAAGGATTTGGTGCGTAGCGCCATCTTCGCCCAGCGTGAGGCCCGCATGACTAGCACAGATCTTCACATTCTTGTGCGAATAAGCGATGGACTGACGAATCTGATCGTATACGCGACCAGTAGAAAAATTGGCAAAAGTCGTCGTATAAGGAATCTTCCCGCCATTAGCCAATCCAGCGGCAATACCCATCATATTTGCTTCCGCAATACCGATTTGGAAGTAACGATCTGGGTAGTTGGCGATGAAGTTGGCAATCTTGAGCGAACCAGCCAGGTCGGCGGTTAGTACAACAACATCTTCATTTTGGGCACTTATGGCATCAATACCTGCACCAAACCCATCGCGGGTGGCCTTTTTTCCGGTGCTGACTATATCTTTAAGCATGTTTTTGTCGTTTTCGGCGCCCACGGTCTGAGGTCTAAGGTTATGACATCGGACCCCGGACGATGGACTATGGACTATCTAAAAATCACCCAGCGTTTCTTCTAATTGCGCCAGGGCTTTTTCGGTGAGCTCAGCATCAGGGGCTTTACCATGCCATTTATGGGTGCCTTCCATATAGTCGACACCTTTGCCCATTTCTGTCACCATATCAATAAAAATGGGTTTGCCTTTACCGGATAGTGCTTTGGCCTGTGCCAAGGTTTCGATCACCTGGCCCATATCGTTGCCATCCATGCGCAACACTTCCCAGCCAAATAATTCATATTTCTTGCCTAGATCGCCGAGGTCCATAATATCGGTAAGGCTACCATCAATCTGCTGATTGTTTCTATCACAGACGGCGATCAGGTTGTCCACTTTATTGTGGCCGGCAAACATAACAGCCTCCCAGATCTGGCCTTCTTCCTGCTCGCCGTCGCCCATGAGCACGTAGACGAGTTTTGCGTCTTTGTTTAGGCGTTTCGTTAAGGCTGCACCGGTAGCTACACTAAGCCCTTGCCCTAGCGAACCAGAAGCAAAGCGTATCCCCGGTAAGCCCTCGTGAGTGGCGGGGTGGCCTTGCAGGCGGGAGTTAATTTGCCGGAACGTGGCTAGTTCGGCGACGGGGAAATAACCGCTACGGGCCAGTACGCTGTACCAAACCGGAGAGATGTGCCCATTAGAGAGGAAGAACATGTCTTCGTTGTGCCCATCCATATTGAAAGAGGGATCGTGGTCCATTACCGAAAAATAGAGGGCGGTAAAGAGATCGGCGCAACCTAGCGATCCTCCGGGGTGGCCAGATTGCGCGTTAGCGACCTGACGAACGATATCACGTCGAACTTGCGAGGCGATACGTTGCAACTCTGAAATGTCAGCCATGAATAATGGTGATTAAGCGTTAATAATTAAAAGGCGGGCACAGGAATCAGGATGTTCCAGGTAGCTTGCCATCGGGCTCTTACACTACTCCAACGGAAAGGAGCGGAAGTTGGATTTATCCGAAACAGCATGGCTTGGGACAAAAATGGCGAGGTGATTTTGTGGTTGGGTAAGGTAAAACCATCCGCCGGCAGGTTCCAAGTCAATTTGCTTTGGGCGTTTCTTCCACAGGGGCAAATGTAACAGAAAAAGGGCAATCCAAGTTGATCGGATTGCCCCTTTTTCGTCGGTTTTTACTATCGCTAAGTCAATAGACTAGTTGATAGAATCACTCAGTTTTTTACCGGGCTTGAACTTAGCTACATT
>SPJK01008589.1_pt1 | contig 21566 bp, 17 predicted proteins | sample 3741771 | NCBI WGS metagenome assembly SPJK01 (sample SAMN10925997, study PRJNA522277) | cold seep metagenome | isolation source: Elba SIP-enriched marine methane seep metagenome, extraction at timepoint T2 | place: Italy: coast of Elba, Mediterranean Sea
GTTAACAGTTCATCTCTATTAATAATAAATTTCATAAAATATATATTATTTATAATTACTATTGGATCATTAAAATTCTGTGGAAAAGCGTTAAAAAAAATTATAAATCAATCTTTTGGCCCTAGGTGCAATCTGTTGATAAATAGCTGATTCAATCTTTGAGTAAACTGTGGATAAGTAAGCAACATGCAACAAAGCACAGTTTAGGCACAGCTAACTCATGTTTAATGTGACAGAGTTCTCAACAGGTTTTGATAATCTTCCGACACTTTGATATCGGACTTTTTTAATTCATTGATGCGCTTACAAGCATTAATGACTGTTGTATGATCGCGCCCGCCGAAAGCATCGCCGATTTCAGGATAACTGTGAGAAGTTAATTCTCTAGCTAAAGTCATAGCGATTTGTCTTGGCCGGGTGATTGATTGTTTACGGTTTTTTGAAGACAAATCAGAAATCCGAATTTTGAAATATTCAGCAACGGTTTTCTGAATATTGTCGATATTCACCAGTTTATCTTGTAAAGAAATTAAATCGTGTAAGGCTTCTTTGGTGAAATCAATGGTAATTTCCTTGCCGGTAAATCGGGCATTAGCCAGCACTCTTCTTAAAGCGCCTTCGAGATCGCGAACATTGGAAGGAATCCTTTTAGCAATAAAAAAAGCCACTTCTTGCGCCAAATCAATATTTTCCTGAGTCGCTTTTTTAATCAAAATAGCCGCACGGGTTTCAAGATCCGGCGGTTCGATAGAGACCGGCAAACCCCAACCGAATCTTGTTTTCAGACGATCCTCCAAACCGTCTATTTCTTTCGGATATTTATCACAGGTTAAAACCACTTGATGTTTCTTATCCAGCAGATTATTGAAGGTGTGGAAAAATTCTTCTTGAGAGCGCTCTTTCCCGGCTAAAAATTGAATATCGTCAATCAGCAAAACATCAATGTTTCGATAATATTCTTTGAAATTATTAATCGTGTTTTGCTGTAAAGCGCGCACCATATCTTGCACGAACTTTTCCGAATGCAGATAGACAATTTGTTTACTATTGTTCTGACCGGCAACCGCATTGCCGATGGCATGCATTAAATGGGTTTTCCCCAATCCTGAGCTGCCATAGATAAACAATGGGTTATAGGCTTTGCCGATATTTTCCGAGACTTGTTTGGAGGCCGCTAAAGCCAATTGATTGGACTTACCTTCTACAAAATTAGTGAAGGTAAAAACCTTATTTAAATTGCTGGTCGGTTTATTTTTCGGTTCTGCTTGTTTAACAGAGGGCTGTGTTGAGGTCGGTTTAACCGGCTCAATCTTTTTCTTGCTGCCTATTTCAAATTGTATCGCCAAAGCGCCGTTAGAAAATTCATAAACCACATCTTCAATTTTGGTTAAAAAATGTTGTTTAACATGTTCGATGATAAAACGGTTGGGCGCTAATAATTTCAGCACATCATTATTTTCCACAGCCTGCAAAGGACGCACCCAAGTACTGAATTCAGTAGAGGGAATTTCATTTTCAAGTTTGGCCAGACAATTGTTCCAAATAGTGCTCATATTTTAATAATAACCAAGATATATATTATTCTTTATTATTATAATTGGTCTCTTCAATATCTGTGGATAAACTTATTTCAAACTTTTTTTTCAAGACCTTAGCTTGTTTAGAATGGAACTCAAAAGCGCCTGTTTTAGTTGTGGATAAGTTGTGAAGAAAAAGGCTCTTTTTTTTAAAAACAGCTTATCCACAACAATTACAATGCTGATTGAACAATTTTATTAACAGCAAAAACGCTTCTAATGTCCTATCTACTCTGTGCTAAAATTAACCTACCCAATTGATGTCAAAATAATTGATAATTCAATTCTTTTTATCTTTAGTCTACTCAGAGAATAATCATGTTCGATACAAAAGCTATAGACGATATTGCCAGTCGTTTGTCTTCAGCCATGCCGCCGGGTTTGAATGAATTCAAGGAAGAAATGGAAAAAAACTTCAGCGCTGTTTTGCAAAGCGTTTTAGGAAAATTGGATTTAGTGACTCGCGAAGAATTTGAAGTCCAAAAAGCGGTTTTAGAAAAAACCCGCAGCAAACTGGAAACTTTAGAAGCAAAAGTTGCTGAACTGGAACAGCAACAGATTCAAGATTAACGCTAATACTCTTTTAGCGTTTCACCAAGCCATCAGAGTAAGGTGCGCTTTGCGTACCTTATAGCCCAAACATATCTCTAAAACTTCATAACATGTCGCTTGCTATTGTCTATAGTCGTGGTCGGTCGGGGATTGCAGCGCCGTTGGTGACGGTGGAAGTGCATGTTTCCAACGGCTTGCCGGCTTTAAATATTGTCGGATTACCGGAAACCGCCGTCAAAGAAAGCAAAGACCGAGTGCGCGGCGCTATTATTAATTCTCATTTTGAATTTCCAATGCAGCGGATCACGATTAATTTGGCTCCGGCAGATTTACCTAAGGAAGGAGGACGCTTTGATTTACCGATAGCTTTGGGTATTCTAGCCGCTTCAGGGCAAATTCCCGTGCAAGCAGTAGTCGACTATGAGTGTGTTGGCGAATTGTCCTTAGGCGGCGAATTACGCCCTATTAACGGCGTATTACCGGTAGCCCTACAAACTCGCGATGCTGAAAGACAATTAATCCTGCCTTTTGATAATGCGACTGAAGCCAGTTTGGTAAAACGCATACAATTATATCCCGCACGCAGTTTACTGGAAGTTTGCGCGCATATCAGCGGACAGAGGTGTATTGAAACAGAGATTAAGAAAGCGGAATTCAATGAGGATGTTGAAAAAATAGATTTTTCAGATGTTCATGGACAGTTTCACGTGAAACGTTCTTGTGAAATTGCCGCCGCAGGATCGCATAACCTCATCATGCTCGGCCCACCGGGAACCGGTAAATCGATGCTGGCGGCTCGTTTACCGACTATATTGCCGGAATTGACGGAACAACAGGCGCAACAAACAGCTGCGATTGCTTCTATCAGCGATTCAGGCCTGGATGCAAAAAAGTGGTTACAACCGCCCTTTAGAGCGCCGCATCATACCGCTTCGGCTGCGGCATTGGTTGGCGGCGGTAGTAACCCAAAGCCGGGTGAAATATCCTTGGCTCACCACGGTGCGTTATTTTTAGATGAATTGCCGGAATTTGATCGTAAGGTTCTGGAGGTATTAAGGGAGCCTTTGGAAACCGGCCATATCACCATTTCCAGAGCCAACCGGCAAGCCGAATTTCCGGCTAATTTCCAATTAATCGCCGCAATGAATCCTTGTCCTTGCGGTTATTTGGGCGATGCCTCCGGGCGTTGTCGTTGCACATCGGAACAAGTTGCTCGCTATCGGGCAAAAATATCAGGCCCGCTATTGGATCGTATCGATATGCATTTGGAAGTGCCCAGAGTGCCTTTAGATGTTTTAAGGAAAGGATCCGAACAAGGCGAAGAAAGCAGCGCTGTAATTCGACAACGCGTATGCGCCGCTCGTGAAAAAGCCATGCAGCGCTGCGGCAAAGCCAATGCAAATTTAAGTGCTGCGGAAGTGAAACAATTTTGCGCCTTGAGTGAACAAGGCCACCAAATTCTGGAGCAAGCAATGGAGCGTTTCGGGCTTTCCCACCGCGCTTATCATCGAATCTTAAAATTGGCCAGAACCATTGCTGATTTAGCCGGTCAGGACTGCATCGAAATATCACATCTATCCGAAGCCATTAATTATCGTAAACTGGATCGTCATCAATAAACTATGTCCAATAAGCTGAATCAACAGCAACAACAAGCGGTTAAATTAATCGATAGACCGTTATTAGTATTAGCTGGGGCCGGCAGCGGCAAGACCCGGGTGATTACCGAAAAAATAGCCTATCTGGTGGGACAAGGTATCCCCGCTCGCAATATCGCCGCCTTAACCTTTACCAATAAAGCAGCCCGGGAAATGAAAAGCCGGGTAACTCGCTTATTGGACGATAAACAAAGCCGTGGTTTGCGGGTATCTACTTTCCATTCTTTGGGTTTGGATATATTGAGGAAAGAATGTCAGGCGCTGGGTTATAAAGCGGGCATTACTTTATTCGATGAGCAAGATAAAATCAGTTTATTGAGAAATCTGATCAGTCATGCCGAACATCAAAGCTATGACATCGATGTAATTGATAGCTATAGTTGGCAAATCGGTCAATGGAAAAATGCCTTTGTCACTCCGGAACAAGCTTTATCAACCGCAACCGAAGAAAATCAATCGGCGGCATTATTGTATGAAGAATATAATCGCAGTTTGAAAGCCTATAACGCGGTGGATTTTGATGAACTGATTTTTTTGCCGGTGATCCTATTTCAACAACATCCGCAAATATTGGAGAAATGGCAAAATCGTATTCGATACATGTTGGTGGATGAATATCAGGATACCAATATCACTCAATATCAATTAGTTCGATTGTTGGCCGGTCAGTTGGGTCGCTTCACCGTGGTCGGCGATGATGATCAATCTATTTATGCCTGGCGCGGCGCTCAGCCTGAAAATTTGGCGCAATTGCAAAAAGATTATCAACGTTTACAAGTAATCAAGCTGGAACAGAATTACCGATCCTGCGGGCGTATTTTAAAAGTCGCCAACAAACTGATCGCCAATAATCCCCATGTATTTGAAAAACAACTATGGAGTAATTTAGGTTTTGGCGATCCCTTGCGGGTATTGAGCCATAAAAACGACAGTAGCGAAGCCAAGCAGATTGTATCTGAAATTATTCACCATAAATTCAGGCATGGCGGCAAGTTTTCCGATTATGCGATACTTTATCGCGGTAATCATCAATCGCGTTTATTCGAACGAGAGATGCGGGAAAACAATATTCCCTATTTCATCAGCGGTAGCACTTCGTTTTTTTCTTATGCCGAAATTAAAGATGTATTGGCGTATTTAAGGTTGTTTGTTAATCAGGATGACGATGCGGCTTTTTTACGCATTATCAATACGCCGAGAAGAGAAATCGGTCCTTCCACATTGGAAAAATTAGGCGCTTACGCCAATAATCGACATGTCAGTTTATTCGCCGCCTGTCATGAATTCGGCTTGCAGCAGCATTTATCGGAAAAAGCCGTTTATCGATTGAAAAAGTTTTGTGGGTGGGTGAATGAAACCACTGACCAAATTACCTATGGCGATACTTTTGCGGTGATTCATCAAATGTTGGATCAGGTTAATTATCAACAATGGTTAACTGAAAACAGCAAATCTCAAATTTCCGCCGAGCGTAAAATGAAAAACGTGTACGACTTGATTGATTGGCTGAAGCGAATAGCGGAAAAAGATTCAGCAGCGGAAAAGTCGCTCACTGATGTCATTAATCAAGTTTTGTTGATGGATATACTGGAGCGCAATCAGGAGGAAGAAGCCGGTGATCAGGTCAGTCTGATGACCTTACATGCTTCCAAAGGACTAGAGTTTCCACATGTGTTTTTAATCGGCATAGAAGAGAATTTATTGCCGCATCAAAACAGCATTGAAACCGAGAATATCGAAGAAGAACGGCGCTTGGCTTATGTCGGCATTACTCGCGCCCAGCGGACTTGCACCTTCAGTTATTGCACCCATCGTAAACGCTACGGCGAAATGGAAGAATGCGCGCCCAGCCGCTTTTTAGAAGAACTGCCGGAAGAAGATTTGGAATGGGCGAACAAGAAACCTTTAGATCCTGAAGTCGCCAAGCAACGCGGTAAATCTAATCTTGCTCTGTTAAAAAAAGAACTCGCCTCTTTGGGTTAATTCATGAACAAAGAAAAACGACTTGCTATCTTCCAGGCGCTCAGCGCGGCTATTCCGGAACCTGAAACCGAACTGAATTATTCAACGCCGTTTGAATTATTGATTGCCGTGGTATTATCCGCGCAGGCGACTGATAAAGGCGTTAACAAAGCCACCGACAAATTATTTCCGGTCGCTAATACCCCGGAAGCCATTTTAGCTTTGGGTGAAGAAGGTCTGAAAGAATACATTAAAACCATCGGACTTTATAATAGCAAAGGCGCTAATATCATTAAATTGTGTCAGGCCTTGATCGACCATCACCAAGGCCAAGTGCCGCAAACGCGCGAACAATTGGAAGCCTTGGCCGGCGTCGGCAGGAAGACAGCTAATGTGATTTTGAACACCGCTTTCGGCCAACCCACGATTGCTGTGGATACGCATATTTTCAGAGTCTCCAACCGAACCAGAATCGCAGCGGGTAAAACCGTACTGGAAGTTGAAAAGAGACTGGAAAAATGGATACCGAAAAGCTATAAATTAGATGCTCACCATTTGTTGATTCTACACGGTCGTTATACCTGTATTGCCAGAAAACCGCGTTGTCAAAGTTGTGTGATTGAAACTTGGTGTGAGTTTAAAGAAAAGATTTTAGAATAAGCTATCAGCGGTTGGATAGTTGTTAATGAACCAGGTATTAGAAACATGAAAAAAACTTCAGAATATAAACGTTATCGTCGAATCGGGGGAGATTTAAATGAACAATTCATGAGTGAATTGAAAAGACCTGATATCAAGAATGCAGGAAGATTGTTAGGTATTTTGAAAAAGGACGCACTCGTTGTGGATGGTGACGTGGAAATTGATCGTTTTATGGATTTCGCACTTAATGATTATAAAAATGTTGCCGGTAAGTCAGCTGTTTTGAGCTATAAAGAAAAACATTATGACAAATTGAGCAATCAACAAAAAAAAATCATAGATGCTACGCTGGAGGCAAAATCTTCTTTATATCAAGTGAACAAAGTGGACAAAAAAAATCGCCTTTTATATTTATCGGATGTAATTGAAAAGGGCGAGGAATTGAGTTTAATGGATATAGGTTTTAGTTCCTCAGAAAAAATAATTAATCATCTGATTTATACTCGAATTATCAGTATAGGCGATATCAATATGACCTCAGGCGCAGCCTATTTGTTCGAGAAAAGTGACCAAACTCTATTGCTAGAAACATATAATAAACTGCTAAAGAAAGCGCCTGTAAAAAATATACAAATGGCAAAGGCAATTGCTTTTTTTAAATTGAATAAAAAAATGGGTTCCGAAGTGCAATATGGGGAAGTATAGAGGTCTATTTTCGGTTGCTAATATTTAGCCGTCTTAATATTTTTAAATGAAAGTTATTAAGCTTTTTACTGCTCATGTTGAATAATCAAGCTCAATCTTTTTGGATTTTTTTTTGTTTTCTAAATTTCGCTTATCCAGATAATTGTTTGGCGAATGAAGGCATCTCCTATCAAGTCGAAATAGCAGGCCTGGAAGATGATTCCCTTGCTGATAAACTTTTGCAGTATTCAACGACTGAACAACAAAAAGAGCACTTACCAAAAAGTTTATTTACTCTGGAAAACAGAGCCGAAAAAGATATTCCGACTTTTTTAAAGATTTTACGTTCAGAGGCTTATTATCAAGCTCAAATCAAAATCGAATCGCAACAGCAAGACGCTGACGCCGAGATTATTTTTCAAATTGATTCCGGAGAACAATACCGAATACATGCTGTAAATATCAAAATCCATGATGCCGCTGTTAATCAACCCACTCTGGAGGAAATCGGTTTACAAGCGGAACAAGCCGCATTGACCCAATCCATTCTGGATGCCGAGCAGCAATTGCTCACTTATGTTAAGAATCAAGCTTATCCTTTTGCCGAATTGTGTAAAAGAAAAGTAATCGTCAATCATGATTTACAACAGATGAATGTCGATTTTTGCGTGAATGCGGGCGAACAAATTCATATTGGCGAGGTGAGTTTTACCGGCAATGATAATATTGAAAGTGACTTTTTAGCCGATTATATTCAATGGCAATCCGGTACTCTTTATAACCAGGATCAACTTAACGGCAAACGGCTTAAATTAATTAATAGCCGATTATTCACAACCGCGCGCATGCACTTAGCCAAAAATCCAGACGCACAAGGACATCATCCGGTGTCGTTTGAATTGACTGAACGTTTGCCGAGAACCATCAGCACCGGCTTAAGACTGACTACAGATGAGGAGTTGTTCTTACTGCGTTTTGCTTGGGAGCATCGAAATTTATGGGGACGAGGCGAAGCTCTGGAAGCGGAGTTAAACATTTCCATGATTAAGTCCTCGCTGAAATCAAGCTTTAGAAAACCGGCAATTTACGCGCCGAAAAATACACTGGTGATTGATGCTGAAATCACCCGGGAAGATACGGATGCATATGAAAGCATGCGGGCGGAATTTATTGCCGCTATCGAACACCAAATAGATAAGAAAATGCGCATTAACGCCGGGTTGGGGTATCGCTTTTCAAGAGTCACTGAAGAAAATGAAGACACCGAAAACTTTAGTTTGGTTTCTTTGCCGGTGCGCTTCAGTTGGGATTATAGCGACAATTTTTTGGAACCGACGGCGGGTGGTCGTTTATGGGTGGATTTTGTTCCCTTTTGGAATATGAATTCAAGCAAGCCTTTTTTAAAACAGAAAATACGTTATAACCAATATCTAAGTCTCACCGAAGCGGATGATTTAATCTGGGCCAGTCGTATAATCGTGGGCAATATTATCGGTTCATCTATTGATGATGTGCCTGCGGATTTGCGTTTTTATGCCGGCGGCGGCGACACTATTCGCGGGTACAGTTTCCAATCGGTGTCGCCTACTGACACAGACGGCCTTATTCACGGCGGTCGTTCGTTGTTAACCTTATCGACTGAACTGCGCGGCTGGATTACCGACACTATCGGCTTAGTGGCTTTTGTGGATGCAGGGAGAGCCTTCGCCAATGAATATCAGGATTTTAATGACCCGCTGCAAATCGGCGCCGGTTTGGGGGCGCGTTATAAAACGCCGATTGGCGCCGTGCGTCTAGATGTTGCAAGACCCGTGAATAAGCGAGAACAAGATGACGAATTTCAATTCTATATCAGCATAGGACAAACATTTTGAAGTCTTTACTTTCCAATGCCTGGCGTCGCCGGGGACTGCGAATATGCATCTATTTATTTGCCGCCGTGATTGCTGCGCCACTACTGTTCGTTGCCTTACTGCAAACCGGCTGGGGACAAAAGCAATTTACTGACATTATTAACCAAAGTTTAAAAAATGATGAAAGTGAAATTATCATCAGCGAAATAAAAGGATCCATCCCCTTTAATATGCAAATTCCTTTGATAACGATTGCTGATAAAAAAGGCATATGGCTGCGCTTAGATCAATTACGATTTGAGGGGTCTGTTCAAGCCTTATTGCGTAGTGAACTGCTTATTCATGCCTTACATGCCGAACGTTTGCAAATTTCTCGTCTGCCGCCCGGCAAAGTTGAACCAGAACAAACTGAGCCTTTGCAATTACCGGAACAACTTCCTGCCTTTGATGTTTCGCTGCCGGTTATCAATATTCAACAACTGGGTATTGATGATATTCAATTAGGCGAAGCCGTCATTGGCCAAACAATGGCGCTGACTTTTCAAGCGACGGCGCAAACTTTTGAGCAACAGATCAACACTCAAATTGAACTGTTCAGAACGGATCAGGATAATTTAAAGGCTTTATTGAATGCGGAAATTTTATTGGATCCTTTATCGCTTAAACTGAATTTTAAAGTGGATGAAACAGGCGGTTTATTAGCGGACTTGAGTCAGCGCAAAGAATTTGATGATTTACATTTACAGTTAACCGGCCAAGGTTTGCTCAGTGATTGGAGAGCGAAGTTAGAGGGTAAATTGGGCGGTGTGGGAAGTTTAGCCAGTCACTTGCATTTGGCTATGGATGAACAATCATCGTTGCAACTGGAAACGCTTGTTGACCTTGAAGCCGGATTAATAGACAAGGAATTGTTGCAAACAATTGGCGAAACACAGCAACTTAATCTTAAATTACTGGCTTTGGATTCCGAAACGGTACGTATGGATGACTTGCGCTTTAGCAATAACTTGCTCAATCTGAATGCGCAATTAAAGGCTCAACTCAATGCGCAAACAGTAGAAGGCGATTTAGCGATTCAGTTAGCTCAATTAGAACAGTTACAACCTTTATTGAAGTCTGATTTATCCGGTCAAGCCGAGTTAACAAGTCAACTATCAGGCACCTTTAAACAACCCGTATTTGATCTGAAACTATTGCTCAATAAAATTCGCGCTGATGCTTTTCAAGCGGATCAACTGAGCGCGAATATTCAATTGAATACCCTCAAAACATTGGAGGACAAACTTTTTGATTTACAATTGAACGGCTCCGCTAAGGGCTTGGCGCAACAGGGAAAAGCATTACCGGAAAAAGACTTATATTGGGATATTTTGGCGCATACGGATGCAAGACAACAAATCCATTTAAAGCAATTTACGCTGGCCGGTGATTGGAGTCGAATCAAATTAAGCGGTTTGTTTGATACCCAAAATCAACAAGGCGACTTTAAGCTGGCGCTTGATGTGGACAATCTGCAAGCGGTCAGTCAAACCTTAAATGCGCAAATGCATCAGCAGGCTGCGATTAAAATTCATCCACAACTACAGCAAATTGATATTGATCTGGATGCGGACATTAGCCGGTTAAGCGGCTTGCCGGCAGTTGCAGGGGATTTGTTAGGTTCGCATATTCAACTGGATTCCCGGATTCAAGTTAAGCCATCGCAAGCACTGGAAGTGCGTAACTTGCAATTAACATCAAAAGCCTTAAGCGTTGACGCCGGTGCGCAACTGAATCTGGAAAACAGTCAACTGGAAGCGCAATTAAATCTGCATATTCCCGAATTAAACAGTAAAGACGTGGCCTTGCAACAATTAAGCGGCTTAATTCAAGTAAGCGGTTACAGTCATCAGCCGAAAATAAGCGCCGATATTAATGCAGATAGACTAGAAGCAGCCGGTCAACAATTGCAGGCTATCGTATTAAAGGCTGATGCTGAGCAGCTCGCTGAACAGACAACAGGAAAATTGTCATTAACGGCTAAACAGCATCAACAGCCGTTAAACCTCAGCGCAAATTATGCGCTTAAAGACCAGCAATTGACTATTGATCAACTGATGTTTCAAGGCCCTGAAACAGACTTAAGCGGACAACTGGCTATGCAAGCGGGACTGTTGCAAGGCAAACTGTCCTTGAACAGCGAATTGGCGGCCTTAAAACCCTGGACGCAACAAGAACTCAGCGGCAGTCTGAACATTGAAGCCGACTTAAAACCGGATAAGCAACAACAAACAGTTGAGATAAGCGGACAATTAAAACAACTCGCCATGCAGCCATTGACTATTCAACATATCCAGTTGGCGGCAAAGGTGGAAGATGCCTTAAAAAAACCACATTTCAATGCAAGTTTAAAACTCAATAATTTAATACAACAAGATACCGAAATTAACACGCTGACAGCTAATGTTAACGGTGTGGCGGATGATCTACGCCTTAAATTAGCAACCAAAGGCAGGCATATACACGGCTTTGAAATTGATCTATTGGCTTTGTTGGTAAAACAAGCGGAACAGACGCAAATACAATTACAAAATTTAAACGGTAAGTTGGCCGATCAAACGATTAGATTAAAGCAAGCGGTGCGTTTGGCGCATTCATCGAAACAGACTCAATTATCGCCTTTGCATTTAACAATCGGCGCAGCAGAATTACAGGCGCAGGCCGATTACAGCGAACAAAAAACAGTGGGACAATTGCAATTAACAGCGCCGTCCGCTTTTCTGCAATCCTTTGTCGAATTACCTGTATCAGGCGATATTAACGCCCGCGTCAGCTTATCGGGTAGCGCCGAAAAACCGCAATTGGCATTGGACGCCCAACTAAACGACATCAAACCGATTGGCGATGGCTATGATAAGTTTCCGGCCAGCACCTTACAACTTAACGCCGCTGTTCAAGGCGCTCAATTACAAGCTGATTTGAATTTGCATAACCCACAGTTTACCCAGGCCATACAAGCGCAACTGAAAGCGCCTGTCGCATTTCAACTACAACCGTTTGTATTTCAGCCGGATGAAACAGCGCCAATGTCCGCAAAGGCCGATATTAATCTGGATTTGGCGCAAGCGACTGAAAATATACCTTTAGAGGGGCAGCAAATTAAAGGTTCCTTGCTGGCGGCCTTGAATGTGGCGGGTTCAATCAAGCAACCGGATATACAAGGGCATATTACTTTAGATAACGGCGAATATCAAAATGCAGACACGGAAACTTACTTTAAGGATATTGGCTTAAAACTGGAGGCATTACCGGAGCAGATTAAATTATCGTCTTTGTATTTAAAAGACAATAAACAAGGCTATTTGAAAGGTTCAGGCGGCTTAATGCTTAATCAGCAACAAGACCACCCTTTTGATGCGGAACTGGAAATTAATCATTTGCAATTAGCCGATAGTCTGGAAATGCAAGGTCATTTAAGCGGTCAGTTAGCGCTAAAGGGTAATAAAAAAGAGGCTTTACTGAAGGGTATGTTGTCGATAGATGATTTTCGTTATCAATTACCTTCATCTCTATCACAAAAAGATATTCCTGAAATAGAAGTGACTGAGGTGCGCGAAGGTGAGTTAGTCGTCAACAAGGAAACGGAACAAGACAGCAATAGCCAAAATAATAAAACCGCGCTGAAATTGGATATGGTAGTCAAAATACCTAAACAATTTTATATACAAGGGCATGGATTAGACTCCGAATGGCAGGGAGATTTAAGTATAAAAGGTATGGCGCATAAGCCGGAAATAATCGGTATGATCCAAACTAAACGCGGTTCTTTAGAATTACTCAATAACCGCTTTATTTTTAAACGCGGATTGATTGATTTTAACGGCGCATTCCCGCCTGTTCCCAGTCTGGATATTGAAACAGCAGCAGATACTGATAAAGGCGAAGCGATGATCAGCATCACCGGAATGGCTGATAAACCGGAATTGACTTTGAGCAACAACCCGGCTTTGCCGCAAGATGAAATAATATCCAATCTGTTATTCGATGATGATTCCAGCAACATTTCGCCCATGCAAACCCTACAATTGGCCGACACCGTAAGTTTGCTGGCCCAAGGCGGCTTAAGCAGTATGGAAGCATTGGGTAATTTGCGCAGCGGCTTGGGACTGGATCGTTTGAATATGGGCGGCGATGATTTTGAAACGGCCTCGGTAAAAGCCGGTAAATATGTAACCGATAGTATATACGTTGAAATTGAGCAGGGACTGGCGACTGAATCCAGCACCGCGACGGTGGAATTAGATTTAATGCCCGAAGTGAAAGCCGAAGTTGAATTCAGTCAAGAATCAGATAGCGCTATCGGAATTAAATGGAAGTATGATTATTAAACTAAATTGAGAAATTAAGGAGACAGCTGTGAATCAATACATAATCACTTATATGGGTGGAGATCATCCATCCATCCAGCCCGGAGCAGGGACAAAGAAATTTCGCTAAATATCAAGATTGGTTGAGTGGTTTAGGGGAGGCGGTGGTTAAGCCTATGGTTCCTTATAAAAATATCCATACCCTTAAAGCGGACGGATCCGTTACTGAGGGTAGTTCAACAGCGATGACGGGGCATACTATTATTCAGGCTGAAAGCGTTGAACAAGCGATTGAAATGGTACAGTCTTGTCCTTTTTTGGAAATTAACGGAACGCTTGAAGTTGCTGAAATCATATCTATGTAATACAGTTTGAATATACTTCGTGCGGTTAGGGTTGCTGTTTTGTAGTGATGGGTTAAGAATGGAAAGATTAAATTCTAAGAAAGTATTATAAAAAACTGGGGCGCAGTATTCCGGCTATTGTTAATATGTTCAGGCGTATCAAATTGATTTCGAATTTCAACAAACTTTTAACTATCTCCATGTAGAGCCAGCTTATACTCTGATTAAGGCTAAACAGTCATTTGTAATATTGCCTCATTTTTTTCAATGAAACAGCCTTGATTTTGCAAGCATGCCCTGCGCTGCCGAAAGCTTGGTAACGCGCCCGGCAAATACTGCTGACTGCTTCTCTGGCGACTTTGTAAATTTTACGCGGATCAAAGTCAGAAGCATTGTCTTTATCGGCGATATAGCGACGAATGGCGCCGGTGGAAGCCATTCGTAAATCAGTATCAATATTGACTTTACGCACCCCGTATTTAATGCCTTCAACAATTTCTTCAACCGGCACCCCATAAGTTTGCGGAATATCGCCGCCGAATTCATTAATGCATTGCAACCAATCTTGCGGCACAGAACTGGAGCCGTGCATTACGAAATGGGTATTGGGCAAACGTAGTTGTAAGGTTTTTAAACGCTCTATAACCAACACATCGCCGGTCGGCGGTTTACTGAATTTGTATGCCCCGTGGCTGGTGCCGATGGCTACCGCCAAAGCATCAATCTGTGTTTGCTTAACAAATTCCGCCGCTTCATCCGGGTCTGTTAACAATTGACTGTGATCTGATTGCGAACGATTTTCCAGTGAGCCTAAACAACCGATTTCGCCTTCAACCGATACCCCGCAAGCATGCGCCATATCCACGACAGTGCGGGTGACTTTTACATTGTATTCAAATGAAGCCGGCGTTTTCATATCTTCCAACAAAGAACCATCCATCATCACCGAACTAAATCCCGATTGGATGGCTTGTGCGCAAATAGTGGGCGTAGGGCCGTGATCGCGATGCATGACAATCGGAATATGCGGATATTGCTCCACCGCTGCTTGAATTAAATGGCGTAAAAATATCTCGCCGGCAAAAACATTGGCTCCCGCCGAACCTTGCATAATAACCGGACTGTCGCAATCGTCGGCGGCTTGCATAATAGCTTGCACCTGCTCCATATTGCTGACATTAAAGGCCGGTACCGCAAAGTTGTGTTCGGCGGCGTAATCCAGAAGTTGTCGTAATGATACTAAAGCCATGTATGGCGCTCCTAAGTTTATTTAATTTTCAATAACCAACCGTCTTTACCGTTGCAGTTTTTACCGGATTTGGCGCTGATGTTGATTCGGGCGTATGTGGATTGTAAATCTGTCGGAAGATGTCCGGAAATAATATACTGCGCGCCGCTTTCATCAATATCTACAGAGACAGCTTGTTTTTTGACGCTTACTTCCAGGGTGGTGATATCGGTATTGGAAGAAGCGGTAAAAGAAAATCGGCTTTGTGGAGGGACTTCAGTTAAATGTTCTGGTTGGAATTGATAAAAACTCGGTTTTTTGCAGGATCTTGAGCTGCCGCCGCTGCCGTATGCCAATAATTGGGTAGGTATGCTGACAGTTAAAATGGCTATGGAGAGTATTATTTTGGTCATTATTATTCCCCTTTTTCATGGCTTGATAAAGCTTAATTAAACGCGTGATGAATGGAATTATCAAGCCATATTATTAAATAACATAGTTTTTTTTTCATAATGGATTTGGTAGTATGAACAATGTTACAGTTTTATTAATTTTATGTGAATCGGTTGTCTGTTGATTAGCATTCATCTTTCTCGGATTGGCTTCAAGGGAGTGTGGAATACCGGTTTAGGAGTTTTAATGATCTACAATGATCAATTCATATGGTTACACTTTCCAAAATGCGCTGGTACAAAAATCGAATATTTGTTCAATAAATATTTTGCTGATCAATCTGATTTACATTTAGATGAAAGCGATTACAGTAAAAACCCCACCATATCCTGGCATGATTCTATTGCTAACCGTCAGCAGCGCGATTCTAACTTTAATCCAGGCGACAGAACAATCATTTGTTCATTTAGAAGATTGCCGGGATGGTTGGAAAGTCGTTACAAATTTGAATATCATCGTAGCCCGGGACTGGATCATGACCCTAATTTGTTGTTGAAAGGACTATTTTTGGAAAGCGATGGGAATGTAAGTCATGCGGACTATTATGCATTTAAATATTTCCCGAAAGAGCTGTTAAAATCAGGCAAATTAAAATTCTTACGCACGGAATATTTTGAGGAAGATTTTAAAGCTATTTTTTCTGAGTTTTTGGATATTTCAAAAATTCCGCAATGGGAATATCAGCAAAAAATCAATGATTCGGAAGGTAGTTTACCTGATGAAGTGAAAGATATAATAATGAATCAACAGAATAAAATTTATAAACACTGTCCTTATTGGCGAAAAGTAGAGAAATTGGCTTATTCGAATAAAAGCAAGAATAAGTTACTATTTCGTTTGTTTCAGTAAGAATTTAAAATCGAAAGCTGGGTTAACAAAGGATTAATATAAAGAAGTTTATTATTGATCAGTTTTAAAACTTTCTGAATAAACGGCCTGATTATGAAAAAGAAAATCCGTAGTTTACTTGCTTTTTTCTGTGTTGCTTCCTCGTTGATGCAGAGTGTAAAAGCCGACAACAATTTCGCAGCTTGGCTGTATAATTTTTCCGTACTGGATAATCAAGCCACTGTTACCCAGTTACAAACCCTGAATATCGATCAGGCTTATTTAGCGGTTAGCGCTAAGAAGTTACTGCCGAATGGTGAAATCGCCGATGCCGCCTATACCGATAAACTGAGTCAATTTTTATCTCTGGCCAATGCGCAAGGCATCCAGGTTCATGCGATGACTTTGATGGATAAAAACTTTTCCTTAGTGGAAAAACATCAGCGGGCTGCTGATATGGTGAGTTGGATTATCGATTTCAATAATGCCCAAAGCGCGGGGCAAAAATTGGTTGGAATTCATATCGATACCGAGCCGCATACTTTGAGTGAATGGAAAGCTGCGAAAAGCGCCAACGACTGGGATACGGTAGAAAGCATTATGGCGCAATATGTGGAATTACTAACCTTACTGGATCCAATTGTTCATAGCGATCCGCAATTGTCTTTTTCCGCAGCGATACATTGGAAATATAATGAATGGGCGGCGCGCAATCGTTTAACCTCCGGCGACACTGCAATATTAAGACAATATTTGGATGTCGTGATGCCGATGGTTTATGAGACGGATTCGCTAAGACTGATTCAACGCAGATCGGCGGATGAAATTGAAGAAATGCCGACGTTGATTGGGATCAGGGCGGCCGATTTTGAAAATTATGATGCGATTATTGCAGCTAAAAATGAATTGGATGCTAATAATGCCGATCAGCCTCATTATTTAGGCGTCATTGTGCATTCTTTCAGCGAATTGAATATTAAATATTTGAAAAATTAATCTCAGTCCTTAGAGGTTAAAGGCGCGCGCCGCGCGCCTTCATTGCTTATATTCCATCACCACCACATCAATGCCGTTGTCTTTCAAGCGTTTCTTCAAACCGTAAACGCTGGAAGGCCGAATAAACGGACCCAAGCGCACCCGATTCCATTCCACATCGCCTACTTTGGCTTTTTCAACACGGGATTCGATACCCATCATGGCTAGTTTAATCTTTCGGTCATTGGCGTCGGTAAAATTGCGGAAGGAACCGGCTTGAACGATATATTGAGTGGATTTGGCTTTGCCGACCCGCTCTTCCCTGACTCGGGTTTTTATTTCATAATCCGGCACCACCACATCTTTTTCCGGCAGCAGGGTATAAAAATCGTAACGTGGTTTTTCAGGCTCCTGAGCCTTCTTTTTCGCTACGGTTTTAACCGCGGGTTTTTTAATGCTGACTGCAACCGCTTGAGATGCGGCTTCCTCATCGACAGGCGCAGAACTGCGCAAATGATAGAGAAAACCAGCAAACAGCCCGACTAAAATAATAACCAACAGCCATTTCCACCAAGAAATGCCGGATGCTTTATTGTCCGATTGGTTGGCTCTGTATTTATAGTCTTTAGGCATTGTTATCTGTTTCAGTAGTGATAATGAAGTTGGGCGATTAACAGATTATCATCGGTGACTTTATACACAATTCTATGTTCATCGTTAATGCGCCTTGACCAATAACCAGAGAGGCTATGTTTTAAAGGTTCTGGTTTACCAACACCTGCAAAGGGGTCGCGCAGAATATTCTTAATTAATGTATTAATCCTTTTTAAAATAGCATTATCAGATTTTTGCCAATACAAGTAGTCGGCCTGAGCCTTGGAGGAAAATGTGAGCTTCATTCAATTAACGCTTGTTCAATACCTTTGCCATCTTCTAATTCAGCTATAGACTCAAGTAAGTGTCGGGCATTCGCAGGTGAACGAAGTAGATAGGCTGTTTCTTCCATGGCCTGGTAGTCTTCTAAAGAAATCATGACGACAGGAGACTCTCGTTTTCGGGTAATGATCACCGGGTCATGATCATTACAAACTTTTTCCATTGTTTTAGCCAAATTTGCACGGGCGGCAGTGTAGCTTATCGCATCCATAAGATTGTTAGTAAATAACTCTGTACAGTTTCAAGTACAATAAGTGTAGTTACACACACCAATCGTGTCAACCCGGTGGGGATGAAGTGGCGTTTATTTTTGTTTACGCCACCACTTCATGCCGCCGGTTACGGGAAGCGTCACATCGCTTCAGGGGCGTTGATTTTCAATAATTCCAAACCGTTGGCGAGTACTTTTTTCACCGCTTCGATTAAATTCAAACGCGCATTCCGCATGCCGTCATCATCAACTAAAAATTGATGCGCATTGTAATAAGTATGAAATTGATTCGCTAAATCACGCAAATAATGAATCAATTGATGCGGTTCATATTGCACGGCGGCGCGCTGTAAAATTTCAGGATATTTAGACAGCGTGGTTAAAATAGCCGATTCATGCTCCGCGGTTAATAATGGTAGATTGTCCATGCCCAGACTCAGATCCCGTTGCAGATTTTTTTCCGTTAATTGACGGAAAACGCTGCACACTCTGGCATGAGCGTATTGCACATAATAAACCGGATTATCATTACTTTGCGATGTCGCCAGTTGTAAATCAAAATCCATATGCTGTTCGGACTTGCGCATCACGTAGAAAAAACGCGCTGCATCTTTGCCGACTTCATCGCGCAACTCGCGTAAGGTGACGAATTCGCCGGAGCGGGTGGACATCTGCACTTTTTCAGCGCCGCGATACAACACTGCAAACTGCACCAACAACACTTTCAGCTTGCTTTGGTCAGCTCCTAAAGCCTGCATGGCCGCTTTCACGCGCGGGATATAGCCGTGGTGGTCGGCGCCCCAGATATTGATGATCTGATCATAGCCTCTATCCAGCTTATTCATATGATAAGCAATATCGGAAGCGAAGTAAGTGGTTTGTCCGTTTTCTCTGACCACCACCCGGTCTTTCTCATCGCCCATGCGGCTGGATGCAAACCAGGTCGCGCCGTCTTGCTGATAAAGATAACCGGCTTCCTGTAATCTTTCCAGCGCTTCGGCGACATCGCCTTTATCCATTAACATGCGCTCTGAAAACCAGATCTGAAAATTCACCCCGAATTGTTCCAGATCAATTTTAATATCATCCAGAATTTCTTTTAAACCGACCTGAAACAAATCGCGATATTGAGTATCGCCTAATAGCGTTTTACAGCGGTCAATCAAAGCATCGATATGCGCTTCCTTATCGCCGCCCTGCGCTTCATCGGCCGGAATATCCTCCATCACCAGATCAGCCGGACTACGGTATTCATTATCAATTTTCTGATGCAATTTATCGGCGGTATCAATCACATATTGGCCGCGATAACCATTGCTGGGGAATTCCACCGGCTCGCCGCAAGCCTGTAGATAACGCAACCAGATGCTGGTCGCCAGAATATCCATTTGCCGACCGGCGTCATTAACGTAATATTCCCGCTCTACTTCAAAGCCCACCGCTTCCAATAAATCAGCCACCGCCGAACCATAAGCCGCGCCGCGACCATGGCCGACATGCAAAGGGCCGGTCGGATTGGCGGAAACAAACTCCACCTGTACTTTTTTACCCTCGCCGATAGCGCTTAAGCCATATTGTTTGCCCGCTTGATGAATTTGTTTTACGACCTCAAACTGAGCGTCAGGATTAATAAAAAAATTGATAAAACCGGGACCTGCGATATCAATTTTACTGATTGTGGCGTCAGAGGGGACTGCCGAAACAATTTTTTCAGCCAATTGTCTGGGATTGGATTTAGCCGGTTTCGCCAAAACCATTGCTAAATTGGTCGCAAAATCGCCGTGTTGAGCGTCTTTAACCCGCTCTACCGCAATTTTGGGCGATAATTCGTTATCCAGAACGCCTTCAGTTTTTAAAGTATCAATTGCCTGTTCCAGCAGTTCTTCCAACTTTTGTTTCATGATAAAAAAGGAGTCGCCTAAAAAATAACCGCATATTATCGCCTAAAATCAATCGCTAATAAAGATCTACCGGATCTATATCAATAGACCAGCGGACTTTTTTAGCCTGTTTGGATGCTTGAATGATAGTCGTTAATTGATTAACAAGGTTATGCAGGGATTTACGCTGATTACTTTGTAATAACAATTGATAGCGAAATTGTCCGGCTTTTTTGGCCATCGGCGCGGTCACCGGCCCTAAAGCTGCGACACCGCTGTCAGGAAAGCCGTGTATATAGTCGCTTAACAAACTGAGGAAGCTGAGCGGCGATTGGGTGTCGCTCGCTTGAACCCGGATTAAAGCCTGAAAGCTATAGGGCGGCAGATTAGCCTGTTTGCGCTCTAACAAAGCGTTGCGGGCAAAAGCCGGGTAACCCTGATTAATCAACACTGTCAATAAGGGATGTTCGGGATGACGCGTCTGCAAAATCACTTTGCCGCGTTTCTCGGCGCGACCGGCGCGTCCCGCCACCTGTTCAATCATCTGCGCGAGTTTCTCGGCGCTATGATAATCAATGCTGAATAAACCGCTGTCCACATCCAAAATCGCCACCAAGGTCACATTGGGGAAATGGTGGCCTTTGGATAACATCTGCGTCCCTAAAATAATATCCGCCTCGCCCCGGTTGATTTGATCCAGATAATTTTCCAAAGCGCCTTTACGTTGAGTACTGTCTCTATCCAGACGCAGGATTTTGTGATCGGGAAATAATTGATGCAAAGATTTTTCGATGCGTTCAGTGCCGATGCCCAAAGGCTGTAATTCGCCTTGTTTACAATGCGGACAGCGAACCATCATTTTTTGTTCGCTGCCGCAATGATGACAACGCAAACAAGCGGCTTCATAGTGAATCACCAAATTGGCGTCGCAGCGCTGACAACGGGAAACATAACCGCAACTATGACACATCTGCACCGGCGCGAAACCGCGGCGGTTTAAAAACAACAACACCTGCTGCTTTGCCGCCAGAGTGGCTTTCATCGCGGTGACCAAAGGCTCGGATAAGCCATCGTAAATTCGTTTATTGCGGATATCCAATATTTGAAAAAAGGGTTTGCCTGCGCCGCCCGCGCGTTCCGATAACAACAGTTTTTGGTAGCGTCCTTGCTCGGCGTTATATAAACTTTCAAACGATGGCGTTGCCGACCCTAATACTATAGGTATATTCAATTGTCGCGCTTTCATCACCGCCACATCGCGAGCGGAAAAGCGAAATCCCTCTTGTTGTTTAAAAGAACTGTCGTGCTCTTCGTCCAAAACAATCAAACCGGGTTTTGCCAACGGCGTCAATAATGCGGAACGGGTGCCCAGCATAATCATCGCCCTGCCTTGTTGCATCTGTAGCCAGGCGTTTAGCCGCTGGCGGTCGGTTAAAC
>SPJK01033814.1_pt1 | contig 21532 bp, 18 predicted proteins | sample 3741771 | NCBI WGS metagenome assembly SPJK01 (sample SAMN10925997, study PRJNA522277) | cold seep metagenome | isolation source: Elba SIP-enriched marine methane seep metagenome, extraction at timepoint T2 | place: Italy: coast of Elba, Mediterranean Sea
GCTAGCAGGGCGGCGATTGGTGCGATAACTCTCGCAAATCGAGCCGAAAGTCGTCGGTTTTCTTCTTGCTGGGGGTGGAGCGTCATTGATTCGGAAGGCCTAGCTGTGATACGGTCGGCGAAGCTGATTGTGGACCCAGTTGGGTACTAATTAAAACATAGCCTTATTGCCGGCTGAGCGGCAGGCTTGGTTGGCAGATTCGTGAATTCCTTGGACTAGCGGCGACGCACTATGCAGCTTGAAATGCTTGGAACCGGGGGGTACCACCCTAACGAATATCGGCACACGGCTTGCTATGTGCTACCCGAGCTTGGTTTGATGCTCGACGCGGGAACTGCCACATTCCGTGTTAAAGATCGGATCCAAACCCCCAAGCTGGAAGTGATTCTTACCCATGCCCATCTGGACCATGTCATTGGTCTGACCTATCTGCTTGGTCTTCAATATGAAGGGGAAGCGGTTGAAGTTACCGTTCGAGCGGAAGACAAAGTAGCATCAGCGGTAAAAGAATCGCTTTTTGCGAAGGCGCTCTTTCCGGTGATGCCAGAGAATTTATCTTTCCAAGAATTGCCATCAGATTTTGAAACCGCAAAGGGAGCGAGGGTGCGAACCTCACCCTTGAAACACCCGGGTGGGTCACTTGGAATTCGGATTGACTACGAAGGAAAATCACTCGGCTATGTAACTGACACAGTGAAGTTATCCGGCGAGGAACTTAAATTGTTCGCAGGTATCGACGTTTTGCTTCACGAAGCTTACTTCCCGGCAGAACGGCAAGAGCTTGCCAAGCTGACGGGGCATAGCACCTCGGTGGAAGCTGCCGAGGTAGCCAAACAATTAGAAGCCGGAGCGCTTTGGCTTATTCACCAAGACCCTCGGGCCGAGAAATTGGCTCAAGAACGCATCCTGTCGGAAGCAAAAGCAGTGTTTGCCAATACGAATGCTGCTACGGATAAAACTTCCATAGCCATTTAGGCGTGGCTGAGCGACGCTTTTGCCGGAGATGCTGGCGACGTTTTAGAAAGAGATTCTTTGCTAAGTTGTTTCTCAAGCTTGCGGATTTCACGTTCAAGTTCCAAGCGATACGAATAGTATTCGACCTGCACCTTGTGTCGCTTACTGCGGATGTAATTGATCGGTTCCTGGCGTGCACCCGCCTGTTTACGTTCTTGGAATCGACTTCCCGCCTCGGTTTGCTGATCCAATGATTGAAGGTAGCGAGCAACGAGTTTCGCCTGCCGGTCCACTAGTCCCCACTGACCACTGTCTGGCTGAATCATACCGATAATGAAAAGATCATCTTGTTTCGGATGGAAAATGTTGAGATGAAAGTTGGGTCGTTCCGCATCCCAGTTAAGTTCTTTCGCATCCATGAAGGGGAATGACAGATGGTAGCCTGTTGCGTAGATGATCATATCGAACGCCTCTTCGGTTCCATCAACAAAGCGGACCTTGTCGCCGCAAAGCTCATCGATGTCGGGCCTAATCGTTAGATCGCCATGTCGAAGTGAGTAATAGAGTTGCGAAGTGACGGTTGGGTGCGATTCAAACAGCTTGTGATCTGGTTTAGGCAAACCGGTCCCGGCACGAGTGCCAAGGAGGAAGAAGAAAACAATCTTTGATAGGAAGCGTCGCAACCAAAGTGGCATGCGTGCCCAATGCAACCGATTGCCACAGACATCGATTGGCGTGCCATGAAAGAACTTAGGGATGACATGGTATCCACGACGCAGGCTAAGAGCCGTGAAGCTGGCATTATGGGAGCTCTCCACCGCGATGTCACAACCTGAGTTGCCTCCACCGACAACAAGAACACGTTTGTTGCGAAGTATATCAGGTCGTTTGTAGTGCCCTGAGTGGAGAATCTCGCCGTGGAATTCACCAGGATGATTCGGAATGTGATAATCCCAGTTATGGCCATTGGCGATAATCAGCTTGCTGTAAAGTCGCTGTTCGCCAGTTTCCAAAGTTACCAGCCAACCACCTTGGTCGTACCGCCGTACTTCGTGAACCCCGCAATCGAATTCAATGTGATCTCGAAGTTTGAACCGATCGGCATAACTGTTGATGTAACCGAGGATCAAACTCTGGTGAGGAAACTCGGCCCACTCTTCTGGCATGGGATGATCAGAGTATTCCGTCAGAGTCTTTGAAGAGACCAAATGAGTCGATTCAAAGATTCGGCTGCAAGGAAGATCGATGTTCCAGTTACCACCAAGATCCGATTCACGTTCAAGACAATCAAATGGAATGTTGGCCGAAGAAAAGTGCCTTGCAGCAGCCAGGCCTGAGGTGCCTGCTCCAATCAAACAGATTTTATGGGATCGATCTTCCAACGAGATAGTCTTTCCGAGGGGGTAATAAAAACGGAGGCGAGGTAGCTTAGAGCAATTGGGTTGCCGATGCTTTAGTCTGATCACATCTAAGCTCAGAGAATAGCCCTCTTATTACAAACAGCAGGCGGATTCCCGTTGACATTTTTTGCTAGAAGAGAATGCTTTCAGATTATGAAACGTAGTTATTGCTGCAAGGATTTCGGCTCAAAATTAATTTTTGAACCGAAGCATCAAAACTAGTTAGATCAATATTTCACCAACAAGCAGCATGGCGTGTGCTTCTTTACACACGGCTGCCTGTAATACCCCCAACAATCATGGCAAGGAAAGCCAAGGCGGATAGGAAGTCGCGAATCCTGAAGAAGCCTCAAAAAATCGAGGCTGATGAGGCTGCGCCGATTCAAGATCGTTATCGTTTGGTTGGCATCTATCAGCGGCTCCGAAGAAAGCTACTCTCTGAAAACGATCCTGAATGCTTGGAACAATCGCTGGCCTATTGGGTTTTGCCAACCGACCGACGATTACCGCTGGCGCTTCTTGATTGGCAATTAAAAGAAGTTCTTGAATGTTCGCTTGATGAACTGATGATGACCCCAGGCATTGGCCAAAAAAAGATCATGGGACTTTTTGATCTTCTTGGCCGAGCAGCGAATCGTCATCGGGTAAAAGACCCCTTCGTCGAAGCAACAAATAATAATGCAAGAACAACAGGTCGGACTTTCCGAAAAGATTCTGCCCACAGTCCTTCACAGCGGCGTAGTCGCAAGCTTATCGAGTCCCCAGCAAACTTTGATCCCACGGTCGTTTCTGAAGAAGTGTGGTCCACTTGGTGCCAAAGTATCCTTGATGCAGGGTTTAAAAATCAAAAGCTGGGACGCATAGCTCCCTGCTTGCGTCCTTTGCCGACCGTTATTTGGGATAAAAAACTTGAGGACTATGCGTCACTGAGACTTGCCGAAATTCGTGAGCTAAAGACTCATGGTGAAAAACGTGTTCATGCGATACTTGAGGTCTTCTTCGTCGTCTACGAAGCAGTATCAACTTCGGTTATGAACGAACATCTTGACCTGCAATTGACACCGCGATTTGTTCCCAAACTGAATGATTGGTTGATCGCAACAAATGGGTCTGCGGCGGGACTCTCAAAAACCACGGTTAAGAAGAAACTCCTTGAACCAATTTTGGATCAGTTAGAGCTTGATCTTGGCACGTCGATTGCCCAATTAGCTTCCGACCGCTTGTTGTATAAATCAAAAGCACCAACGATCTTGCAACATGCCAACAAAATGAGGGTGACCCGGGCAAGAATTTATCAGCTATTGGAGGATTGCGCTCGCGTGATGGAAGTCCGTTGGCCTGAAGGAAAACTAATGCTACAGCCACTTTTGCTAGACGCAGCAAAGCAGCCCTATGAGGCATCAAAGCTGCTGTTTGCAACCGTTGAGCTCCTGTTCCCAACGATTTCTAAATCAGAGCATCGCTCAGAAGCTATTGAGCGTTAGCAAGGCATTACCAAAAGTAATTGGGGATATTTACCCAATTGCGATAGAATTATCGCAGGTTTTGTGCTTATATATTATAATATACGAAAATTAATTCGGTAATTAAAACGAGCCAGTTGGCTTATACTATTATCCGCCAGTGTTCTAACGGGACTAAGAAGAGTGTTCTGGAGGACAATAACTTGGCTATTTTAGATTCACGTGGTCGTTCTTCGATCGTTGCTCATAATCTACGTCGCTTAATGGCACGAGATGGGCTTACTTATGACGCCGTTGTGGAGATGACGGGTCTCGATTCGCGTACCCTTCGTGGGATTCTTCACGCTGCTAAACGGCCACACGCGAAAACATTACAGCGGTTGGCCGAAGGCTTGAGCGTTTCGACGGATGAGCTTTTCTCTGCTGATGAAGCAGCGACGATCGCTGAGTTCGACCTCGCATCGAATCCAGCCATTGCACAAGTTGTACAAGAACACCCTGATATGTTCGAAGATTGGTCACCAAGCGATTTCGGTGAGCTTTCTAGTCGCTTTGGCGTCGGTGGCGAACTGACCGTTGAAGGGGTTGCCACGGCAGCTCAGCGAATGAATTGCAACCGTGAAGTACTGAAGCGTGCTGCGGTTATTCTTGAAACAGACGATGCGGAAACCCTTCGAGGGGTTATTAAAGCACTCTTCGACAAGGTGACAGCAACCAATTGATAAGATAGTTGGTTCCTAAATCTTTGCTTATTCACTTACCGAAGGTTCGGCAGGTTCGATATTCCAAATCGGTCGATACTGCCGAACCAAATGAGTCCATAGTGGTTGCCGATAGTCGTCACTTGGAAGTTCATCCGATCGGATGGTGCTAATCGACAAGCGATGACGACTCAGTCCACGTGATTCTTGATGGATGGCGATCCGCTTGCTTAAGTTTATTGTTTCTCCTAAGTAAAGCGCTGATTTGTCTGCCGTTCTGAGTAAGTAAATGCCCGGGATATTTTCGAAGGGCGTGGTACGGCATTTTGCCAAAGGACGAAAACGTTCAAAGTCGCGAGTCCGAAGAACATAGTCATATTGCTTTGCTTCGTTGGCAAACTTGTGCATCGACTTCCGTAGTCGAATGGCTGCCCAGCGGATGATGGCAGGTGAGATTGCCTCGTTATCGCTTGATTTGACAAGCTGTTTTGCCGCGGTGCGATCAAAGTAAAGCGATTTACCTGGCGATGCAAAGAGCTTGTCCAACGCCACGCCAGGATACTTTCGTTCCGATTCACGCCATCCGATTTCCGCTGCGAAGGCACATTGGTCAATGAGCTCGCTTGGGATGTTCATGCGCTCGGTTTTGAACTTTGGTAACTTGCCAGCCTTGCGAAGCTTTAACAGTTCGCGATTCCAATCCGAGGGACTTCCAAAGAGACCAGCTTCAAGGCAATTTGAATGGAAAGCATTCTGCAGGCTTGGATCGCAAAGCAACCAATCGACCGACTTGCCTTCATGGACTTCAAGAAACGCATCAACGATCGCTTGGCGTGAAAGTTCGATTAGCGAACCCGACTTGGTATCCGATGTGGTTTTGATAGATACGTTCTTAGTGGGTTTCTTAGCAGCTTCTTTTTGAGCATCAGCAAGAGGATGTCCTTTTAGCTTGCGTCCCGCAGCGGTTTTAGGGGCATTGCTTACCGGGTCTTCGGGACCCACCAATTCTTCGCCAACCTTGCAGTTTTCTAGTCGTTCATTCCCATAGCGCACGTACTCTTCGGAGAGTTCAAAGCCAAGCCAACTTCGGCCAAGTTTTTTTGCGACTGCCAGCGTTGTTCCACTTCCCGAGAAGGGATCGACAACTAGGTCACCTTCGTTTGAACAGATTTGAACAATCCGGCCAAGCAATTGCTCAGGCATTTGACAGCCGTGGAATCCTTGGCGTTCTTTGAAAGTTCCAGCGACACGACTGTAATACCAGGTATTGTCTAGGGGATAGAAGGCACCTGGTTCGTCTTGTAAGTCTTGTGGGCGAAGAATCCATTCACCGTTCCGCTCTGGCGAAACAATCCATGTATCATCCGGCAATCGTCCAGTTGGATTTGCACGCTTGTCGCCATAGACCAAGGCACGAGCCGAAGGAACCCGAACAGCAGGATCGTCAGCATTGAACGTATGCTGCTGTTCATCCTTTACAAAGTGAAATAGGTGAGCGTGAGAGCGATTGAACTTTCGGCTACAGTTCTGTCCAAACGTGTAGTACCAAACGACCCAATTACGTGGAACGTAGCCAAGACGCTTGGCAAGTACCTTAAGCTCAGCCGCATACTCATCACCAATTGCTAACCAGAATGAGCCGCTCGGCTTAAGCACTCGATGAGTTTGTGCAATCCATGCTTCACACCAATTCAAGTAATCTTCGCACGTTTGTTGATCGTCATATTCGTCGTATTCATAGCCAATGTTGAACGGCGGATCAGCGAAGAGAAGATCGACGGATTCATCTTCAACTTGCTTCAGAAGTTCAACACAATCACCAGCATGAATGGAATTGATTTCAGGCGGATCAACAAAGATGTCATCTTCCGAGAACGGAAGCTGGGCAGTTTGACTTTTTGGCTGTTTTTGATCGAGTGTGCTCATACAAACAACCTACCGATTAGCACGCAATCTGGGTACCCAGTAGGTCGATCACTTGCGGAGAAACCACAAGTGTTCTCGCTCAATAAATCAGTCAGACGGAGTCGTTTTTGTTGGTCCAGGGAATTTTACTGGTAGAGGGCGATCTTGGTAATTTAGTAATTCTCCTGCAATCTCGGCCGCTGCCGATTGGCCCTTTGATTCAGGATCTTCAAGCGAGGCAGGCTGTTTCAAGGCCTCTTCTTGAAGCAGGTGAACCGTTTGAGTTGGGAATGCAAAGGAGATTTCCAATTCTTCGGCAAGGTTTACGATGTCTAATAGCAGTCGATGCCTTTCCCGGAGTTCGGTAGGCCAATCTGAAACTTCGAAGAAGCAGACGAGGATTATCTCGAGAGCCGAATCGCCGAAGTCATTGAAATAGACGGCGTAAAAATCTTTTCGCGTGTGGGGCTGACGACGGATCAACTCCTGAATTCCCTCGCAAAAAGCTCGCATTTGCTCGGTGGTAGTTTGGTACTCAACGCCAATGCGTGTGAGGTAACGGCGGTACCGACGACGGCCGAGGTTGTCGATGTGCGTCTTGGCGACTTGGCTATTGGGAATCGTTACCTGAGAGTTCATGCCGGTGCGGATCCGCGTGCTTCGGAACCCAACCGCTTCGACTTCCCCTTCGACGCCATTAACGACGATCCAATCTCCAACAACAAACGGGCTATCGAACAGCACAGAAAGAGAGCCAATAAAGTTAGAAAGCGATTCTTGCGAGGCTAGTGCGATAGCAATGCCCCCGATGCCAAAACCACCGACGACAGTCGGAGTCCACTCTGGTCTAAAAGCGACAATCGCTCCTAAAATGCCTACGAGAATTGCGATGATTTTCAGAGTCGTCGTACCAAGCGAGATAGCGAGATGACTAAATTCGCTAGATTTCCTTTTGGCACGCCTCGTAAAATAGTTTCCAGCTAGGTTGGCGATTGTGAATACCGACCACATTGCCATTACGATGGCAAAGATTGGAAGAATGGTGAAGCAGAAATCGATAATGCTCAGTGGCAGACCGATGATGTAAGCGCAATAGAACAACAGGCTAGCAAAAAGAAGTCTCCCTACAGGTATCCAAGCCGTGTTCGTGCTCTCTTTGAAGTCTGGATCGTAGCGGTTGAGGATCTTATCAGTGATCCATGTCATTTCACGCTGGAAGAGTTGCTTGGCAAAAAAGCTGGCGATAGTGATCGAGAGAAGACAAACCCATTGGTAGATGGGTAAGTAGAGTACTTCCGTTTGCCAACTGCTGGGAAACTGTTCTCGTAACCAAACTGGGAAGGGAATCGATGGCTGAGCTAAATCTTCAACCTCTTTTTCGGAGGTGATTCCTTTAATTGGAATCTCTTTTACAGCTTGGTAAAGAGACTCAATTTGATTGACGGTGTCAGAACTGAAATGCCAAGCGCCGGTGTTATCGTCGCGGATGATTGAAATTTGTTTGGCATATTCCTCTTCTTCTGTCGAGGTTAAATAAATTGGTTTCTCGATGAGTTCCGACAGGTTCCAACGGCCTTCGTATTCTGGGCTGCTTGGATCCTTTGTTGAATGTTCGTAAGTGCTGAGTCGTTCATCAGGTAAAGGAAGTTCTACGAGACGCTGGATGACATAGTAAAGTTGGTAGGCAAGTTCTGGTCCTTTTGCAGCGGCAGCGTCGGATCTCAGTTGCGAAAGGTCAAGGAGCTTGGCCGCTTCTTTCTGATTGTCATGCGACATCCGATCCAGAAAAGCGGTCAGCACATTACGCGGACTCCGCTGAGATTCGGGAATCGTAGCCGTTGCCGTTTCTGCTTCGGCACCTGAAGGGATAGCTGGAAGTGATTGGGCTACTGATGGCGCGATCGCGATTCCAAGTGCCAATAACGAGAATAAAACCAGAGTAATCTTTGGTTTACACATGGCTTTTTTCCTCACCATCGCGGAGCTTTTCGAGTTGGAGCTGCACCCAGGCAATTGTGACATCAATTTTTGGGACTTGCGTTACCGCGGAAGCAACCAGCATTACGCCCATGAGCAATCCCATCTGCGAACGAGTTACCCAAAAAGCGATTAGATTCACGAACGCCGCGCCGCAACAGAGGGACACAGTGAAGAAGGATGCCGATAAGAAAGCTCCTGCCAGGGCAGCTGGGTCTGTTGTTGCTCGGTCTAGATCGATATTCTTGCAGCTGACGTTTGCCAAGAATCTCGAAATTGGTCGATGAACAACTAGCACCACGAGACCAATTAACAGAGCTATGCTCATGAGCACTTGAGCGGCTTTTTGCTGAATATCAAAGATGGGGACATTGAAAGCAAACAGTGCAAAGAGAACCGGCGAAGCGATCAACCCTAGGGTGATCACTCGCATATGATTCACATTGGGTTCAATTTCTTTAGTAAGAGCCAGTTCTTTTTCGTCGTAGTCGGGCATTGAGATTGTCTTGTAGAGGTAGGTAATGCTAATTACTGAAGGATTCTTGTTCGTGGCGAAGACGGGTCACGTCCTCAATCCAATTGGCAACACGGGACGGGGTAGGAAAAAGTATCGCCATGGCAATCAAAAGAACAAAAGCGGCTGCAAGATTACCTGGTTGTTGTTCAAGCATGTAGGCTACTAGGTTGAAAAAAGCACCCCCCTCACACACGGCTGCCGAAACAATGAGCCCCGTTTGGTAAGCATTAAGGGTCTTATCAAGATTTTCATCTAAGGGAGATGGAACTGACTTGATGGCATTGCTGCGGACAATGGGTCCAAGTAACGAGAATGCTCCGAGTGCCGAGAGACCAAACGCATAACCTAGGTAAGAAATTATGGGTAACTCTTCGGAGGCTTCTTGTGCCTCGACGTTATTCTGCTCGGGAGCTTTCGGTTGATCAAGCTGAAAAGCATCACCCAAGACGGTCACCGAGAGTACCATGAAGACAAGCACTCCCATCATCAGAGAACCGACGATGATTTGCATAACTTTTACATTGGGGGCAATCGCGTCCTCAATTGCGCTCATAGTAGATTTCCTATCATGGTTGATGGCTAGGCAGCTGATACACTGTCAAACCTATTATTGCTTGGTACACTATGTTATCCGAACTTGATTCGAATGTCTTTTCCCGCTTGGTCGTCTTTGATAGCTTCCGTGACAAATCCCTGTAAATCTATTCCCCTCACAGCCCGATGCCTGAAACAATTCCCGGGAGTCTATACGACTATCCGAAGTATTATGATCTCGTCTTTGGATCCGACTGGAAAGCGGAATTTGATTTCTTACTTGGTTGCTTTGATCGCTATACGACATTGCCCAAAGGGGAGTCAGTTCGCCGATTATTTGAGCCAGCCTGTGGAACCGGCCGACTTATGTATCGCTTTGGCAAAGCAGGATATGAAATAGCCGGCAATGACCTCAATGAAAAGGCAGTCAAGTTTTGCAACGACCGGTTGAAGCGTCACGGCCTGCCATCGACCGCCGTCGTAGGTGATATGGCGGACTACCGAGTAAAGAAGCAAGTCGATGCTGCTTTTAATACGATCAATAGTTTCCGTCACCTTCCAACGGAGGATGCCGCCGAAGGGCATCTGCATTCAACCGCCGGGGCGTTGCGTAAGGGCGGAATCTACGTCCTCGGACTCCATTTGACGCCACCGCGAGGGCTGCCCGAGTCGGACGAAGAGAGCTGGGCAGCGCGTCGAGGCCATCTAAGCGTTTTATCCCATATGTGGAGCATCGACCTCGATCGACGTAAAAGGATGGAGACGGTCGGCATGAGCTTCGATGTTTACACGCCCAGCAAGACCTTTAGGCTTGTCGATCAGACCGGTTTTAGGACTTATACGGCCAAACAGATGGAAGAATTGCTTGGTCGTGTGCCCCAGTTTGAAATCGCAGCCATCCATGATTTTGCTTACAACCTAGACTTACCTCTCAAGATTGACAGTTCTACGGAGGATGTGATTTACGTGCTCCGGAAGCGATAGAATCTGCCGATAACTGATACATTGGTGGGTTACACCCCAAATGGCAGCCGATCCCCTCAGCTTTTGCTCCGAGAAACCTAACTTTGGACACCCCCGACACAACCACGATCGATCCGCCTCAGAGCGAGTCGTGGACCAAATTCGCCGCTTGGAGTGCGGAACAGTTGGGATGCGCCCTTTCGTTTGATGGGGAAACCTACCGGCTGGTTCCTGACCAATACAAAGAAGCGGGCGGTGAAGACCAAGCGTCTGTTTCAACGATCCGACGCCGTTGGTCCCTAAGACGTTCCAAGCAGAACTCCGAAGAACCTCGTCCCTTGCTTGAGGTTGCCACGGAAGAAGATCTGTTAAATGGACTGATTTCTCTAATTAATGAGAAACCTAACCCACCGAGTCTGCGTCCAAAGGGTCAGCCCCAGGCTGTCCACGAACTTACTGACAGCCTTTTTGCAGCTTATCAATTGGACGGTGGCAAGCTTCGAGTAGCAGGATGCCGACTTGAGGATGTACCCTTTTTCCGCATGACGACTCTAGCTGAAAACGCGAACGCTGAATCGACCACCTTGGTTCATCGCTATTTTGATACGGCGGGAAATATCGTCAGTGATTCATTGATTAATGATCTCGGATTGGATCAGGTCGAGGCCTATGACGATGCAACGCCTCGCCTGGACGAGAAGCTGGTTGCTCAGGGGAAACAACTTTCAGAGCAAGAAAACGAAGGAGTGATCTCACTTGTTTGGGCTCGTCGGGCATCAGGTTTGTTGCGATTTGAGTTCGGCGAAGAATCAGTCGATGTTGAATTCAGCGGTTGGGCTAAAACTCTTGTAGCACCTGCCGTTGTGTGTCCTCAGACCGGTGTTGAGACCTTCCATCTCTCGACGACCGACGACGGCCAGATCGTTGCGGCTGAGCAAATTGCTTGCTGTCAGGTAAGCGGTAAACGATATACTTCCGAAACGCTTGAAACATGCTCGGAGACTCGCAAGCGAGTAGCACCCGACTTGCTTACGACTTTTGCTTTCAATAATAAGAAAGTCTTGAAGTCTTGTTTGCACCCTTGTGATTGCTGCCATATCTTGATTCCAGCTTCGAAAAAGACTCGAAGTGGATGCCGCGTCTGCGATTCTGCCAAGCCAAATTCGGATTCCAAATCTCAAGCAGCCGAGCTCTTAGCGGACTACCCAAAATTGGCTAAACAAAAATGGTCAATTACGGAATATGACGGCAAGACAATCTTGGTGAACGAAGGTTGGTTCCGTCGTCGAATTGCGGTTGTTGAGAACCAATCGAAGCGAGTCGTTTATCTAGCCGAATCGTCGCGCCTCTCAAATGTCTGGCGACCAATTGTTAACCATGACCATGGTGAACAAGCTCCCGTAGAAGGTGAGGACGCATGAGCGAAATCACCAAACAACCGCATATTTTACATTACGTTGACGAGATCCTTGAAGAAAAGGGTGGTGTCGTTCGTGCTGTATTGGACATGTGTCACTTGATGGCCGAGGCAGGCTGGAAAGTGACGCTTGTCACAGGTGACGCGTCAGATGTCCCTGAATCTTGGAAAAACGGAGAGCCGGGGCAGCCTCGTGCCTTTGAGATCAAATTGCCGCAGATTGTGTTTGGCGACTTTAATCAAAAAGATTCCAAACTGATTAAGGAATTGATTGAAGAAGCGGATGTTGTCCATCTGCATACGATTTGGGACACCGTTAACCTTCGTGTTGCCAAGTATGCCAAAGAATACGAAACGCCTTATATCATTAGCACCCACGGCATGCTTGATGAGTGGGCCTTGCATCAAAGGCATTTAAAGAAGCAGGTTTATTGGATGCTGTTTGGACGGCGCTTCTTTGATGAGGCGGCAAGCATTCATTGCACGGCCGAAGGTGAGAAGGACCAAGCATCTTTCTGGGGGCCTGGCTCGAAGATGGTTGTCTGCCCACTCTGTTTCGATACGGCTGATTATGGAAGTCTTCCAGGACCTAATATCGCGAAGAAAGAGATATCAGTTCTTAACTCTGATCGGCCAAAGGTTTTATTCCTCAGCCGAATCCATCATAAGAAGGGCATTGATGTCCTCATCAATGCCACGCGGCGTTTAAAGGAACAAGGTACCGAGATTGAGCTAATCATCGCGGGACCTGGAGATGCTTCCTATCGCAACTCACTCGAAAAACTAGCCATTGAATCAGGTGTGCAAGAGCAAGTTCATTTTCTTGGAATGGTTCGTGGTACGACAAAAATTTCTCTCTACGAAGCTTGCGATCTTTTTGCACTTGCTACCAAGCAAGAGAATTTTGGGATTGTTCTTGTGGAAGCGATGGCTTGCAAGCTTCCCGTAATTACCACCCCGATGGTTGATATTTGGCCTGAGATTAAGCGAGGGGGAGCCGAAATTGTCTCGCCCGATTCTCGATCGTTTGCATCGACAATCCAAGAATTCCTAGCAGATCGAGAACAGACTAAGCTACGTGGCGAGCAAGGAAGAGATTTCGTTTTCGAATGGTTGGCTACCGATCGAATTGCTGAAGTCTACGCAAAGATGTATCAAGACGCGATCAATGCTTGATCGAATCCTCATCCAATTATCTAGGTTGGCTTGACGGAAGCATGAGGGTGACTAGGAGTGAGATTCCAAGTACCGCTGCTGCCGCGATACCAAAGACATTCCGGTAGTACGTAAACCTTTTGATCTGATTCTTTCTAACCATATCGACAGGTGACTCAACTTTTCTCGTACCTAGTTCTGCCAAAGGTTTCAGGTCCACCATCCAGAGTGTCCACGATTCAACCGGTGTTAGTTGGTCGACGTTCTCTTTGAAGAACTCAGATCTTGCAGCGAGATCAAATGGCTTTGGAGGGGCTGGCATGCGGAATTGGAACCAGCCGCAAATACTGCCAAGAGTGAGTGCAACCAGCAAACCTGCCGTAAACACACCTTGGCGAATCCCCCAAGAAGATTTTGGCTTGGTATCAGCTTCATCAACCCGGGGAAGATCAGCAAGATTCCGCAAGGTTGGCACGATAAGCTCTTTGCCACAACCGCAAGCCAGGGTGCTTCCAGCCTGATGATTTGAGATAACGTGTGACTCTCCACACTCACATTGAAGAAGATATTTGGCCACGGTGATCTATAGGCTGGGGATAAATTGTGGGAGCTGGAGATGGAATCGTGCTAGCTGCGCGTTTTCTTTAGATAAACTTTAGTTCGTCGCCGTGCGTATGAGTAGCAGGGGGAGACTAAGTGTTCCATTTGGTACAGTTTTTTTCAGAACAGAGTTAGAACGTCTTATTGACAAGTCAGAAACAGATGCTGAGCAATAAGGTGGTGAATTGCTAAGTTGATATGATATTCATGGTTAGCTAAGGAATTAGGCCTACTGACCTAGCAGTAACGCATTATTATCGCATACGTATTTAAATTTTTTCTGCCTAGAAGCCTAGACCCTAATAATCCGGTGGATACAATTATAAAGCTGACTTAACCAGCACAGCTTGTAGTGTCTAGCTTGCCCTGGAAAGGCCGTGTGCGGCACCTATTTTTTGTCACCAAGACGGACAAATATACGGTACCCCGTGAGCGATGAACCATACCGCTTAGCCACCCCTCATACACTACATGAGTGACAACTGCTTGCACTGTAAGGGTTTGCAGCGTCAGCTGGGTTCCTGATGAGATTTGCTCATCATGGGAGTGACAAAGGTGACTGGGCAGTTGCTAGCCCAAGTGCCAAATCAGGGCGAATCTTTCAGGCGGAAAGATTAACGGGACCATGAGAATCTCAAAAAGAATTGTGATTCGGGTCTCACCACAAGATTTAGGCGGAATGGGGGCCAAATTGACGGAAGTTTTCGTCTTTTACCCCCAGAACCTTAAACGCTGGCTGTTTATCCTATGGGAAGAGAAACAGCAGTAAACATAAAACGATTTGTGCCAGCAAAGGATCATGCTCGGCATAGGTAATAGTCAGCCTCAACTTTACTGAGGTCGTGTTCAGCGAAAGTGACGGACAACTTTGCCTGAATGTAATCCCTTGCCAAATGTTGACTAACTACGGTCGGACAGCACAGGGGTGTTAGAATTCGGTACCACGAAAAGGTTTAGACCAAGATCAGGGGTGTGATTCGGTTAGGCCAATCTGGACGAATGACGAGACTTTAGCTTACGCACAGGATATAGACATGGCCTCTCCCTACCGAGGCATGTCACCGTGCCTAACACCGTCGGTCAGCCGTCACAGGTTTTTATATATAAGTGCAGTAGCTGACTGCCATCTTTGCCTGACATCATCATACCACCTATCACTGGTAAACCAGTTTGATAACTAGGTAGGAGCTAGAGTTGTACGAAGCAATAATTGATCATGATACTGACGATTCCACCGTCAGCCCTGACGTTGTCCAATCCCTTGCACCAGGCATGGGCGATGACTCCGACGAGGAAAACCTTGTTGTAGTCGTTGGCAGCCAACTGGAGGTAAAGGAAGAGGATACGGACGAGGAGTCACTGCTGGGCGATACCGATACGTGGTCAGATGACCCCGTTCGGATGTATCTCACTCAGATGGGTGAGATTCCACTATTAACCCGTAAAGAAGAAATCTGTCTCGCACGCCGCATCGAGCAGACGCGAACGGCATTCCGTCGCAAGCTGCTTGCTTGTGATTACGTTATGCGTACCGCGGTAAAGGTTCTCGAACGAGTCCACCGTGGCGAGCTTCCTTTTGACCGAACGGTTCAAGTTTCTGTAACCGACCGTTTAGAAAAGGAACAAATCCTCGGCCGTCTGCCACATAACCTTCGCACTTTGTCGATCTTGCTTGATCGCAATACGGAAGATTACCGCGTCGCGACCAGCAAATCTGCCAAGTCAGCCGAGCGTAAGGCAGCTTGGAAGCGACTTGATCGTCGCCGTTGCCGTGCTGTGCTACTGATCGAAGAACTCGGTTTGCGTACCCAACGCATCGAGCCGATGATTGATCAGCTTCGCAAGTTCAATGGTCGCGTAGAGCAACTTCGCGAACAGATGGCCGACATGAAGAAGCGTCGCCGCCCTATTGAAGAACGCAAGCCGGTTATTCAAGAGTACCGTGCCTTGCTGCGTGCATTGCAAGAGACGCCGACGAGCCTTCACAATCGGGTTCGTCAGCTCGATTACGTTCATACCGAGTACCAACGTGCCAAGCGTGGTCTCTCCGAGGGTAACCTTCGTTTGGTCGTCTCGATTGCTAAGAAGTACCGCAATCGTGGTCTTTCGTTCTTGGATTTGATCCAAGAGGGCAACGCTGGCCTGATGCGAGCGGTCGACAAGTTCGAATACCGTCGTGGATTTAAGTTTTGTACTTATGCCACATGGTGGATTCGCCAAGCTATTACTCGTGCCGTAGCTGACCAAAGCCGAACAATTCGTATCCCGGTTCACATGGTCGAGACCATGAGCCGAGTTCGTAACGTTTCGCGCACTTTGCTTCAAAAGCTTGGTCGCGAACCAACGCTTGAAGAAACCGCCAAGGCAGCCGAGTGCACGATCGAAGAAGCTCGCCGCGTGCTTGCAATGAGCCGCTATCCGATCAGCCTCGATCGTCCGGTTGGCAACAGTGAAGATAGCCAGTTTGGCGATTTGCTTCCTGACAATGGCGCTGAGAGCCCTGCCATTGGTGCTGCTCAAGAGATGCTTCGTGGCCGCATTGTTGATGTCCTTAAGACACTCAGCTACCGCGAACGCGAAATCATCAAGCTCCGCTACGGCCTTGGTGACGGTTACAGTTACACGCTCGAAGAAGTTGGCCACATCTTTAAAGTGACCCGCGAGCGGATTCGTCAGATCGAAGCCAAAGCAGTCCGCAAGCTCCAGCAACCAAGCCGAAGTGCTGAGTTGGTTGGCTTCCTAGACTAAATTACTTTTAAAGAGATAACGACCCAGAAGCCCCAGGTTCCAAGAGAACCTGGGGCTTTTTTGTTTCTGCAGAAAACGAGTATATTGAAAGTCCGTCTTTTCCCACATCATATTCTAATCACGCGCTAGGGAATATTACGATGCGCTTAATTGGCCTTCTTTACGCACTCTTTGCGTATGGAACTTTTAATCTTTGGTTTCTGTATTCAATTGGCTTCTTAAACGAATGGCTAGTTCCAAAGCATATTAACTCTGGCTCTCCGCCTGAGAACTGGCTTGTGGCTGCTATTATCAATACAGGGCTTATCCTGCTATTTGGTATCCAGCACACCATTATGGCAAGGCCATGGTTTAAAAAATGGCTTTCAAATTATCTACCTCCGGAACTCGAAAGAAGTACTTTCCTACTAGCTTCCTCGGCAGTTTTTGCTCTGATTATTTGGTACTGGCAGCCAATACCGATGAGTCTATGGAGAATCGACAATCCTGGTCTCGCCAATCTTATCAAAGGGGTTTCTGTTGCCGGGGGATTGCTGATTTTATACTCGACGTTTCTCGTCGATCACTGGGATCTGGTTGGATTACGTCAAGCATTCTCTTATCTACGCAATCAGCCTTTGCAGCCTCCTGAATTTAAGGAGAGGTCTCTTTACCTTTGGATTCGTCACCCCATGATGCTAGGTGTATTGATATGGGTATGGGCAACCCCAAACCTAACTTATGGGCATTTACTGTTTTCCCTCCTAATGACTTTTTATATTTTTATTGGAATTTCTTTCGAAGAACGTGGGCTTATGAACGAATTAGGGGATGATTATCGTGACTATCGAAACAGGGTTCCCATGATAATCCCTTTCGGAAACTCAAAGAATCAATCGGACTAGTACAATAGTTTTTAGTCATCTGCCATGGGTTCAATCAAATCAAGTGAAAAAGTGTCTAAGCAAAAAGCAGCGAAACCTAATAAAGCTGGCGCAGCAATAGGCGCAGGTTGCTTGGCGATGTTTGGCTTGCCGTTCGCCGGGTTTGCCGTCTTTATGGCATTTAAGCTCGGTTCCATGCTTTGGGTTGGTTACGATTCCCAATCTTGGGAGGCCATTCCTGCTAAGGTTCTTAACGCGAAGCTCGATTCGGCAACTAGCGATGGCAGTACCACTTATAAGGTAACTGCCGAGTATCGCTACAACTATCAAGGCCAAGTTTATGAATCGGAGAAGGTTGGCCTTGTTGACGATCGAGACAATTTCAAATCGTATCACGAAGAAATCTACGAACGGCTCAAGAAGGCTAAAGAGCAGCAGAAGGCAATCGACTGCTATGTTAATCCGAATGATCCAAGCGAGTCGTTAATCGATCGAACGATCCGGCCCGTGATGATCATGTTTATGTTGCCATTTGTTATCGCATTTGGCCTGGTTGGTTTTGGGCTGATGGTCGGATCAATTTATGTGCTCCGGTCCAACAAAAAGAAAGGCAAACTCACAAAAGCCAAGCCAAAAGAACCCTGGCTCTGGCGTGAGGATTGGAAGCAGGGCGTTGTCGAATCTGGAACGAAAATGGGTTTCTACTCATTGGTAGGATTTGCCGTTCTGTGGAATTCGATCAGCATGCCAATAGCAACCCTGCTCTTTCTTGACGACGCCGATAACCCTTGGTGGGTCAAATTGTTGGTGCTAATTTTTCCAACCATTGGCATCGTGATGATCGGTTACTGTGTTTACCTTTGGATGCGCATTCAAAAATTTGGTAAGTCGCATTTCCGAATGGCAAGTACGCCAGGGGTTATTGGTGGAAAGCTTACCGGCGTAGTGATCGTTCCTAAATCACTCGCGTCGGCTAAATCGATTCAGACTAAACTCGTTTGTGTCCAGACCGTCGGGCGTGGTGATGACCAAACCGACGAAGTCCGTTGGCAAGATGACCGTACGATTAAGCAGACCCTAACTTCGGATATACCAGGCAAAGTTGGCATACCAATCGTCTTTGGGATTCCTTCCGATGTACCTCCTACGAATGAGGAAGAAGACTTCAAATGGAAGCTGTCCGTAAAAGCAAAAACCCCAGGTGTTGACTTCGCCGAAGAGTTTGAAATTCCCGTCTTCTGGACGGAAGAATCTCAAGAGAACTACCAAATCGATGACGAGCCGCTTAGTTCTTACGAAGAGATCATTCCCCTCGAACAACAACTCACTGAACAGGGAATCATCGTTGAGCATCTAACAGCGGTTGATAGTATTCGCTATTCGCTTCCACCGGCTAAGAACAAGATGATGGCTTTCTTTATTACGCTCTTCACGATCGTCTTTGTAATTGCCTCGGTTGCATTGATTATGAGCAAGGCATGGGTCATGGGCGTTGTTTTCAGTCTGTTTTCACTACTAATGGTTTATGCATCTTTCGACACTTGGCTAGGATGCAGCGACCTAACTATTGTTGGGGATCGATGGACGAGCCGAGCTGGTTGGTTTGGATTCCGAGGCAGAGGAAAAGAGTTTTCCACCTCACAAATTAAATCGATCGTATCGCAACAATCGATGTCTTCCGGTTCAGGTTCGGAACAGAAACAGTGGATGACGCTTAAGGTCATGCTGACCGATGACAAGGAACTTACCCTAGTCCGAAATGTTCTGGCGGGATCCACCGAACGTCAATTGCTTGCCGAACTACGCCGCCGAGCCGGAATGGAGACGACCGTTAGCGACGAGGAGATTGGCCTCTGGGACTTTGTCGAAAAGGAAGATTTCGATGATCTTGGAAAAGAAGGCAATATCTAAACCCTTTTCAGGTAAATACTTATGGTATGTTAGCCTCGACGGCTCGGATTTGTAAGCTACAATTCTCTACCCCTTTTATCTGATTCTGGCCAAGTTTTCCCTTCCGTTTACGAAATACGGAGAGCAGCTGACAGAATCCTGACTACAAGATCCTTTGAGGTTCACGATGCAAAATTCGGCCGTAGCAATCGCACTAGCGCTTCTTTTTCTATTGATCATCACGATTTCCCAAGGGGTGAAGACTGTCCCTTCCGGTACGGTTGGCGTCGTCACACACTTTGGTTCGGTTCAGGAAGAAGCCATACCACCCGGTTTACACTTCAAAGTGCCAATTATGACACGCATCATTGAGCTTGATACCCGCGTTCAAAAGGTGGAAGAAGAAGTAACCGCCAGTAGTAAAGACTTGCAAGAAGTTACCTCAAAAATTGCACTCAACTACCGAGTCGATGCCACCAAAGCGAGTACGATCTACAGCGATCTTGGTTTGCAGTATCCAAATACAATTGTTCAACCAGCACTGCAGGAAACAATCAAGGCAACCACCGCACAGTTTACCGCTGAAGAGCTGATCACGAAACGATCAGACGTTGCTAACCTCATGCAGAAAGACATCGAACTACGTCTTCTAGACGAACACATCTTGCCAACAGATCTGTCGATTATTGATTTTAACTTCACAACCGAATTTAACGATGCGATTGAGCAAAAACAAATTGCGCAACAAAAAGCGCTGACTGCCCAAAATGAATTGGAACGGATTCGTATCGAAGCCGATCAAGAAAAGGCGAAAGCCGAGGGACTCGCCGAGGCAGACCTAGCTCGAGCTCGAGCTGAAGCGGAAGCCCAAAAGATGCTTCGTGATACAGTTAGTCCGGAACTGCTTATGCTTCGTGCCGTTGAAAAGTGGAATGGAACTCTACCCGTCTATATGGGTGGCGGATCGGCATCGATGCCTGAGCTACTGCTTACTCGTCCGGTTGGTCAGTAGCATTCGCATCATAAAGCAGATCACCGACAAGTGATTGCCAATCAAGCTCGGTATCGAAGCCCGATTCCCACGCTACGGTTCCAAGCAACGGCACTGCCAACCGTTTGCGAAGTTCATCAGCGTTGGTCTGCCGGCTTTGATCTCCCTCGGAGGTGGCATCATTCAGAACAACGCCGGCGACCGACAGGTTATTGTGGTCCGAGGCAACAACGCTCGCTGTAATAACGGTCTGGAGCGTGTCATTGATCACCCCGAGCCAATTGGATGCGACAATCAATAGCGGAAATCCTAAGTCTAAGGCCAAGTCGGCATTGAAGTCTTCCTCGGATAGAGGTGACATCAATCCGCCAGCTCCTTCCACAAGCAGAATGTCACATTTGCCTTGCCAAGCAAGGGCACCGCGACGCATCAGTTCAGCATCGACTTGTCGGCCTTCTTCGGCAGCCGCGCGATTTGGAGCGAGTGGCGCCATGAATCGTTGTGGGCAGACTAAATCGATTGATTCAGGTTTCCCGGCAGCTTCCCATATTGTCTCGGCGTCCTCGGCGATGACACGCCCACCTTCGGCACGACAACCAGAAGCAACCGGTTTGTAGACACCGATTCGCACGCCAGCAGCAACCAACTGCTTCGCGATGAGTGTGGTTACATAGGTCTTGCCAACTTCGGTTCCCGTGCCCGTGATAAAGAGTCCTTGCATTGATTGCGAGTGCTTTCTCGAAAGGGCTAAATACCAAGAAACTCTTCTGCCGAATCACGCATCGGTTCTCGGTCGATTGATTGACCGGTCCAAGCTTCGAAGGCGAGGGCTGTCTCGGCGACCATTACGGCAACGCCGTCTAATAGCTTCAAGCCTTGATGTTCTGCAAGCAAGAGAAGTGGCGAGCGATTCGAACCGATGCCCATATCAACCAGAAGTTGCCCTTCGTTAAGTTCCGCTGCAACTTGTTCAGCAATCTTCTGGTTCTCTTCTTTTGGCCATGTTGCTGTTGAGATAATCCAATCGATACCTTCCGGCAGTTCGAACCAGTTGGATTCCCAACCGAGTTGCTCAACTTGGGTTGGTTCTTCACCCTCTTCAAGCGTTATCTGACTAGCAAACTCACGTGTGGCTAGGACGAGTGCGGCGGAGCGTTCCGAATTTTTGTCGGCAATGTAAATCGACTTGGCCCGTTGTTCTACTAAGACGTCTGCCAAGGAAGCTGAGCACCCGCCTGCCCCAAGCAGAGCAATTTGTTTTCCATTGGGCGAGCCTTCTTCTTGGAATTTAGTGCCGAGTGCTTCAATCAGAGCTGGGCCGGTAGCGTCATCTCCTTGCAGCTTCCCATCGTGTCGAGTGAGATGCGTCAGGCGACCAGTTCGTTTGGCCCGTTCGGTTCGGCTTGGCGCCGCTTTCCCTTCGTTGCAGTAATTCCCGAGGAGCCGAACACCAC
>SPJK01004023.1_pt1 | contig 21517 bp, 18 predicted proteins | sample 3741771 | NCBI WGS metagenome assembly SPJK01 (sample SAMN10925997, study PRJNA522277) | cold seep metagenome | isolation source: Elba SIP-enriched marine methane seep metagenome, extraction at timepoint T2 | place: Italy: coast of Elba, Mediterranean Sea
TAAACGCAAAAGTTATGCAGGGCGAATTAGCTGGAAATGGACTGAGTTTTGAATGGTTGCAGCCTGTTTCAGATGATTTTAACGGTTCACAGTTAGAAAGGGTAGGCTCAATTAATCTATCCTGGGAGTACCATTTTTAAAACGACTGCTTCCTTAAGGGTGTTGTATTTATTCTTTAAAAGCTTACTGTTGAATTATTGTTTTAAATATTATTTTCTCTTAGATTCAACCCGAAAGTGAAATTCATTTTTTGAAAATTCGGGTTAGCCATGCTTCATGATGCGTGCTTTATCACGTTGCCAGTCACGGTCTTTTGCTACAGCGCGTTTATCATGTAATTTTTTACCTTTAGCCAGACCAATTTTTAATTTTGCCCGGCCTCTTACCCAATACATGGATAAAGGAACGATAGTAAATCCTTTTCGTTCGACTGCACCGATTAACTTGTTAAGTTCCTGCTTGTGCAATAATAATTTTTTTCTACGGACAGTATTGGGAACAATATGTGTCGATGCAGAAAGCAGAGGCGATATATGAGCACCCAGCAACCAGGCTTCAGCTTTGTGAATTATAATGTGGCTTTCTTTTAACTGAATTCTGCCTTCTCTTAAGCTTTTGACTTCCCAGCCCTCGAGAGCTAATCCGGCTTCAAATTGTTCCTGGATAAAGAATTCATGTGTTGCATGGCGATTGTTGGCAATCGTGTTGTCATTTGATTTGTTTTTTTTAGACTTTTTATTAGCCATTGAGAAAAATAAGATTAATTAACTGACGATTTGAAATAATTTTGTTATTTTACTTCATTCATAGATGATGATATTAAATATTTAGTAAAAATAAGGCGTCCATATGGCAAAAAATACTTCTATTCATGGCGAATGGTCTACTCGCTTTGCATATATTCTGGCTGCAACAGGTTCTGCGGTTGGCCTGGGTAATATTTGGAAATTCCCCTATATTACCGGTGAAAATGGTGGTGGAGCATTTGTTATCGTATATCTGGCTTGTGTTTTGGCTATAGGGATACCTATTATGATGGCTGAAACCTTGCTTGGTCGGAGAGGCAGACAAAGCCCGATTAATACCATGGCTGCATTGGCAATAGAATCCGAGGTAGATAAAAGGTGGAGTTATCTTGGTTGGATGGGGGTCATCGCGGGTGTTTTGATTTTATCTTACTACAGTGTGATCGCTGGATGGGCAATTGCTTATGTCTTTAAGGCAATTTTTGGAGGATTTTCCTCAGAAACTGCGGTCGTGAAACAGAGTTTCGATGATTTAATTGCGAGTCCAGGCCAACTGATTTTTTGGCATAGTGTCTTTATGATAGCAACCATGACGGTTGTTATGCGAGGTGTACGAGGCGGGTTGGAGAAAGCAGTACAATTATTAATGCCGACCTTATTTGTCTTGTTGATCATTCTTGTTGCCTATGCAATGTCTACTGGCGAAGCTTATTTTCAGGGACTTAATTTTTTATTCAGTCCAGATTTTTCTGAAATTGATGGGCATGCAGTTTTAACCGCTATGGGGCATGCTTTTTTTACTTTGGGTTTAGGTATGGGGGCTATTATGGTATACGGCTCATATCTGCCGAGTGGTATTTCGATTATGAAAACCAGCTTGTACATTGCAGGGGCTGATACTCTGGTTGCCTTATTTGCTGGCATAGCGATTTTTCCATTAGTTTTTGCCAACGGCTTAGAGCCAGGTTCAGGGCCGGGGTTGATCTTTCAAACCTTGCCTTTAGCCTTTGGTAATATGACGGCAGGCTGGTTGTTTGGTATCTTATTTTTTGTGCTTTTGGTTTTTGCTGCTTTAACCTCTTCAATTTCATTAATTGAGCCTTTTGTGGCCTGGCTAGTCGAAAATCGTGGATTTAGTCGGATCAATGCCAGTGTTGTCAGTGGTGGCTTAACCTGGCTACTCGGTGTTTCTGTGGCACTCTCATTTAATGTCTGGTCAGATGTCACTATTTTTGAAAAAAATATATTTGATTGTCTTGATTATTTAACTGCAAATTTGATGTTGCCATTAGGTGGTTTTTTTATTTCTGTGTTTGCAGGCTGGTTTATGAAAGAACAGTTTGTCAAAGAAGAGCTGGCTATTCCGGATGTTATTTACCAGGTTTGGTTAATTTTAGTGCGATATGTGGCTCCAATTTCTGTCTCTTTGGTATTTCTGAATGTCTTAGGTATTTTTTGATGACTAAAGTTGAAAAAAGTGCTTTAGTCAAGTATTCAGCAATTCAGATGTATGAATTGGTCAATGATATTGAGTCTTACCCTAAATTTTTGCCTTGGTGCAGTGGTACACGTATTTTAACTAAGCAAGAAAATATCATTGAAGCTGAAATCCAAATTTCAAAAGTTGGATTTAATAAATCTTTTTCTACACGAAATACTTATGATGGTGCAGGCAAGCTGGTTATGACTTTAATCGAGGGGCCATTTTCTTCTTTGAACGGTGTCTGGAAATTTATGCCCCTGCGTGACGATGCCAGTAAAATTTCGGTGAATCTTGAGTTTGAAATGAATGGAAAACTGGCAAACATTGCCTTTGGTAATGTGTTTAATCAGATTTGTAATACTATGTTGAATTCCTTTACTGAACGGGCAAAGCAGATTTATGGATGAGCCTGGATTTATAGAAGTGGTCTATGCTACGGTTGATCATCAATGGGTTGTACGCATTGAATTAACGGTAGACATGGATGTTGAGTTGGCAATTCATCGATCTAAATTCAAGCAGGTTTTCTCTTCGGCAGCGAAGAATGAATTAACGGCAGGTATATTTGGGCAAGCTTGTTCTTTAAAACGAAAATTAGAACCAGGAGATAGAGTAGAAATTTATCGGCCATTGTTGCAACATCCTATGGAAGCAAGGCGTCAAAGGCAAAAAAGATAGCCTGGATATTGGTAAATAATCTTTTAGAAAATTTAATGTCCTTAACAGGACAGATGCTTTTTTCTGTTATTCAAGAGCAGTCATACGTCGTAAATGTTATATAGGCTATATTGCAAGGAACCATACTAAAATATCATTTATGGCAAATGAAATTTGCAAAAAGATAGAGCTTGCTTGATTTAACTCAATAGTTTTATAAATTCATATATTATAATTATATTATATAGTAATATATTGACTGCTGTTTTTTTCTATTGTTGTTCATACTTCTAGGAAGTTATCTGAAAGAGATGGCGATCTGTTATTCTTTATTTTGGGTAAATGAATAAAGCTATAAGAATGTTCTGAGTGATAGGTGTGGTGCTACTTATAGTAAATAATCCCATCTTTTTTTAATTATAGGAGATAAGTCATGATTTTTAAGCAGTTGTTTGATAGTGTTAGTTGTACATATACTTACTTAATAGCCGATCCGGAGACTAAAGAAGCTGTGTTTATCGATCCAGTTGATACAGAGCTCGAGTTATATCTGGATTTGTTAAAAGAACATGATTTAACTCTATTATATTCACTTGAAACCCATGTGCACGCTGATCACGTAACGGCAAGTGGTATGCTAAGAGAAAAACTTGGCGCAAAAACAGCTGTAAGTTCTCTGTGTGGCGCTGGTAGTGCCGATATTCAGATTCAGGATGGAGATGTGTTTGAGTTTGGTAAACATGAAATGATCAAAGTTATTTCAACGCCTGGCCATACAGTAGGTAGTATTTCATTTTACTGGAGGGATAGGGTGTTTACTGGGGATGCCTTATTTATAGATGGTTGTGGTCGTACAGATTTTCAGGGGGGGAGTGCTGCCGATTTATATGATTCCATCACTCTACGATTATTTACCTTGCCTGATGATACGATCGTTTATCCTGGTCATGACTATCAAGGTCGATGGATTACTAATATTGCTCAGGAACGCAGAACTAATTCTCGACTGGCTGGTAAGACCAAAGAAGAATTTATCCATATTATGGATAATTTGAATTTACCTATGCCAAAATTAATTGATCTGGCCGTGCCAGCAAATCGTTATTGTGGAATAGATGAAGAAAAAGCAAATCAGGCCGCTGAAACAAGAATTGCAGGATCTGACCCTACACGTTCCAACTTAAGTAAACAGGATTTGATAAACCAGGCAAAAAGACAGATTACAGAAATAGATCTGGAGACTGCAAAAAATCTGATTTTAAACAGTGATGTTTGCATTGTTGATGTTAGGGAAGAACATGAATTTCAAAAAGGCCACATAGATAATGCTCTGTTGATTCCGAGAGGGGAATTGGAGTTTAAAGTCGAAAAAACCCCTGAATTGGATAATAAATCAGGTGCAATTATCGTATATTGTCAGTCAGGTAATAGAGCAGCTTTATCTGCGCTCACTCTAATCAATATGGGATATACCAATGTCATGTCAATTGAAGGGGGGTATGCTGCTTGGAAAAATCAGGCATAGGGTTTATGATTAAAAGGCAGAGGTAGATTATTATTGATCAGGTATTTTAAATGTCAATAAAACGGGTTGTTCAAACCCATAGGCATGAAAGCTTTAATCAATAACTTAGCTCTATCAGTGTCTTGTTAAAGTTCGTATCAAAATAAAAAAATAAAGCGAGGGGACTATGTCAGAAAAACATCATTCAGTTGTGATCGTCGGAGGAGGAGCTGCCGGGGTATCTACGGCTAATAATATGCACCGTAAAAATTCCAGTTTGGATATAGCTTTAATTGAACCATCTGAAAAACATTATTATCAGCCAGGCTTCACCACCATTGGTGGAGGTGCCTATACTCTAAAAAAGGCAACAAAAAATCAGGCGGATATAATCAATTCGAATATTAACTGGATTAAGGATTATGCTGAAACATTTCAACCAGATGATAATAAAGTAACTTTAAGGTCTGGTGATGTAATCAGCTATGATTTTCTGGTAGTTTGTCCTGGATTGCAGCTGGATTTTAACAAAATTGATGGATTAGTCGATACACTGGGAAAAAACGGTGTGTGCACTAATTATTCTGTTGATGTCGTTGAATATACATGGGAAACCCTACAAACAGTAGATTCTGGAAATGTTCTGTTTACTCAACCGCCTATGCCGATCAAATGTGCGGGTGCGCCTCAGAAGATAATGTATCTTGCTGCTGATAGATTCCGTAAAAAAGGCATTTTGGATAAAGTTAATGTTGAGTTTTTTAATGCAGGGCCCGGTATGTTCGGCGTTCCGTTTTTTGCTAAAGCTTTGACCAAGGTCGTTGCTGATTATGGAATTAAGGCAAATTTCAGTCATAATCTGGTTGCCATTGATGGTAATACCAAAACTGCTACGTTTGCCGTTACCGATAGCGATGGAAATAAGTCAGAAGTGACCAGGGAATTTGACATGATCCATGTTACACCTCCTCAAAGTGCTCCGGATTTTATCAAGCAAAGTCCGTTGGCTAATGAAGGTGGTTGGGTTGATGTCAATCAGTTTACCTTGCAACATAATAAATATGACAATGTGTTTGGCTTAGGCGATGTGGCATCCACACCGAATGCGAAAACCGCTGCAGCAGTAAGAAAACAGGTACCTGTTGTGGTAGATAATGTTCTAAAATTGATGGACAGCCAATCAGTTGAAGAAGGGTATGATGGTTATGGGTCTTGTCCTCTGACAACTTCTGTAGGTACAGTGATGTTAGCTGAATTCTCTTATGGAGGGAAAGTGACACCTTCATTTCCCTTTCTTGATCCAAGAACAAACAGTAAACTCTGGTGGTTCGGAAAAATAGTGGGATTCCCATTTTTGTATTGGAACATAATGATTAAGGGAATTCGTATTGATATTCCACATAAGGCTTCTTATGTGGAAAAATTAGTTAACGACGACTCTTAAAAAGATCTATTTAATCCAGACTGGGTTTAATTTATATTTCCAGGCTGGACTTATCGATGTAAATTGCGAGTCTATTTCAGCGTTCAGATATAGACTCCAATCACCTATCTGTCTATAGAATTTCAATATCATGGAGCAAGCCCAAGCAGGGAAAAAATCAGTCAGAAGTCTAAAAATTTCCAAGCTGTTTCCTGTACTTTTCTGGTTGAAATCCTATCAAAAAAGTGATCTCAATTCTGATTTATTTGCTGGCATTATTACAGCAATTTTACTAATACCACAAGGGATTGCCTATGCAATGCTTGCTGGTTTACCGGTTCAATTAGGATTGTATGCCAGTTTATTACCCCCTGTTATTTACGCCTTGTTTGGAACCAGTCGTACATTGTCTGTCGGACCGGTTTCCATCGCTGCAATAATGATTTCCAGTGCTTTGTCTGCATTAGAAATGACAGGGACAGATGTTGTAACGGGTGCATTGATACTGGCTGCTGAAGGCGGCTTGATTTTGATTTTGATGGCTGTTTTCCGAATGGGGGGGCTGGTCAATTTTATCAGTCATCCGGTTCTAAACGGCTTTACCAGTGGTGCGGCCATTCTCATAGTTTTTAGCCAGGTTCGACATTTACTTGGATTGGCCAGACCAGATTGCTCTTTGAACCTGGATTGTATTTTTGAATATATAGGCCAGTCTAATCAGGTCACTATCTCGATTGGGCTTTTCAGTCTGATATTGTTGTTGTTTTTCGCACAGGGGTTGCCTGCTTTCTTGAAAAGATTTCAGCTGAAATCTGCATATATTGGTTATATCAGCAAATGTGGCCCTTTGTTTGTAGTTATTTTAGCAACGGTAATAGTCAACCAGTTGCAATTGTCTCGTATGTTTCAGGTAGATATTGTGGGGGCTATTGAACCAGGTTTACCTGCATTTAGTGTTCAGTTTTTTCAGGATAAGGATTTATGGAAGTCTTTATTACCAAGCGCATCTTTCATAGCCATTATCGCTTATGTTGAAAGTGTTGCAATCGCTAAAGTCACTGCAAATTTAAGGAATCAGAAAATCGACCCTAATCAGGAGCTGGTCGCCTTAGGATTATCTAATATAGGAACTGCTTTCACTGGGGGAATGTCTGTAGCTGGCGGCTTCAGTCGAACAATGGTAAATTTTTCGGCAGGTGCCAAAACTCAGATGGCTACGATAATCGCTGTATTCATGCTGACCGTGGCCGTCATGTTTTTTATTCATCATTTTACTTTTTTACCTAAAGCGACTTTGGCTGCAATCATTGTGATTGCAGTGTTTCCTTTAATCAAAATAAATGATATTTTTAAAACCTGGAAATATGATAAGTCAGATGGATTGGCTGAGTTAATGACTTTGACTGGTGTTTTGATATTAGGTATAGAAGAAGGTATCGCTTTGGGAGTGATCATTACCATTGTCAACTTTTTAAGGCGTACCAGCCGGCCCCATATTGCTATTGTGGGCAGAATTGAAAATACAGATCATTTTCGCAATATTGACAGGCATCAGGTTGAAACATGGAAGGATTTAAAGTTAATTCGTATTGATGAAAATATTACCTTTGCCAATATCAGCTTGATCATAGATTTTATTGAAGACAGTGTTGCAAACAATATAGATATTAATCATTTAGTGTTGATTTGTTCCTCTGTCAGCTATATTGATACTACCGCTTTGGAAGCGATGGAAAATCTGATTGTTAATCTAAAAAAGCAGGAAATTACTTTTCATTTGTCTGAGGTAAAAGGGCCAGTAATGGATCGGCTTGAATGTTCAGATATTTTAAGTCATCTCCAGCCGGGACGAATTTTTTTACAGACCATTGATGCTGTTCATGCCTTGGAAACTGAGCACAGATTAGAATGAGCCATAAATCTTGCATTTTCGTCGAGAGAAGTAATCTCACTGTCAGATGTTGTGTTTAATGAGCTGGAAATAGCATATAAGCATTTGAATCATTAAAATATTCGTTGTCCTGGTGACGTATATTCCGAAGGCTATTTTAATTGGCCACGGTAACCACTGGTAATTGGAAAACGCCGATCTCTGCCAAAGGCTTTGGTTGTTATTTTTATGCCTGGGGGAGCTTGTCTACGTTTGTACTCATTTCTGTCGACTAAGGTAATGGCTCTGTTGATATCCTCTGTTTTAAAGCCCAATGCCTGTATATCTTTAGCAGATTTATCCTGTTCTATATACAGTTCCAGTATCGGATCTAATATGTCGTAAGCAGGCAGGGAATCCTGGTCAATTTGGTCAGGTGCCAGTTCAGCAGAAGGTGGGCGTTCGATGACGCGTTGTGGAATGACTTGAGAGACACTGTTCCTATATTTAGCCAGTTCGTAAACTAATAATTTTGGTACGTCTTTGATGGGGGCAAATCCACCAGCCATATCACCGTATAGCGTGGCATAACCCACACTCATTTCGCTTTTGTTTCCCGTGGTCAGTAATAATTTCCCTTGTTTGTTAGATATTGCCATCAACAGTACACCACGACAACGAGCCTGTATATTTTCTTCCGTTGTATCGGTTTTCGTATGCTTAAATATGTCTTCCAGCATGCCGCTAAATGCATTCACTGCATTTTCTATTGGGATATTGTGGAAATTCACTCCCAAGGCATCAGCTTCTATAATAGCGTCTTCATTGCTCATGTTTTGGGTATAGCGAGAAGGCATCAGTACTGCTTCTACATTATCTGCTCCCAAGGCATCAACTGCGATTGCAAGTACCAAAGCGGAGTCTATGCCACCAGAAAGCCCTAAAATTGCACCTCTGAAGCCATTTTTTGTGACATAATCTCTCACGCCCAGTTTTAGGGCCTGATAAATGGCTGGAATACGGGGATATAGTTGCGTTAAAGTAGACTTTATCAGCTGTTGTTGGTGGAGCTGAATTGTTTCTAAATGTTCTTCGAATTCTCTGGCCTGAAAGATGATTTCACCGTCTGAATCTACGGCAAATGAAGCACCATCGAAAACTAGTTCATCTTGTCCGCCAACCAGATTGGCATAAATCAGAGGCACTTTATTTTTTTTGCAAGCTTGACTGATCAAGGTCTGACGCAGATGGATTTTTTCACTGTGGTATGGGGAAGCATTCAGGCTGATTATAATATCCGCTCCAGCCTGTTTATTCTCAGCAATAATTTGTTTTTGCCAGATGTCTTCACAGATAGTGATTGCCAGTCTATGTTGTTTATACTCAAGTATATAGACCTCATTTCCTGCAGAAAAATAACGTTGTTCATCAAAAACGCTGTAGTTAGGCAAGATCCTTTTTTTATAATAATGTTTGATTTTTTGATTTTCCAGGATGGCTGCACAGTTATAAAGCTGTTCATTATCAAATTGGGGGCAACCGACTATGATGATAAGGTTGTTGGCGTGACTGGCGAGTATTTTTAGAGCATGTTCTGATTCTGTTAAAAAGTCATTTCTCAATAACAGGTCTTCTGGCGGGTAACCAGTCAGGCTGAGTTCAGGAAAAACAATGACGTCAATATTTTGTTTTTTTGCCTGTTCAACAGTATGGATCATTTTATCAAGGTTGGTTTGAACCGCCCCTACCAGAAAATTTAATTGTGCAATAGCAATTGATAACATGGATGTTAGTTCATCTTGTTTGGATAGCTGAAGATAATTTTGTGTTCACTTTTCCATCCCTGTTTTACCTTGATAGGGCGGCTTTCATGGTTTCTCCAAGTAATGTGGGAGAGTCTACTACTTCAATACCAGCTGTTTTCAGCGCGGCAACTTTGCCTTCAGCTGTCCCTTTACCTCCGGTAATAATGGCACCTGCATGTCCCATACGTTTTCCCGGTGGTGCTGTTCTGCCAGCTATATATGAAACAACGGGTTTGCTGACATGTTGACTGATATAGTCTGCAGCTGATTCTTCTTCATCTCCGCCTATTTCACCGACCATGATGATGCCGTGTGTTTCAGGGTCTTCTTCAAATCGACTAAGCACATCAATAAAGTTCATGCCGTGAATCGGATCACCGCCTATGCCAACACAGGTACTTTGCCCCAGTTGTTGATGACTGGTCTGGTGTACGGCTTCATAGGTCAATGTACCTGAGCGAGAGACAATTCCTATAGATCCTGGCATATGAATATTTCCGGGCATAATACCTATTTTGCATTGACCTGGAGTAATTACTCCCGGACAATTTGGCCCAACCAGCAATGCATCAGAACCTGACATTGCGGCTTTTACTCTAAGCATGTGTAGAACAGGAATTCCTTCAGTGATACAAATGATGAGTTTGATACCCGCATCAAATGCTTCAAGAATCGCATCAGCAGCAAAAAAGGGGGGGACATAGATCATGCTGGCTGTAGCCTGTGTCTGCTTGACCGCTTCAGTGACTGTGTTAAAGACAGGTAAACCGAGATGTGTCTGACCGCCTCGCCCCGGAGTAACTCCACCGACCAGTTGACTCCCATATGCGAGTGCCTGTTCCGAATGGAAAGTACCTTGTTTGCCTGTAAAGCCTTGGCAGATAAATCGGGTGGATGAATCAATGAGTATGCTCATGCTGCCTCCTTTGCTAAAGCGACTGCCTGTTCTGCTGCATCAGATAGATTCTCTGCTGCAACCAGTCCTAAATTGGAATTGTTCAATAAGTCTCGTCCTTTTTCTGCGTTGGTTCCTTCCAGTCGAACGATAATGGGTACATTGACTTCAATTTCTTCAACAGCAGCCAGAATGCCGTGAGCAATAACATCACATTGGACGATGCCACCAAATATGTTGACCAGAACAGCTTTTACATGATCGTCAGAAAGAATGAGTTTAAAGGCTTCGCAAACTTTTTCTTTGGTTGTTCCTCCACCGACATCGAGAAAATTTGCTGGAGCTCCCCCTTTGAGTTTAATCAGGTCCATCGTAGCCATTGCCAATCCTGCACCATTTACCATGCAAGCGATTGAACCATCGAGAGTGATATAGTTCAAGTCAAATTGTTTGGCAATATTTTCCTTTTTATCTTCCTGGCCTTCATCTCTGAGAGAAAGAATCTCCGGGTGTAAGTCAACGGCATTATCATCAAAATTTATTTTTGCATCCAACGCCAGAATTTCACCTGAATCAGTTTGTACTAACGGGTTTATTTCAATTTGGCTGGCATCTTTTTCCAGCAAGAGCTGATACATACCTTGCATGATACTGCCTATGGTCTTGATCTGGTTTCCTGTCACCCCTAATTCAAATGCAATCTTTCTATACTGATAGGCTTGCAAACCCGTTGCGGGGTCTATTTTCAAGGTAATTATTTTATCAGGGTCAGATTCAGCGACTTCTTCTATATCCATACCGCCAGCCTCAGATGCAATGAAGATGACACGTTCACTGGCCCTGTCTACTAAAGCGCTGAGGTAATACTCTTCTTTGATGATGTAGGTTTTTTCTATTAAAAGGGATTCAACAGGTAACCCCTCTTCTCCCGTTTGTTTGGTAATTAAGCGACTGCCTAACATTTCATCTGTGTAAGTTTTGACTTCTTCAATGCTGTGGGCAACTTTAACACCGCCTACCTTTCCACGGCCTCCAGCATGGATTTGTGCTTTGACTACCCAGGCATCAGCCGAAATTTTTTCAGCGGCCTGTATGGATTGATCAATGTTGCTTGAAAAATAGCCTTCCGGACAGGGAATACCAAATGCCTGAAATAATTGTTTAGCCTGATATTCATGTATATTCATAATTTTCTCCACTGCGCTGAAACACTGTTCAGTGCTATGATTAAGCCTGATGTTAACGTTTAAAGGTTATTTAATTATTTAAAAACTGAAACAATGGATATTAATCAGTATAACAAAATTTACCCGTGCCCATTCTCTAGAGGCTATGGAATTCCGATAGAACAAGCATGGTCTTTGCTAAAAGTCGTTTTTATCTACAGATTTATGGTTTCGTCCTTATTTCTAATTTTGTTTAACAGTCCTTGGGGTCCATCATTATTAGGGACTTACCAACCACAATTATACAGTTTTATTAGTCAGTTTTACTGGCTATTTTGTGTTTCATCGGGCCTGTTTGTTTTTAATCGACTCATTAGTTATACCACCCAGGCACAGTCAGTCATTTTTAGTGATATTTTTTTTATTACCTTATTGATGCATGCCAGCGGAGGTATTCATAGTGGTATTGGAATTTTGCTGGCGATTTCTATCGCCTTTGGTGGCTTACTGATTGGTGGGCGCTGTGCATTATTTTTTGCGGCGTTAGCCAGCCTGGCCATTTTGGCAGAGCAGATTTTTATCATTGAGCAATTTGTGCCAGTTAAAACCTCATTTAGTTATGCGGGTATGTTGGGAGCAACTTTTTTTACAACAGCTTATTTGTCTTATTTTCTGGCAAAGCAGACTGAACAATCAGAAAAAATTGCTTCGCAGCATCAACAGACTATTTCAAATCTGGAAGAATTAAACCAATATATTATTCAGTATCTTCAGTCTGGCATAATCATAACGAATTCAAGACAGCAGATAAAAATGTGTAATGAGTCCGCCAAAGGAATCATTGGCAGAGTGGATCTTGAAAACAGTCCAATGTATTTGAAAGATGTATCATCTGAATTGGTCTTTCGTTTTCAACACTGGCTGGATAATGAGAGTGATGACTATGCTTTAATTGTTTTGAGTGATAACAGGGAAGTCTATTTTCGATTTGTATTAATTAATACGCATCTGGAAACGTTTTATATGATAATAGTCGATGATATCTCTTTATATAACCAAAAATTGCAGCAAAGTAAACTGGCTTCACTAGGGCGATTGACAGCCAGTATCGCACATGAGATTCGCAATCCATTAGGTGCAATCAGTCATGCGGGTCAACTGCTTTCTGAGGCTTCAGAGCTGGATATAGAAAATAAACGCCTGGTTGAAATTATTCAATCGCATTGTTTAAGAGTGAATAAAATTATTGAAGATATTCTTCAGTTATCTCGCCGAGAATTGTCCAAAAAGGAAAAACTGAATCTTAACCACTGGGTGGAAAATTCACTGAATCTTTTTGTGCAAGATGTGGGTTGTAACCCAGACTGTTTTCAAATACAGGAAGAAGAAACAGATCTTTGGGTCTATATGGATTCAGGGCATTTAAAACAAATATTTGATAATCTTTGTTCCAATGCAATTAAATATGGAGATTTGTCGGTTTACAGGATTAGAATTGTTTTAACACGTTTGGATGGTATGCCAGCAATAAAAATCATGGATAATGGAACAAAAATTGATGATGAAACCATCAGTCATCTATTCGAGCCTTTTTTTACTACTTCCAGCACTGGAACCGGCTTGGGCTTATACATTTCTAAAGAATTAGCTGAGTTAAATCGTGCCAAGCTGGTCTATGAAACGACAGAAGATAGTAAATGTTGTTTTATTCTTTCTTTGCCTAATGCATCCAGTAGCCTGGTTGAAATATGACTGCACCACAAACACTCGTAATCGATGATGAGCCTGATATCAGGGAATTAATAGAAATTACGCTTAATCGAATGGGTATCAAAACTCAATGTGCTGAAAACCTTGACAATGCCAAACAATTGTTAAAAAAGAATGACTTTGATCTGTGTTTGACGGATATGAAGCTTCCTGATGGTGATGGGTTGGATTTTGTTGAATATATTCAGCAAAGTAGCAAGCCTATTCCGGTCGCAGTGATTACTGCTCATGGAAATATGGATATTGCAATCAAGGCGATGAAGAAGGGCGCCTTTGATTTTCTTTCAAAACCCGTCGACCTGAACACACTCAGGCAATTAGTCAGTAACGCTTTAAAGCTTTCTGATCATCAAGAGATGGCTAAAGAGCGTAGAACCCGACATCTCTTGCTGGGTGAGTCTCGGTTAATGAGAGATGTGCGAACTAAAATTGAGAAAGTAGCTAAAAGTCAAGCACCTATCCACATTACCGGAGAATCCGGTTCGGGTAAAGAGCTGGTTGCTAAATTGATTCATAATCAAAGTCCGAGAAGAGAATATCCCTTTGTTGCTGTCAACTGTGGTGCTATTCCTGCTGAGCTGATGGAAAGTGAATTTTTTGGACACAAAAAAGGAAGTTTTACGGGGGCTGCCACTGATAAAATTGGATTATTTCAGGCGGCCGATGGGGGTACTTTATTTCTGGATGAAGTGGCAGATTTGCCTTTAGCTTTACAAGTCAAACTACTCAGGGCTATTCAGGAAAAGAAAATCCGGGTCATTGGTGAACAAAAAGAAATTTCTATCAATGTGCGTATATTGAGCGCGACACACAAAAGCCTGGAAAAAATGGTGGATCAGGGGGAATTCAGGCAGGATTTATTTTATCGTATTAATGTCATTGAATTAAGTACGCCTCCATTGCGTGCAAGAGCTGAAGATATTCCCCAGATAGCGAATCATTTATTAACGAAACTAGCAAAAGAAAACAATATTGATACCCCTGAATTATCGAATGAAGCAAATGTAGCATTGAAAAATTATCCGTTTCCGGGAAATGTCAGGGAGTTGGAAAATATTTTGGAAAGAGCCTTGGCGCTTTATGATGGCACTATTATTGAAAGGGTCGATTTGAATTTATCGCATAGTATTGAATTTTCTACGCCTGAAAAATTCGATGAAGATCGTTTCAGCCTGGAAAATTATCTGGAAAATATTGAAAAAAATGTCATTATTAAGGCATTGGAAGATCATCGTTGGAATAAGACCGCTACAGCAAAAGCATTAGGCTTGACTTTTCGATCATTGAGATATCGATTGAAAAAACTTGGATTGGAGTAAGGCCGTTAATAAGTTCTGGTTATTTTTATGGTCTGCCTGAATTAATGGTATTCATGGCTTCATTTATTTGACCGAAAATAATCTGCTGCAGGGATTTTTCTACCCAGCAAAAACAATTTTCTATTTCAGTGAGCTCTTGTTTTGAAGGGGAGGATAGGACATAATTTGAAACAGAGCTTTTTCCTGAGGGTCGTCCAATTCCAATTCTTAAGCGATGAAAATCTTTTGAATTCATATGGGCGATTATATCTCTCAGGCCATTATGGCCTCCATGCCCTCCACCTGATTTCAATTTAACAGTGCCCGCTTGAAAGTCCAGCTCATCATGTACAACCAGAACTTGTTTAGCGTCAATGTTATAGTAGCGGCAGGCGGCAGCAACGGCTTGTCCGCTGCGGTTCATAAAGGTCTGTGGTTTAATCAGGTATATGGGGTGGTGTCCAATCGAGCATTGATTGGTTAAGGCATTGAATTTCTTGTTATCAGACCAGCGGTTATCAGCTATTTGATCAATTAAATAGTCTAAAAACAAAAACCCGACGTTATGTCGGGTTCTTTCGTATTGCGTGCCTGGATTGCCCAGGCCAGCGATTAGTTTTATCACAATGCAATCGAAGTTAAGAATCCCCAGACTCTTCTTCACCTTCTTCCTCGTCATCTTCTTTAGCACCTCTGGTTTTCATAACCTGTGCAACGGTATGGTCATGATCACCTTCCTGAGCTAATGCAATAATTTCTACCCCTTCAGGCATGTTTAGGTCAGATAAATGCAGAGATTCACCAAGATCCAGCGCAGCTAAATCTACTTCAATAAATTCAGGCAATTTCGATGGCAGACAGGAAACTTCAACGTCTACCATTGCATGTGTGACAACGCCACCCAGTTTAACTCCGGCGCAGGTATCTTCATTGATGAAGTGTAGTGGCACGTTAACTTTCAATGCATGGCTGGAATCGACACGCATAAAATCCATATGTAAGATTTTAGCTTGTTTAGCCGGATGACGTTGAACAGCTTTCAAAATAGCTTGTTCAGTTTTTCCATCAATTTTAAGATCCAGAACGTGAGAATAGACTGCTTCATGAGCCAAGTGCTTGATCACGTCATTATGTTCTAAAGAAATGGATTGGGGTTCTGCAGTTCCGCCATATACTACCGCTGGAACTAAACCATTGCGTCGGGTCGCACGAGCAGCAGTTTTGCCTGACTGGCCTCGACTTTCAGCTACAAATTCAAAAACGTTAGACATCTTTTTCTCCAAACTGGCTATTTAAGCCCTATATCTGATTATTAAAACTAGTTGCGTTGCCCGTTGATCGACGCAAATTTTAACTTGTTGAGTCTCCGGAGAGAGTTTTCTGCCCAGAAACTGAAAGTTGTTAGTAAAATACTTCGAATAAAACCAAGCGAGTTTAATCTACATAAAGCGAACTAACTGATTCGCTTTCAGCTATACGCCTTATTGTTTCAGCCAGCATTTCAGCAACACTGAGTTGTCTGATTTTATCGATGGCCAGTAATTCCTGATTTAATGGAATCGTATCGGTTACGACTAATTCATCGAGTACAGAATTTCTGACGTTATCTGCTGCTGATCCCGATAAAACAGGGTGTGTACAATAGGCAACGACTTTCAGTGCGCCATTTTTTTTCAATGCAGCCGCTGCGTTACATAAAGTGCCTGCTGTATCTACTAAATCGTCAATCATCACACAGGTTCGGCCCGAGACATCACCAATAATGTGCATAATCTCAGACACATTGGCTTTGGGTCTACGTTTGTCGATGATTGCTAAATCTGCATCTCCCAGACGTTTAGCCAAAGCTCTGGCTCTCACTACGCCCCCCACGTCAGGTGATACTACAATCAGGTTGTTATATTTCTGGCACCATATGTCGCCGAGCAACAAAGGCGATGCATAGACATTGTCGACAGGAATATCAAAAAACCCCTGAACTTGATCAGCGTGTAAATCAACCGTTAAAACCCGATTGGCACCCGCAGTATCCAGCATATTTGCTACCAGTTTGGCCGTAATGGGTACTCTGGCTGAACGCGATCTTCTGTCTTGTCTGGCATAGCCATAGTATGGTATTACCGCTGTAATTCGTGATGCTGATGCTCTTTTTAAGGCATCGATAACCACGAGCAATTCCATCAAGTGTTCATTTGCAGGAGAACATGTGGGCTGGATAACAAATATATCCTTACCTCTTACGTTTTCCTCAATTTCAACAAATATCTCTCCATCACTAAAGCGTCCAACTGAGGCCATGCCCAATCGCATATTTAATTTTCTAGCTATGCCTTCAGATAATGCTCTGTTTGCATTACCAGAGAATACCATCATAGAGGCATCTTGCATTTACGCACTCCGTTTGATCTGGAATTTGGAGATATTGGCTGGGCTGCCAGGATTCGAACCTGGGTATGCGGAGATCAAAACCCCGTGCCTTACCGCTTGGCGACAGCCCAATAAATCGATTAGCCAGTTAAAGTATCCAGTGCATTATAAAGTGGGGAACGGTTAACTCCCTGGGTTAAATAAACCTGCCACTTGTTTTTAAGTGCCTCAAAAGCAGTTTGTGCTTTTGATTTAGAATCAAACTGAGCAAAGACGCAAGCGCCCGTGCCGGTAAGTCTGGATTCTGAAAACCCACTTAAATCCAATAATGCTTCTTCTACTGGCTGATATAATTTGCGAACAACATTGAGACAATCGTTTCTATGCTGCCCCGCAAGAAAGTCGGACATTGTGATGGATTTACTGTCTCTTGTCAAATTTTTTGTTGAAAAAATTTGTCCCGTATCAACATGGCAGTCCGGTTTAATGATTACCAACCATTTTTCCGGTATTTCGATTTGAGACAGTTCTTCACCGACACCTTCAGCCCAGGCCGCATGACCAAAGACAAAAACGGGTACGTCGGCCCCTAATTGCAGGCCTAGTCTGATCAGGTCATGTTTAGGCAGATTCAGGTTCCATAGTTTGTTTAAGGCCACTAACACTGTCGCTGCATTTGAACTTCCGCCACCGAGTCCCCCACCCATTGGAATATTTTTGTCCAATGAAATTGTAGTGCCTCGTTTACAATTTGTATGTGTTTGTAATAGTTTTGCAGCTCGATAGATTAAATCGGAGTGTTCATCAACACCTGGCGTTAGCTTTGCTAGTTTTATTTTAGAATCATTCTCCGGATAAAAGCGCAGCCAGTCGTTGAATGTGGTCAGTTGAAACACGGTTTGAAGAAGATGGTAGCCATCATTTCTTTTACCTGTGATTCTAAGCATTAGATTGATTTTTGCAGGTGCAGGCCAGATAGTTTCCCAGCCATTCAAGTTTGAATTCATAGTATTAATAGATAACTATTTTTTAGGAATAATTGTCAGTTCAGCTGCCATTGAGTAATGATCAGCTTGAGTTGTTTGCCATCTTGAAATAGTTTTAATTTTTCAGGAAGTTGAACGTTGTTCAGTGATTTCATACGACTATATTCAATTGTCCAGTCTGCCTGATGAAAACCGCTTTTGGTTAATTCATAGTTTTGATCAGGTTTTGTCAGGCCGAGCACCCAATACTTGAGTGCTGAAACAGGAATATTCATATTCAACTGGTTTGAGATTTGCTGATCGATGTTGCCTTTAAAAATGCTGGTTTGATTGCCGTTGTTAATTTTTAGAGAGTGGTCAGTTACTTCAAAAATAGTTCTTCCCTGGCCGAAAGGGCCCGATAATTCAATGAGTTCCTCTTTATGTAAATGCTTCCAGGAAATGTTTGCGGTAAATGATTCCTGGGTATCTTGATAAGCCAGTCGCCCTTCAAAGTACCATGTATTCAATTGCGATAACGAAGGGTATTCAAATGGGGAATAGGTATAGTTGTTTATAACTGGCTTTTGGCTGCAGGCGGTTAATGCAGCCAAAAGAAATAAATAAATTGAAAGTTTATTCATCACTATCTAAAAAGCGCTGTTTGAATTTCAAGAGATATTCATCATCAGGTGCTTTTTTTACAGCATCGTCATAAACTTTTTTGGCTTCATTTTTGTTGCCTTTTGCCCATAAGACTTCCGCCAGATGAGCTGCAATTTCACTTTCAGGAAGTTTTTGATATGCATTCCGCAAGTAGGTCAGTGCATCTGGAAAGTTTCCCATTTTGTAGCGCAACCAGCCGATACTGTCGAGTATAACGGCTTCATCAGGCTGGATAGAAATGGCTTCCAATAGATAGACCTCTGCTTCTTTTAGTCGATTGGTTCTGTCGGTCAGTGTATAGCCTAATGCATTCAAGGCACCTGCATCCTTAGGATTGTTGGCCAGTATTTTTTTTAAATCTCTTTCAAGAATATCGAGTTGATCCAGCTTTTCTGCTGTCAGTGCTCTGGAATAGAGTAAATCACGATGTTCAGGTGCTTGAGCAAGGCTGTCGCTCAATGTTTGAAAAGCCTGCTGATAATGTTTTTGTTCATTATAAATTTCGGCCTTCAGCAATGATATATGTGTGCTTTGTTCAGGAAATTTTCTACTGACATCGATTAGACGTTGTTCAGTCTGATCAAATTTTTTCTGATTCATGAGAACAGTGATGGACGCCATGATGGCATCAAATTCATAAGGTCCTTGCGTGACTTTATCAAACCAGACAATCGCTTCATCGTAATTCTTTTTCTTGAACTCTATACGACCTAAATAAAAACAAGCCTGCTCATTCCATTTGGGCTTGTTGACCAGTCTTTTTAAACGAGTTTTTGCTTCGTCTTCTTTTTGCTGCTGTAGCAACATAATAGCAATTGCATAGTCACTTTCACTGTCCTCAGGTTCTGATTTCAATAAATCTTCATATAACTGAAAGGCTTTATCATATTCCTTGTTTTTCATTAAGATCTGCCCCAGCATTTTTTTTAAACGCTGGTTATCCGGTGAGCTTTTTAACACATTTTTCAGCGTGGAGATGGCTGTATTCAGCTGGTTGGTTTGAGCAGATAATTGAGCTTTGAGGATTAAGGGTTTATCCCAGGAAGGTTGCCGTTTTAATGCTTCATATGTTTTGTTTTTTGCCAGAGAAAATTGTTTTACCTGGCTTGCAAGTATGGCTTGAACAAAATAGATGACAGCCTGGTCTTGGTGTTTCGGCAGCATATCTTCTAATACGGCGAAGATAAAATCAGGGTTGCTTTTTTGGCCCAATGATTTATGCAATTCCATCAATGTTATTTCGAAACTGGCTGGGTCATCGTCCAGTAACTTGTCCAGGTGTACGAGGGCCTTGTCTTTATTCTGTTCACGTAAGGCTGAAAGCACAGCAATTTTTCTGGCAGTTAAATTGTCTTTATCCTGATTTAGCCAGATATTGACAGCTTGATCAGTTTTATTCTGGTCTTTTACATAAAGACCAATTTTTGCAGCTCTTTCAGAGACACGTGCATCATTTGCCCGTTTTGCAGCCTGTAAATAGGCATCGAGCGCGATTCCGTATTGATTGCGTTGTCCTGCAATTTCTGCTGTCATCAGCAGATACAATACATCCGGAGTGATTTCTGTCTTTGTTTCAATTTCGTTAGAAACGACAAGATCGTTTTTAATTTCCGTAGGGGGTTCTGAGTTTATGTCGAGCTTGGTTTGTTTTTCGGGTTTGCTGACACAGGCTGTCACAAAAAAGCATGCCAGTGCAATTTTCCATTTCATATAAATTACCGCAAATAGTTTAGTCAGGCTAACAGGTTATAGAGTATCAGAAATTGAAAAAATTCAGCGATAGATTTTTTCAATTTGGATTAATATCACATATTCCTTAGAATATAGGGCGAATTTATCAATTCTAGTGTTTTTTAATGACAATTTTAACTATAGGGATTAACTATAATACTGCACCGGTCTCCATCCGTGAAAGATTAGCTTTTCCGACTGAGACATTGGAGTCTTCTCTCAAGGGGCTTTGGAAGCAGAATTCTGTGCATGGAGCAGCCATTTTGTCCACTTGCAATCGAACCGAGTTTTATTCACAGATAGAGCACGACCAAGTCAGTCGTCTAATTGACTGGATTGCCTGCCATAAGGATATCGAGCCCGAGGACTTTATGCCGTATTTATACCAGCATCAGGATTCAAATTCTGTCAGGCATATGTTTAGAGTAGCCAGTGGTCTGGATTCTATGGTGTTGGGGGAGCCGCAGATCCTGGGGCAAATGAAAACAGCTTATCAGGCAGCCTATGAAGCAGGAACTTTAGGCAAGCATTTAGGAAAATTATTTCATCATACCTTTTCTGCAGCAAAAAAAGTTAGAACCGATACTGCGATTGGCTCCAGCCCTGTTTCTGTAGCATTTGCAGCAGTTCAGCTGGCCCAACAGATTTTTAACAGCTTGACGGAGCAGACAGCGTTATTGATAGGAGCAGGTGAAACGATTGAATTAACAGCTAGGCATTTGCATCAAAATGGCATTGAGCGATTGATCATTGCCAATAGGACATATCAGAAAGCTCATGATCTGGCAGCTCAATTTAACGGCTTTGCAATTAGCTTGTCTGAATTGCCTTCACATTTGGCAGAGGCAGATATTATTGTTTCATCAACAGCCAGTCAGCTACCCATATTGGGTAAAGGACGTTTGGAAAGTGCGATTAAAAAACGTAAACATAAACCTATGTTTTTAGTAGATCTTGCCGTTCCCAGAGATATTGAGGCAGAGGTGGAGCAATTGCAGGATGTTTACTTATATACGGTAGATGATTTACAAAATACCATTGATCAGAATATCAGTACACGACGCAAAGCCGCTGAAAAGGCTGAAGAGATTATTGATCATCAAGTGGAAACATTTTTATCCTGGATGCGATCTGAGAATGCTCAGGCTATTATTAGGCAATACAGGGAACA
>SPJK01022979.1_pt1 | contig 21506 bp, 20 predicted proteins | sample 3741771 | NCBI WGS metagenome assembly SPJK01 (sample SAMN10925997, study PRJNA522277) | cold seep metagenome | isolation source: Elba SIP-enriched marine methane seep metagenome, extraction at timepoint T2 | place: Italy: coast of Elba, Mediterranean Sea
CAAAGGAATTTCGCCGAGATATGTCGCGACCGTTCCGCCGCCATCATTGTTACCGTCACCGGATACAATCGGGTTGGCGTTCAGGCCGCGAAAGACGATCGGGTTACCCTGGCGACCGCCGCGGTCAATCACGTTGATCCCCGGCACATAAGCCAGCGTGTCTGCCAGTTCCGTAAAGCCTTGTTGTTCGATCTGATCCGCACCAACGGCAGCAATGTTCAGCGGCACGTCCTGTACGCTTTCAGCACGACGCGTCGCCGTAATGATGACGGTTTCCTGACGCGATTCTGCTTCTTCAGCGTCTGTCTCTTGCGCAATCGCATGCGGCGCCAGGGACAGGGCGAGCAAAGCGCTCGCGCTTGTGAGTAGTTTGGTTTTCATTTTAGTACCTCCAGACCTCTCTCTCCATGGCAACGAAAGACACGCGTGCATCGGCCTACGTCAAACTTATCCGTACGTCTCAACCGCCATTGACATAAATGCGTTGTAATTGAGCAACGTTTGCCTGATTAAAGGCCGCCATGGATGAATTGACCCGCAAACTGTCTCAGGCCCGCATTTTATTGCGGAGGAAGGCCTATCGCGACTGCCATGCGCTTTGTTTGAGCGTCCTGCAATCTCAGCCCGACAATGCCGATGCGTTTCTCATTCTTGGTCTGCTCACGGCGGATCACCAGAATTTTTCCAAGGCGCTCGAATTGTTCGAACGCGCGATTCGGTCTGGCAATTTGTCTGGCGAAGCGGAGGCGCATTCGGCGCGATGTCTGATAGCGCTCAATCGCCGCGATGAAGCGGTTGTCATGGCGCGCGCCGCCGCGAACCGAAAACCGAAGGATGCGTTGGTGCTGGACACGATCGGCGTTGTCCTCAGCCGCGCCGGGCATCACGAGGATGCGCTCGACTACTATCAGGCCGCTGTCGCCGCCAATCCCGACGAAGCGAGCTATCACTACAATCTCGGCGCGGCACTGCAATTTCTCGGTCAATTCGATCCTGCCAAGTCAGCATTTCGCGCCTGCCTTGAGCGCAACCCGGACGATAGTCGCGCCCTGGTCGCCCTGGCCTCGATGGGCGGAGCCAGCGATGAAGAATCGCTTATCTCCAAGCTGGAAGCGGCCTGGGACGCGCGCGATCAGGAAGACGCGGACCAGGCCCTGCAACTCGCGCATGCATTGGCCAGGGCCTATGAGGATCAACAGGACCCGGCGACTGCGATGGACTGGCTTGAGCGCGGAAAACGCCAGAAGCGGGCAAGCATTCGCAACCGGGAAGAAGACGACAAAGCCTGTTTCGCAACCGCCGCCGCGCTGGCCGCTCAATTGCCCATCGCTGACCCGCCTGCCGCCGGCGGTCCGATCTTCATTGTCGGCATGCCGCGCACCGGGACCACGCTGACGGATCGCATCTTGTCGAGCCATCCAGAGGTGACATCCGCCGGAGAATTGAGCGATTTCAGTGTCGCCCTTAAACGTCAGACGCAAACCTCGGGGCCTTATGTTCTCGACCGCGAAACGTTAGATGCGGCGCGCAATACTGATCTCGCTCGCCTTGGCCAAATCTATCTCGACAAAGTGTCTGCGACCCTCGGTTTGGAGGGACGGTTTGTCGATAAGATGCCGCTCAATGCTTTCTTTGCGCCGGTCATACTCGCCGCCATTCCAAACGCGCGCGTGGTCTGCCTCAGGCGTCACGCCGCCGACACAGTGCTCAGCAACTTCCGGCAATTGTTCGCGACCTCGTTTTCCTATTACGCTTACGCCTATGATCTGAAGGCGACGGCGCGCTATGTCGTACAATTCTTCAATCTGATCGATGAATACGAAACCGCACTGCCCGCCTCGCGATTCAAGATTCTCGATTACGAATCTCTGGTCGCGGATCAGGAGGGCCAGACGCGACAATTGCTGGCATTTTGCGGGTTGGAATTCGATCCGGCCTGCCTCAACTTTCATGAGAACGCCGCCCCCGTCGCCACGGCCAGCGCGACGCAGGTCAGACAGCCGCTCTATTCGAGTTCGATGGGGCGCTGGAAATCGTATCGGCCAGCCATGGACCCGGCTTTGGAAATCCTGCAAGTCGCCGATCTGATCTAGTCAGATATCACCAAAATCGCCGCCGCGACCTTTCCCGCCGGCAAAGCGTCCCGCGCCTTGTGCGGCACCAGCGCGTAGTGAGTCTCGCCCAAGCTCAGCCTCGCGCTGCAATGCCTGATCTAGCGGCACGCCCCATTGCTCGACGGCGCTTGCCCGGTCCATGCGCATGCAGGTTTGCGGAAACTCCGCCAGCTGTTCCGCAAGCGTTAGCGCCGCGTCCAACGCCTTCCCTTCCGGCACGACCCGATTAGCCAATCCGAATGACAGGGCTTCGTCGGCATCGACCGGTCGACCCGTCAGGATCATATCCATGGCCCGTGACTGGCCAATCAACCGTGGCAAGCGCACCGTGCCGCCATCGATCAGTGGCACGCCCCAGCGGCGGCAATAGACCCCGAATACGGCGCTCTGCGCGGCAATGCGAAGATCGCACATGATAGCCAGTTCCAGACCGCCCGCCACCGCGTGACCTTCAACCGCCGCAATCGATGGTTTGGTCAGCGACAGCCAGGTAGGCCCCATCGGGCCAGTGCGCTCATAGCGCTGGCCGTCGGCCACCGCTTTCAAGTCTGCGCCAGCACAAAAATGTCCCTCTGCCCCAGTGAGAATATGAACCGCGATATCCGGATCATCCTCTCCGGTCAGGAAGGCTGTTTTCAATCCCGCAGCCGTATCTGGATCGACGGCATTTCGCGCACGCGCACGATTGATCGTGATGATCTGCGCCGGACCCCGCTTTTCGACCAGAACCGTGTCAGACATCGAGGCTGTTACCGATTCTGCCGATTATCGATGAGGTCCTGCACAACCTCAGGCTCCGCCAAGGTCGACGTGTCGCCGAGATTGTCAAAACTGTTTTCCGCAATCTTGCGAAGGATGCGGCGCATGATTTTGCCGGAGCGCGTTTTGGGCAGGCCCGTCGCGAACTGGATCAGATCCGGCGACGCGATCGGACCGATCTCGGTGCGGACATGTTGGACGAGCGCTTTCTTTAGCTCATCATTGCCTTCGACACCCGCCACCGGCGTGACATAGGCATAGATCCCCTGCCCCTTGATGTCGTGCGGATAGCCGACGACAGCGGCCTCAGCGACAGCATCATGCGCAACCAGAGAGCTCTCCACTTCGGCTGTTCCCATTCGGTGGCCAGAGACATTGATCACGTCATCGACACGGCCGGTAATCCAGTAGAACCCGTCCTCATCTCTGCGGCAGCCATCGCCGGTGAAGTAATTGCCGGGATAGGTCGAGAAATAGGTGTCCACAAAGCGCTGATGATCGCCATAGACAGTCCGCATCTGGCCTGGCCAGCTTTCGGTGATGATGAGATTGCCTTCGGTCGCGCCGGTCAGCTCTGCGCCTTCGGCGTCGACCAGTTTCGGCTGGACCCCGAAGAAAGGATGACTTGCGGCGCCCGGCTTCTGATCGGTGGCGCCGGGCAATGGCACCATCATGCAGGCGCCGGTCTCGGTCTGCCAATAGGTATCGACGATCGGGCAGCGGCGCTCACCAACCGTCTCATAATACCATTCCCAGGCTTCCGGATTGATCGGCTCGCCGACCGACCCCAGCAAACGGATCGTGCTGCGGCTGGTCGATTTTACCGGTCCTTCGCCTTCGCGCATCAGGGCGCGGATCGCCGTCGGCGCAGTATAGAAAATGGTCACGCCATGCTTGTCACAGGCCTGCCAGAAGCGGCTCGCATCGGGATAGGTCGGCACGCCTTCAAACATCATGCTGGTCGCGCCATTGGCGAGCGGTCCGTAGACAATATAGGAGTGGCCGGTGACCCAGCCGACATCGGCTGAGCACCAATAGACGTCGTCTTCCTTCAGATCGAAGACATATTCATGCGTCATCGAGGCCCAGACCAGATAGCCGCCCGTTGTATGCAACACGCCTTTCGGTTTGCCGGTGGAGCCGGATGTGTAGAGAATGAAGAGCGGGTCTTCGGCATTCATCGGCTCCGGCGGGCATTCGGCAGACACCTCAGCGCCAGCTTCATGCAGCCAGATATCGCGGCCCGGTTTCATGTTCACGTCATTGCCGGTCCGCCGCACGACCAGAACCTTCTCGACCATGTCGCCAGCAAGCTCGCACGCGGCATCCGCATTCTTCTTGAGTGGCACGATGCGGCCACCGCGAATGCCTTCATCCGCAGTGATCATGAACTGGCTGTCGCAATCGGTGATCCGACCCGCCAGCGCTTCCGGGCTGAATCCGCCAAACACGATCGAGTGGACCGCGCCGATGCGCGCGCAGGCCAGCATCGCGTACGCGGCTTCGAGGATCATCGGCATATAGATGGTGACCCGGTCGCCTTTCTTGACGCCCATATCTTTCAGGACATTGGCGAACCGGCAGACGGCGCCGTGCAACTGCTTGTAAGTCACTGTCGCATCATCGCTCGGGTCATCGCCTTCCCAGATCAGCGCGACCTTGTCGCCGCGTGTCGCAAGGTGACGGTCGATACAATTATAGGAAACGTTGAGCTCGCCATCCGAGTACCAGCGCACATGCAGGTCCGACTTGTCCCAGCTGACATCCTTCACAACGGTGTATGGCTTCGACCAGTCGAGCCGCTGTCCGTGCTCGCGCCAGAAGCCTTCTGGATCAGCAATCGAAGCGGCATACATTTCGCGATACTTTTCAGGCGTCAGATTGGCCTTGGCGGCGAAGTCGGATGGGACTGGGTGGATGGCAGATTCACTCATGCATAAGGCTCCGTTGAGCTGGATCGTTTCGTCTCGCCCACAATGCGGATTTGGCTGACGAGGTAAAGTCTGACTTTGCGACAGGAACCGGTGGCCAGCTAAAGCGGTTTGTCCTCATCCTCGAGAATGCGATGCGCCGCCCCGTCCAGGTCTTCATATTGGTCGGAATTCACCGACCACAGAAAGGCCGCGAGCCCAAGCGCACCGAGCCCGAGAGCGACCGGAATAAGATAGACGATAATGTCCATTCAGGCGCGTCCCCAATTCATCCGCAGAGCGTTCAGCGTCACGATAAGGGACGACGCCGACATGGCAATCGCGGCGATCAGAGGCGTGACATGGCCTGTCACTGCGATCGGGACGGCGATCATATTGTAGGCGGCAGCCAGTCCAAAGTTCTGCAACATCACGCGCTTGGTCCGCTTGGCCACTTTCAGGATGGTGACGATGGACGACAAGCCGCCTGCATAGACAGCGTCCGAGGCGGATTGCGACACATCCATCGCGCCGCCCGGCGCCAGCGAGGCGTGCGCCATGGCCAGGGCGCCGGCATCATTCAGCCCATCGCCGACCATGAGGACTTTTTTGTCTGCATCCGTCAGTGCGGAGAGGCGGTCGACCTTGTCTTGCGGGGAAACCTGGGCGTGCCAGTCGGAAATATCGATCTCAGCCGCCACCCGTTCAACGGCCTCGCTTGCGTCGCCGGACAGGATCTCCATCTCGAACCCATGGGCACGCAAGTCAGCGAATACGTCTCCCGCATCAGATTGCAGCTGATCCCGGAACAGAAATTGGACGGGCGCAGCATCACCGCTGGCGAACCACAATGTCGGACCGCTGGTTGCGGCAGAACGTTCAACCCCTACCCAGTCGGCAGAGCCAAGACGACAGCGCTTTCCTTCGATTTCACCTTCGACACCCAGACCCGGCATCTCCTTGACGTCGCTTGCAATTGGCCCAGCCCCGGCAACGGCGACGATCGCACGTGACAACGGATGGCGGCTTGCTCGAGCGAGGTGTGCCGCGTCCGCAAGCTCGTCGCCATGCGTTGAGACCAGGGTCGGCGTACCCAGGGTCAGCGTGCCCGTCTTGTCGAACACGAGATGATCGACCTCTGCAAACCGCTCCAGGGCGTCTCCGGACCGAAGATAAATCCCTTTGCGGAACAACCGCCCTGAGGCCACGACCTGCGCGACAGGCGCTGCGAGGGCGAGCGCGCACGGACAGGTGATGATCAGTGTCGCGACCGCAACCATGATCGCATCGCGCACGCCGGCACCGAGCAATAGCCACGCAATCAGTGTGACGGCCGCCGTCGTGTGCACGAACGGAACATAAAGCGACACGGCCTTGTCCGCGATCTGGCGATAGCGGGCGCGCTTCTGTTCGCCAGCTTCAAGCATTTGCGCGATGTCAGCGAGCAAGGAATCCGAGGTGCTGCCAAGCGCTTCGCCGCGGATCGGATGATCCAGGTTGACCGTCCCGGCATAGAGGGTCTCCCCGGCCTGGATCAGGCGCGGCAAGGAGTCGCCGGTCACCAGACTCTCATCGACCGTGCTGGCGCCGGTTTCGATCTTGATATCAATCACCGCACGCTCACCAGCCGCGAGCAGGATTGTATCGCCGCGGCGAACGTCCTCGGCGCGCACGCTTTCTACGCTCTGGTCTCTGCCAAGGCGATTGACAGAACGATTTTGCAACGCGGCCAAATCATGTGCGGCAGCATGGGCCTGGCGTCTCAGCCGCGCGTCCAGAAAGCGCCCGATCAGCAGGAAGAACAGGAGCATCACGCTGGCATCGAAATAGGCGTGGTCGCCTTTCGCCAGTGTCTCCCACACACTCACCCCGAACGCCAGGGTCAGAGCCAGCGAGATCGGCACATCCATATTCGCGCGGCCATGTTTCAGCACGGACCAGGCCGACTGGAAGAAATGCCGACCGCTAAAGACCAGGACCGGGAATGCGATCAGGCCCGAGATCGCGTGCAATGCCGTGCGCGTATCGCTGCCCATCTCGCCATGACCGCCCCAGACCGAAACCGAGAGCAACATGATATTGGCGAGCGCAAATGCGGCGACGCCCATGGAAATCAACAGCGCGCGCTCCTCGCGCTTTGCGGCTTGTTCAGAACCGTCTTCGGAATAGGCCGAGACGCCATAGCCGAGTTCGGTCACCCGTTCGACGATCAGATTTGCCGATGTCGGTCCTTGCCAAGCAACTTTCAATTTGCCGTTGGACAGGTTCATGCGAACCTGTTCGACGCCCGGTACAGCGCCGACGGCATTCTCAATCTTGGACAGGCAGCCGCCACATTTGGCGCCGCGCACTGACAGGTTGAGGATCTTTTGAGCACCCTTGCTTTGGACAAAGGCGCTATAGTCACTGCCCCCTGGCGTACGCGTCGGTGGCTCGAGCCCTGAGGGACAGCCGACCGGGCCAGAAAGCGCTGCGTCCGTCATGACACGATGATCGTCTTGGTGACGTTGAACAAAACGGTTTCAGCCGCGGGATCGAGCACATTGATGCGAAGCGCCCACTGTCCGGGTGCGAGGGCGCCCGCATCAGCAACATATTCGCCATCGGCCTGCGCCGTATAAATGATCGCCTGATCGCCATCCCGTGTGGCGGTGCGGCGGAGCTCGCCAATGACCGTGTAATTCGACAACGCCGCCCCCTCCGCATCGCGCAGACGGAAGATGAGCTGGTCGTCCTGCAGGCCCGCTTCTGCCGTCCAGCCGAGTTCGGCTTGTGCCGCGCGCGACGCCAGCGTGTCATTGTAGTTGAGGCCCTGGACGTAGGATTTTTTCACATCCTCGCCCGGGAAGCTGGTGATGGCATGATACAGGAAGACGCCGTTCACGGCGAACATGACGCCGAAAAATCCCAGCATAATCAACAGAACATGCCAGCCTTTGAGTTCTTTGCCAGAAGCTTCAGATGCGGCGTTTGCTTGAGCATGGATCATCAGTTTGGTCCTCTGAAGGATGCGCGGTTTGTGTCGGTCTCGCCGGTGTCGAGATCCCGCACCGAGAATGTAATCTGGCGCTGCGATGCGCCATCCGGGGCGCTGACCAGGATACGGTAGCGATCGACGCCATAAGGCTCAACCGGCAGTTCGATCGGCTCGCCGCTTTCATGGTCAAAACCGATAACATTGAAGGCGAGACCATCAATCCCGGTAATGCTGATCTCCATGCGCCGGGGCTCGGACAGTTTGTTGACCAGTTTCAGTGTGTAGCCGTTCTGAATATCGCCGTCGGAGAGTTGCACGAATGGCGGGGAGCGATCCTTGAGCACGTTCGCTTCGATTGTCGCCTTGGTCGCAAGTCCCCAGACCAACAGGAAACCAATCGCCGCGATCAGGATGGAATAGAGCACGGTACGGGTTCGCAAGATGCGGTATTTGGGCGGCGTTTGATGCGCTGCCCGCGCCGCGACAGCGACGTCTGTATCATAGGCAATGAGACCGGTCGGCCGATCGATCTTGGTCATCATCTGGTCGCAGGCATCGATGCAAAGCGCGCAATGGATGCATTCGAGCTGCGGCCCGTTGCGGATATCGATACCAACCGGGCAAACCTGCACGCATTGATCGCAATCAATACAGTCGCCGCGATCATCCCAGCTTTCGGATTTCCGCTTTGGTCCGCGCGGTTCGCCCCGGTCGTAGCGATAAGTGACGTTCAGCGCATGCTCGTCTGTGAGCGCCGCCTGAATGCGCGGCCAGGGGCACATATAGGTGCAAACCTGTTCCCGCATCCATCCGGCGAGGAAATAAGTGGTCACGGTCAGCAAGGCGGCAAACCAGTAGGCCGACAAAGGTGCCTCTCCGGTGAACCAGCCGCGCGCCACGGTCGGGGCATCGTGCCAGTAGAGAATGAAGGCGCCGCCGGTCCAGAAGGCGATGATCAGCCAGACTGTATGCTTGCCTAGCTTGCGCCAGGCCTTGTTGAAGGTCCATTTGCCCTTGTCGAGCCGCATGCGGGCGGCGCGATCGCCTTCAAACGCGCGCTCGACCCAGATGTAGAGATCCGTCCACACCGTTTGTGGGCAGGTATAGCCGCACCAAACCCGACCCAGGAGGGAGGTCACAAGGAACAGGACCAGCGCGGCTAAAATCAAAAGACCAGCGAGAAAGTGAATGTCCTGTGGCCAGATCTCGATGAAGAAGAAGTAGAATTTCTCGCTCTCAAAATCTGCGAGCACCGCCTGGTCAGGAATGCCCTCGCCGCGCGGCCATCGTATCCAGGGAAGCAGGTAGTAGACGCCCAGCGTCACCGCCATCACCACCCATTTTACGAGGCGAAACTTGCCGTGCGCGAGCTTCGGATAGATCTGCTCGCGTTTGGCATAGAGATCCTTGTGCGGGGGCGGCGTCGGGCCACCTGATCCCGCACTGGGATGCATGTTGAGCGTAGTCTGTCCCATGACAGTGCGCCTTACTCACCTCCGCCCAGGGTGTGGACGTATACGGCCAGCGCCTTGATCGAAGCGTCATCCAGACGATCCTGCCAGGCTGGCATGTGCGAATTCCGGGCATTGTAGATGGTGTTGTAGATGTCGTCACGCGAGCCACCGAACAACCATTCGCGATCGGTCAGGTTAGGCGCGCCTTGCAGGCGATCCCCTTCCCCGTTCACGCCATGGCATGAGGCGCATTGCTGTTGATACAGCTCGGCCACGCGTGCGGCGGCGGTCGCATCATGCTCCTGACCGGAGACCAGCAGGACATAATCGGTCAGGTCATCGATCTGATCCGTCGACAGCAAATTGTCGCGACCAAAGGAGGGCATCAGCGAGAAGCGCGTATCAAGGTCCGCTTCGTGGCGAATGCCGTGGCGCAGCGTGTATTCGATGCCGTCCAACGTGCCGTCCCACAGCCAGACATCGTCGGCCAGGGTTGGATAGCCGACCGCGCCGCGGCCGCCTGCCCCATGGCAGGTTGCACAATTGTCGCCGAACAGGCTTTCGCCCATGGCCAGCGCAAACTGCTGCAGGCCGCGATCGGTTTCGATTTCTTCAAGTGACGCTTCAAGCAGCGTCTCGGACTGGGCCACGCGCGCCTCTTTGAGGTCCGCCACCGCCGCCGCGACAAGATCGCGGTCAGAGTGATTGCGCAGGCCGGGCGTGTTGGTGCCCATGCCAGGCAGTGCCGGAATGGCCGGCATGAAGACCATGTATATCACGCCCCAGATGATGGTGGCGTACCAGATATACAGCCACCAGCGCGGCAGAGGATTGTTCAGCTCCTTGATCCCATCCCAGCTGTGGCCGGTGGTTTCGATGCCGCTATGATCGTCAATGTCTTTGATTTCATCGCTCATCGGATGGGCCTCCGTCTTCTAAAGGCAGCCGCGCAGCGGCATCGAATTTTTCCTGGTTTCGCGGCCAGAGCGCATAGGCGAGCGCGCCAGCAAACATCAGGACGAAGTAAATCAGCCCACCTGTCTGCGCGAAGCTTGAAAGCAGTTCATACATTGCTGGTCTCCCCTATCGCCGGTTGCTGAGATCGTCGGCCTCATAGGTCGAGAAATCGACCAGTGTGCCTGTCATTTGAAGGTAAGCGACGAGCGCATCCATCTCGGTAATCTCGTCCGGATTGCCGTCCCAGTCGCGCGCCTCGACCGTGCCTTCGCGCCCGGCTTCGGCTTCGTACAGCACCATTAGGCTGTCATAGTAATCGAAGCCCTGATCGTTCGGATCGGCCTGCGCCAGGATGTGTCCTTTGGCGTTCTCAATCATCTCGTCGGAATATGGAACGCCGACCAGGCGCTCGGTGCGCAGACGATCTTCGATGCCGTCATATTTGAGCTTCTTGTCCATCAGGAAGGCGTAAGGCGGCATGATGCTTTCCGGCACCAGGGCGCGCGGATCGATCAGGTGATCGACCTGCCATTCAGCAGAATACTTGCCGCCAACCCGCGCCAGGTCCGGGCCTGTCCGCTTGGAGCCCCATTGGAAGGGATGGTCGTACATCGACTCAGCCGCCAGTGAGTAATGGCCATAGCGCTCAACTTCGTCGCGCAGCGGGCGCACCATCTGGCTGTGGCAAACATAGCAGCCTTCGCGGATATAGATGTCCCGGCCTTTCAGCTCGAGCGGCGTGTAAGGCCGCATGCCGTCCACCTTCTCGATCGTGTTGTCCATGTACATCAGCGGCGCCATCTGAATGATCCCGCCTATCGAGACCACGACCAGAATGCCGATGGTGAGGAGCAAAGAGTGGCGTTCCAGGACGCCGTGATTGTTCATCAGTCCCATAATAGTCCGGGCCTCCTATTCAGCAGGCGCCAGCGCAGCGCGCGGCTCTGGTTGTGCGTAAGGATCGTTTGCGGTTTCGAGGTCTTCAGCTTCGCCGTGTCCCAGTGCCGTCTTGATCAAGTTATAAGCCATGATCGCCGCGCCGCTGAAGTAAAGCAGACCACCAAGCGCACGGATCATATAGCTGATATGCTTGGCCTCGACGGTTTCCACGAAGCTGTATTCGAGGAAGCCATACTCGTTGTAGGCGCGCCACATCAGGCCTTCCATGATCCCGGCAAACCACATGGAAACCATGTAGAAAATGATGCCAATCGTGGAGATCCAGAAGTGCCATTCGACCAGTGATTTGGAGAACAGACCCTTCTTCTTGTACAGCCACGGCACCAGGCAATAGAGCGCGCCGAAGCTGATATAGCCGACCCAGCCGAGCGCACCGGAATGCACGTGGCCGATGCCCCATTCTGTATAATGGCTGAGCGAGTTCACTGCTCGTACCGACATGAGCGGGCCTTCAAAGGTCGACATGCCGTAGAAGGCAAGCGACACGACCATCATCCGGACCACTGGGTCCGTGCGCAGCTTGTCCCAGGCACCAGACAGCGTCATGACGCCGTTGATCATGCCGCCCCAGCTTGGCATCCACAGCATCACCGAGAAGGTCATGCCGAGCGTCTGCGCCCATTGCGGCAGCGCCGTATAATGCAGGTGGTGCGGTCCGGCCCAGATATAGATGAAGATCAGCGACCAGAAGTGGACGATGGACAGGCGGTAGGAAAAGACCGGCCGGTTCACCTGTTTCGGGATGAAATAGTACATGATCGCCAGGAAGCCGGTGGTCAGGAAGAAGCCGACCGCGTTGTGGCCATACCACCATTGCGTCATCGCATCCTGGACCCCGGCAAAGACCTGCACCGACTTGGAGCCGGTCAGGCTGACCGGGATCGAAAGGTTGTTGACGATGTGCAGCATCGCGATGGTGACGATGAAGGATAGGTAGAACCAGTTCGCGACATAGATATGCGGCTCTTTACGCTTCCACAGCGTGCCGAGGAAAACGAGGAGGTAGACGACCCAGACCAGGGTCAGCCACAGGTCAACATACCATTCCGGCTCGGCATATTCCTTCGACTGGGTGATCCCCAACAGGTAGCCCGTCGCCGCCAGAACGATGAAGATCTGGTAGCCCCAGAACACGAACCAGGGCCACATGCCGCCTGCGAGGCGCGTGCGGCAGGTCCGTTGAACCACGTAGAAACTCGTCGCCAGCAGGACATTGCCGCCAAACGCAAAAATCACCGCGCTGGTATGCAGTGGGCGTAGGCGTCCGAAATTGGTCCAGCCGAGTTCGGGAAAGTAGAATATGCTTGGCCAGGTCAGCTGCAGCGCGATGACCACGCCGACGAGCAGACCGGCTATGCCCCAGAACATCGAGGCAGCAACGCCGAACTTGACCAGCGTGTTCTCATATTCGCTTTCGTCAAACGGGTCGCGGTCAACCAGACCGCCTGCCCACATCGCTGTTGCAATCAGGAACACCCCGCCCAGCACCATGAAGGTGAGCGCCTGATATTCCATGCCGGCATCCTTCGAGAAGGTTGCCATCAGCAAAGCCAGGAACAGGAAAACGCCTGTCAGCGCCCCGACCCCTAATATGCTGGTATTGTTTCCGCGCCGTATGGCCCCAATCCGTTCCGTCATCGCCGACATTCACCTCCGTGCATCCCCGAAAAAAGGGGCGGTTTCAGCTCGGGCGATGCATAACTTTGAGCGCAGAGTCCCTGAATAAGGGAAAACCCCTATGTGCGTGCGCGCCGCACTCGGTAAATACGGGGCATCACGGATTAGAGCGGACACGGAAAATGACGACCAATTGGCAAGCCCTTCTCGGCGCGATGATGATCCTCATTGGCGGTATCAAAACGTGGCTTCACATGGGCACAGTGCCGCTTTTGTCCCTTCCTACTTGTAATGGCGACGCGCTCACGGTTGCGCTCGGCAATGCCAGCTTGTTCGAGCGCGCGCATTGCTGGGGCTGCTATATGTTTGCGGCCGGGCTGATTGTCGTGGCGCTTGCCGCATATGACCGATTTGCCAAGCGTCGCTCTGTCGCTTCTTGATCGGATTGATCCATGCCTGACGCCCGCTACAAAGGTTGGCTGATGTCAGAGCCCAATTCCCCGATTCTCAAGGATGCTTCCGGCAGCTATAGCGACAAGGAATCGCTAGAGCTGCTGATGCAGTCCATCCTGGCCTCCGTTCCGGACGCCATGATTGTCATCGATGAGACCGGGCAGATCCTCGCCTTCAGCGCAGCGGCTGAGCGCCTGTTCGGTTACGACGCAGAGGAGATTGCGGGCCGCAATGTCTCCGAACTCATGGCCGGCGCGGATGAGAAGCATCATGATCGCTACATCCGCAATTATCTCTCGACGGGTGAAAAACAGATCATCGGTATCGGCCGTATTGTCGAAGCCCGGCTCGCCAATGGCGACACGATCCCGGTTGAGCTGAAAATCGGCGAAGCCAGTATTCACGGCCACCGTCTGTTCACCGGCTATATCCGCGACATGTCCGAACAGCAGGCCAACGCGCTTCGACTGAACAATATGCAGGTCGAGCTCGCTAACTTTTCTCGCCTCAGCGCTGTCGGGACCATGGCCTCGGCGATGGCGCATGAGCTGAACCAACCGCTGACCGCGGTGGCCAATTATCTCGAAGCGGCGCGCGACCTGCTCGATCAGGCAGATCCGGAAACCCTGTCCTTCATTCAGGAAGCCCTGGACGCTGCGGCGACCCAATCGATTCGCGCCGGCCAGATTGTCCGGCGGCTGCGCGATTATGTGTCACGCGGCGAACTCGATCTGCGGTCGGTCTATTTGCAGGATGTGGTCGATGATGCGATCTCGCTGGCCAAGGTCGGCATCGAAAGCCAGCTCGCACGCGTCATCTCGCGTATCCCCCAAGATTTTCCGGCCTTGCTCGCCGATCGGATCCAGTTGCGCCAGGTAATCGTCAATCTGGTGCGCAATGCCATCGAAGCCCTGTCGGAAACCGCAAATCCTCAAGTCTGGATCAGAGCTGACCTCGAAGACAATCTCGCGGTCATCACTGTGGAAGACAATGGCCCTGGTTATCAGGGACAAGGCGACGCCTCGCCTTTCGATGCGTTTAACAGCTCAAAAACCCATGGCATGGGTCTGGGTCTGTCGATTTGCCAGACCATCCTTGATGCGCATGGAACCGACATCGAGTACGCGCCATCTGAAAAAGGTGGCGCAGCCTTCAAATTTACCCTTCGCCTGGCACAAGGAGAGGACTGAAATGAACAATCGAACCGTTTTCCTCGTCGATGATGATGAAGCCATCCGGCATTCTGCCAGCTTCATGCTGCGCCACGCCGGTTTCCTGGTGAAGACCTTTCCAGACGGCATGTCATTCCTCGAACAGGTGAGCAGCGATCAGGATGGCTGTATCCTGCTGGACGTGCGCATGCCGGGTATGGACGGGCTGGCGGTGCAGAGCGCACTCAACCAGCGTGGCATCAGCATGCCCGTCATCGTGCTCACCGGTCATGGCGACGTTCCGGTAGCGGTCGAAGCGATGAAAGGCGGCGCTATCGAGTTTCTCGAAAAACCGTACGAAAAACAGACGCTTGTTACGGCAATCGAGAATGCGTTCGAACAGCTCGATGCCGAAGCCGCGGGCGACCGGCGTAGCCGAGACGCGCAAGCGAAACTCACGGCCCTGACGCCGCGCGAGAAAGAAGTGCTCGAATGCCTGGTCGCCGGGCTGACCAATAAGGGCATCGCACAAGCGCTTTCAATCTCGCCCCGCACGGTCGAGATCCACCGCGCCCACATGATGGAAAAGCTCGAAGCCGACAGTCTTTCCTCCGCCTTGAGACTGGCCTTCGTCGCCGGTCTGAGCGCTGAATAAGCTGAGGAACTCTACCTAGAGACGCACGTATACCGCTGCGCTACCCCGTAAGTCATGCTGGATCGATCCGTTCTCTCAACGCGCGATGAGCGCCCGCAATCGTCTCGGCTGGTTCTCATTGAAGATGATGAGAATGTTCGGCGATCGATGACGATGCTGCTCCGCGCGCGTGGATTCATGATCGATGCGTATCGCAGCGGCACGGAATTTCTCGTTCTGCAAGGGCAGCATGGCGGCGATTGCCTGCTGGTCGATTACAAGATGCCCCGACTGGACGGACTGGAGCTCATGCGCCGCGTGCGCGCGAGCAATGACACCACGCCGGCCATCATGATCACCGGCTATTACTCGGACTCGCTGATCGCCCGGGCGCGCGCTGTCGGCTACGCTGAGGTTCTCGAAAAGCCTGCGACACCGCAAAAGCTGATCCAGATGATCTCTGACACCATTTATTGAGTGGTCGCGCACCAAAGACTCAACTCATGCCGCGGTGAGACCTATAGTTGAATGCCCGAAGACACGCCGAACACCTCTTTCGCACTGAGCGCCTTGCGCTCTGCATCGACCTTGTTCGGATGCACGAAATCTGACTGGAACCATTTGTGTTGCTGGTCGTTGAATATTGACAGGAGCCATTCGATGGTCGCCATGCCAGCTGGATTGCGGCGCACCCGTTCCGTATAAGTCAGCCAGAACTGGATCGGCGCCAGAGATGGTAGATGCAGCGGCACAAGATCCGGCTCAACCTCGGCGATAAAGCTCGGCAAAATCGCGATACCGCCTGCATTTGAAGCGAGCGTGAGCAAAGCTGTCCCAGAATTCGTGATCACCGAATAATCGATGAAATCCTTCAATTGCTTGATGTTCTTCGACCACGCTTCGACCTGGTGCACATAGGATGTGTGCATCAGCAATTTATGGTTTTGAAACTCGAAGATCGACTGCGGATGGCCGTGCTCGTTGATATAAGCCTGCGAGGCAAAGCACATATAATGCATCGTCCCGAGGCGCTGTGAAATAATCTCCGGATGCGTCGGTTTCTCGACAACAATGGCGAGATCGGCCTGCCGGTGCACTACCTCATCCACCGCGAGGCCAATCTCGAGATCAACCTGCACATTCGGCACGGAGCGATGGAACTTGGGCAAATGCCGCGCGATCCAGTACGGTCCGAGGCCATCGCCGGCTTTGATCTTCACCGCACCCGCGATCTTCGTATTGTCCTCGGCGACCTGATCACCAACCGTCTCGACCAGGCCTTGCATTTTCTGAACGAGATCCAGCAGGCGTTTCCCGGCGGCCGTCAGTTCAACCCCTCGCTTTGAGCGTTGGAACAATTTGGTGCCGAGTTCGCGCTCAAGGTCATTGATGCGGCGGCTGACGGTCGGCGTTGATTCGCCCAGAGTGCGGGCGGCAGCGGTCATGCTATGGGCTTCCGCGACGAGGCGAAACACCCGCAACCGGTCCCAGTTAAACCGCTCAGATAACACCCTGCCCCCCAAATACTGTTTCGTTAACGCAAGTTTTGCGCAGAGAGCAGGCTTAATCCAGACCTAAACTGCATTTTGAGCTGAACAGATAAATTTCGATCGACCGAATTAAGCCTTTTCATACGGCTGTCTGGCACATACGCGCCAACAGAAAAGTAGGTGGAGAAATGAGAAAGCGGGTGAGCGAGTCCGAGCGATTGGACCGCGTATTAGCGACAATGCGATTGCTGCAAAGTCATCTCGAAGAGGCGAATTTCGAAGTCACGGAGTTCGAGGAAGTCGAGATTTTTCTCGACCTCGCTCTGGATGCAGGCGAGCGCCTGCGCAAGCCCGACCAAACTCCGGAAATCGACCGCTATTTCAGATAGACGGGACTAGCGTCCCTTTTTGCCGAGACCAATTTTCTTAGCAAAATCAGAGCGTCGGCGGGCATACTCGGGCGCAACCATTGGATAATCCACCGGCAATCCCCAGCGAACACGGTATTCGTCAGGCGACATATCATAGTGTGTTCGCAGATAGCGTTTCAGCATTTTCAGCTTTGCGCCATCTTCCAGACAAATGATGTGATGATCGGTAACCGATTTGCTGATCGGCACCGCTGGGTCCGGCCGCGGCGCGTCCGTGCCAGACTCGGCGAGTTCCCCCAATTTGGAGTGAACCACTTTCAGCAAGCCGGGAAGGTCTGCCGGGCTGATGGCATTATTGCTCACATAGGCGGCCACAATGTCGGTGGCCTGAGTCAGCAAATCTAGGTTTGAAACGGAATCGGTCGCAGTATTTGTCATGTGCCATGGGTTACATAAGCGAACTGGCAGATGTCTATAAAAAGCCCTGAAATACGATCTTGATTGCAGATTTATATATTTGGTTCGGCAGATCGTTTCAATTTTATTGTATACACGCCGCTATGTTTCAACTGGTTTAAAACTAAACCTCGCAGGCGCGCAACCGGCAATAGAAAGTTTTCGGGCTTACCAGCCACCGCCGCCGCCGCCACCGCCGCCACCGCCGGAGAACCCGCCACCGCCGCTTCCCGAAGAGCTGGAGCTTTGCGGCAGGGCCGTCGTGACGCCCGTGCTCATGCCCGACACCATGCTGTCTGTCATACCGCCAATTGACCCGAAGGTGCGGGCGCTCATATTCGTCCAGGCTGGGTCATAATCCTTCGCGGCCTTCGGAATCAGGCGCTCAAAATGCTTTGTCCAAGGCTTTTCGACACCGAGCGCCACCGCATAAGGCAGGAAGGTCTCATACCGCTCCACGGTCATTGGAGGGGGCGCATCGCTGCCAACCTCGACACTGTTCAACTGAAGCTTTTCGGCCTTCTCCATATATAGCCGGAAGCCCTGCAAATGCGTCCGCACCTCCTGCCCTTTCGGCGTCGGCGCGGGCATCAGATACATGAACAGGCCATTCAAACCGACCAAAGCGAGCACGAGCAGCGTATGCCACAAGGACCAGTTGGTGGCCTGTGTGATCGCGAACACAATCGCCCCAATACTCAGCAAGGCGCCAAAGATCAGGTAACCGAGATTCCACTGAAAATACGGCGCGCCATATTTGCTGGAAATCCGTTTTCGAAACTTGGTGTAAGCCTTGGTGAAACCCGCATTGTATTTGTCGCCCAGCTTGACCGTCTCATTGCTCGCGAACAACTGGCTATAGAAAGACGAAAGCTCGCCGGTCAGGCCTGAAGACGTCCCCGCAGCTTCGCGCGACAGCGTTGTTTTCTTCTTGTCATTACGGTCGACATCGATCCGCATGTGCCCGGCCCCGGCAAGGAACATGAGGCTCGCGATCAACCCGTCATGACCTCGAAATCCACGATAATAGATGTGGTGCGCAGCGGCGGGCGAATACCCTTTTGGCGGCTCATATTGCGGAAAGACCGGGCCTTTCACAGGGTCTCGCCCAACCTTGTCAAAACTGCGCCGATAGAAAACGAACAGCCCGAAAAAAGAGGTGATAAGCGCCGTCAGCGCGCCATTTCGCGCCCACCACAGCCAGCCCTTGTCATAGGCTGACGGCGGATCAATCGCGCCTTTTTCGATGCTCAACGACACCGTTACGCCTTCGCGAATCGCGAGCCTCTGATTGGTTCGAAAGACATGCGATGCGCCGTCGGCCTGGTACGTATAGTTATTCCCCGCCGCCCCGGCACCGCCCGTATAGGCGAAGGCCTCGATCAGGTGCGCGTCGTCGGGAAACCGAACCTCGATGCGGGCCTCATTAATCGGGAATAGCCACGAGGTGCCGATCGCGTTCCAGTACAATTCATCGAAGCCGTCCGCATAACGAACACCGTTTTTCACTTGGTAGCGAATGACATAGCGGTGGACCCGATAATCCAGCCAGACATCTGGATTGCCAATGCGGACCCGCACGGCATTGCCAATCCGCTCACGCTGATAAGGTTCGCGGCGCCCGTCTTTGCTGACGCTCAAGACCTTGTAGCGGTATGGCAGTTTTCGGGTCTCGTCTTCGTCGAGATAGTAGGCTGGCAAATCGCGAAAGATGCCGCGCCGAATCTCCTGACCCTCGACATTTACGTCCAGTGTCTCGGTAATCAGCAGGTCGCCATCTTCTTCAACCTCGATGAGCACGTCATAATTTCTGATCTCTTCCTCGGCCATGGCCAAGCCGGCGATCGAGAGGACAAACCCGATCAGGATCGCAATCCGGAACAGGCCAAACATCAGGAGGCGCCCCCGAGATCGATCTCGGGCATGGCACGATCGCTCATCTGGATTTCGAAGAAGTGGCGCCGCCCAAATCCGAACATGCCGGCGATCAGGTTGCCGGGAAAGCTCTCCACCGCAACATTCATCTCGCGCACGGCGCCATTATAGAAGCGGCGCGCCATCTCGATTTTGTTCTCTGTCGCCGCCAATTCGGTCTGCAGCTCGCGGAAATTCTCGTTGGCTTTCAGGTCCGGGTAATCCTCCGCAAGCGCCATGAGTTTTCCGACCGGTGCAGCCAATGCGCTTTCTTTTGAGCCACGTGCGCCCGGATGGTCACCGGCCTGCAGCGCCGCGTTTCGTTTCATGATCACGTCTTCGAACAATTGGCGTTCGTGGCTGGCATAGGCCTGAACCGTGGTCACCAATTGTGGAATCAAATCGCCGCGGCGCTTCAGCTGCACGTCGATGTCGGCCCAGCCATTATTGACCATGTTCCTTTTTCCAACCAACTGGTTGAACAGGATAATCGTAACCGCCAACAGGACGACGAGGACTCCAATACCTGCATAGACAATCGTCATTTTCGATAGACCCCTCTCAAATCGAACCGGATCAGGCTTACGGCATTCCCTCCAATTGTGAAGAGCGCGCGGAACAAGTCCGCCGATTGAGGTCTTGCACTCTCGCAATTGCCAGCTGCCGAACGTCAGTCTAGATCGAATATATTGTCTAAATAACTGGGAGAGATGGGCATGTCAGAAGCCGCCGCACAGGCAGAGACAAAAGGGTTTCTCGGCTGGGTCGAAAAAACGGGCAATAAATTGCCGGATCCGGTCTTTATTTTCTTCTACTTGATCATTTTGCTGGTTGGCATCTCGGTCGTTGCGGAACTGGTTCATGTCTCCGCTCAACATCCGACCCAGATAAATGCCGACGGCACGCCGAAAGTTGAAGAGGCGGTTAGCTTGCTCGCCCCGCAGAATATTCAGCGTCTCTGGGTCGATATGCCCAAGACATTCACCCACTTCCATCCGCTGGGCTATGTTCTGGTGGTGATGCTTGGAGCAGGTGTTGCGGAACGCTCCGGCCTGTTTGCGAGCGCCATTCGCGGCGCCGTGCGCAACGCGCCCAAGCTGCTTCTGACGCCGCTCGTGGCGCTGATTGCGATGCTTTCGAACCACGCGGCAGATGCAGGCTATGTGGTCATGATCCCGCTGGCAGCGATCATCTTCGCCTCTGCAGGACGCCATCCGCTGGCAGGGATTGCGGCGGCCTTCGCAGGCGTTTCAGGCGGCTTCTCGGCCAATATCGCGCCGGGCCAGCTGGATGCCCTGCTCTACGGCATTACCGAGACAGCGTACGACGCCAGCTCGATTGATGCCGGCTGGACCATGAACATTGCCGGCAACACCTATTTCATCATGGCGCTCTTGTTCATCTACATGCCGATCATCTGGTTCGTCACCGATCGCATTATCGAACCTCGCCTTGGCAAATGGGTGCCTGACGAAGGCACCGATGCGCAAAGCTATGGCGACGAAAACAAGCCGCTGACGGCAGAACAGAAAAAGGGCCTTGGCTGGGCCGGTATCGCGGTGCTCGGCGTCTGCGCCCTGTGGGCTTTGATGACCTTCGGGCCAGGCACACCGCTGATCGATGAGACCGCATGTGCAGGCGAAGCGGCTGCAACAGGCGCGTGCAGCCCGATCTCGAATTATGGACCATTCTTCCGATCTCTGGTCGGCGGTTTCCTCGTCCTGTTCCTCGCCGCGGGCTGGGCCTATGGCGCCGCTGCCAACACGATCAACAATCACAAGGACCTCGTGAACATGATGTCCGAAGCGATGAAGGACATGGGCTATTATCTCGTCCTGGCTTTCGCGGCAGCGCACTTCGTGGCCATGTTCGGCTGGTCAAATCTCGGTCTGATCACAGCGGTGCACGGCGCCGACGCGATCCAGTCGAGTGGTTTGCCGCTGCCGATCGTGCTCGGCATGATCGTCTTGTTCTCCGCGCTCCTGAACCTGTTCGTCGGCTCTGCCAGTGCCAAATGGGCCTTGATGGCACCGGTGCTCGTTCCGATGCTGATGTTGCTCGGCATCAGCCCCGATGGCGCAACCGCGGCCTATCGCGTCGGCGATGGTGCGACCAATATCATCACGCCGCTCATGGTCTACTTCCCGCTGATCCTGGTCTTCGCCCAGCGCTGGAAAAAGGATTTCGGACTGGGCAGCCTGACAGCGATGATGATCCCTTACTCGATCTGGCTCCTGATCTCGGGTGTCATCCTGATGATGATCTGGATCTTCCTCGGTCTGGATCTTG
>SPJK01048530.1_pt1 | contig 21493 bp, 17 predicted proteins | sample 3741771 | NCBI WGS metagenome assembly SPJK01 (sample SAMN10925997, study PRJNA522277) | cold seep metagenome | isolation source: Elba SIP-enriched marine methane seep metagenome, extraction at timepoint T2 | place: Italy: coast of Elba, Mediterranean Sea
GATTAAGCAGCATAAGCCCCGCTATAACATTTGTCTCCGTGACGATAAATCCTATCCTTATATTTATATCAGCACGCATCAGAATTTTCCCCGGATTAGTTTTCATCGGGGTGCGAAAAAAAAGCAAGGCAAATATTTTGGTCCTTATCCCAGCGCCGGAGCAGTTCGTGAAACGCTTAAGTTAATCCAGAAAATTTTCCCGGTGCGTCAATGCGAAGATTCCTATTATAAAAACCGCACCCGGCCTTGTTTGCAACACCAGATTGATCGTTGTACCGCGCCTTGTGTGGATCTGGTCAGCCGGGCCGATTATGGTTTGGATGTGGAAAATACGATTTGGTTTCTTGAGGGCAAGAGTGATCAGTTGATCGAGCAGTTAATTCAAAAAATGGAGCGTGCATCCCAGGCTTTGGAATTTGAGCAGGCGGCTCATTATCGGGATCAGATTGCGCGTATCCGCGCGGTTTTAGAAAAACAGTTTATTCATGGTGAACGGGGTGATGTGGATATTATTGCCTGTGAACTTGATGGCATGATGGCTTGTGTGCAGGTGTTTTTTATTCGTAATGGGCAGCAACTAGGCAATAAAACCTTTTTTCCAAAAATTAATGATGCTGTACAAGCTGGGCAGGTTATTCAGGCATTTATTGCGCAATATTATCTGGATAAACAAGTGCCTTTTGAGCTGTTGGTCAGTCATGAAATGCCGGAAACGGATTTGTTGATTGAAATGTTGTCAAAACGGGCCGGTCATTCAGTTGCTATCGCAACCCGTTTGCGCGGTGACCGATTACGTTGGATGAAAATGGCGCAGGCTAATGCCGGCCATGCATTGAGGACTAAATTGGCGGATAAACAAGGGCTGTTTTCCCGATTTTTAAATTTACAGGAGTTATTGGCTTGTGATGAGACGCCAAAACGGCTTGAATGTTTTGATATCAGTCATATTCAGGGCGATCAAACGGTGGCTTCCTGTGTAGTATTTAATCAGGAGGGACCGTTAAAATCGGATTATCGCCGTTTCAATATCGAAGGTATCACGCCGGGTGATGATTATGCGGCGATTGGCCAAGCGGTCGGGCGGCGTTTTGAGCGATTAAAAAAAGGTGAGCATCTGGCACCTGATATTTTATTTATCGATGGTGGGAAAGGTCAGGTGGGCGAGGCTAAAAAGGTATTATCCGAATTAGGCTTAAACAATGTTATGATAGTCGGTGTTTCAAAAGGACCGGATAGGAAGCCGGGTATGGAAAAGATTATTTTGGCCGATGAAAGTAGCCCGGTTGATGTACCGGCTGGGTCTAGCGGCTTGTTGTTAATTCAACATATCAGGGATGAGGCGCATCGCTTTGCAATAACCGGGCACAGGCAAAGACGCGCGAAAGCCAAAACCCGTTCTGTGCTGGAAGATATCAGCGGTTTGGGGCCTAAAAGAAGGCAGCTTTTATTGAAACAATTTGGCGGATTGCAAGGGGTTTCTCGTGCAGGTGTTGAGGCGCTTAGTAGTGTCGATGGCATCAGTAAAAATCTTGCGCAACGTATTTATGATACTTTTCATCAACAGCAACATGATGGTTGAATTTAATTTACCGACATATTTGACATTACTACGGATTGCATTGATTCCGTTGTTGGTCGTGTTTTTTTACTTACCGGTGAGCTATGCCAATGTCTTGTGTACCGTGACCTTTATTCTGGCGGGGATAACTGATTGGTTGGATGGTTATTTAGCAAGAGAAATGGGTCAGGAAACTCCATTTGGTGCATTTTTGGACCCGGTTGCTGATAAGTTAATGGTTGCTGTAATATTGGTGTTGCTGGTTCAGTCCGAGGCGAATATTTGGATGGCCGTTGCTTCGGCTGTTATTATTGGGCGGGAAATTACTATCGCTTCCTTACGGGAATGGATGGCTGAAATAGGGCAGCGTAATAAAGTGGCGGTGTCTAATTTGGGGAAATGGAAAACGACTGCTCAAATGATTGCAATAACCTGTTTATTGTATAATCAGAACCTGTTCAATCTACCGACTCGGGAAATAGGATATATTACCTTGTATATATCTGCTATTTTAACTATTTGGTCGATGGTCAGTTATTTAAAGATTGCCTTGAGTCAGTCTTGATGATTCTGAGCGTTGACCGGAATACGGCCTTTGGCTCGTAATTTTACAAAATCAAGAATGGAAACAGAAAAACAACTAAAACAAGAACCGGAACAGGATTTATCCGTAAAAAATGAAAATCAACCGGAATCTGGGCAGGATTTACCCGAAAAAAATGAAAATCAAACAAAACTGAAACAGGATGTGCCCGTAACAAATGAAAATCAATCGGAACAACAAGCAGAGCCGGAAGAACCAGCTGTAAAAAAGGCCGTAACTCAGGATGAGATATTGTTGGCGGCATTAAAGTTATTTGCCGAAAAAGGTTATTTTAATACTTCATTAACCGATATTTCCAAACGGGTTGGGGCAACCACTACAAGTAAGATTTATCAACACTTTAAAAATAAGCAGGCAATTGCCGAATTGCTTTATGATACGGTGCTTGACAGTCTAAGTTGCTCTATTGATGATATTCGTCGTCGTAACCCAAAAGCATCTGAACAACTCAGAGAAATTGTTGACTTATTGTTTTCCCTGACCGATGAAGCACCTGAAATTATGCATTTTCTACTGGTACTTAATGTCAGAGAAATATTGCCGGAAGCGCAGCCGATTCACCAAACAGCCCCCTTTGTTAAAATCAATAAAATCTTAAACTCAGGAATCAAGGATAATGAAATCCGTTCTGCTGATGCACAGCAGGCCTTCACCTATTTTTTTGGCGTTGTTTTTCATACCATTACACTGATCCTTTCCGGGGTGTTGTTAAAAACTGCCGAATCCTATCAGTCCAATACCTGGGTTACCGCCTGGAATGCGATTTCAAAAAAATAAATGTTAGTCATTTAGGGTAATGAGCTAGCCAGGTCAATCAGGGTGAACTGTGCGGGTTACAACTTTTGATGTTAATCTTTGAGTTCGATAAAGTGCCGCTATATTGGAGTGCAAAAACATGTTTTTGCAATACACATAGTCTTAAATTCAATCCTATTCATTTTTATCGAGTTGTTTATTCTGTTCTTTAGAGCAATCTGATTTATGGTGTGTATTCAGAAGGTTGTATTTTAATATGCTTGATGTTTCTATTCAGTAAGTTTGTTATAATGTACCGTTTATTATCTCCTTCTGAGGTGTGGTTTTAGTCACTTTTTAGAAGATTATAGCTCTTAATGGGTTGTGAAGGGTGCAACCTTTTTATAATTACATGGATTAATGTCAGAATTCGCAAAAGAAATCATCCCGGTTAATCTCGAAGACGAGATGCAGCAATCGTATCTCGATTATGCCATGAGCGTGATTGTGGGTCGCGCTTTACCCGATGTGCGTGATGGGCTGAAGCCGGTACATCGCAGGGTTTTATATGCGATGAGCGAATTAGGGAATGATTTTAATAAACCATATAAAAAATCAGCGCGTATCGTCGGGGATGTGATCGGTAAATACCACCCGCATGGTGATACAGCCGTATACGATACCATCGTTCGTATGGCACAGCCATTCTCTATGCGCTATATGTTAATTGACGGGCAAGGCAATTTTGGTTCGGTTGACGGCGATTCACCAGCCGCCATGCGTTATACCGAAGTCCGCATGGCCAAGATTTCACATCAATTGTTGGCCGACCTGGATAAGGAAACGGTCGATTTTTCCACTAACTACGATGAATCGGAAACAGAACCGACCGTGTTGCCGACCCGTGTTCCGAATCTGTTGGTCAATGGTTCATCCGGTATTGCAGTTGGTATGGCCACCAATATACCACCGCATAATTTGGGTGAGGTGATTGACGCCTGCTTGTTGTTAATGGAATCACCGGATGCAACCGTGATTGATCTCATGCAACTGATGCCCGGACCTGATTTTCCCACCGCAGCAATGATAAATGGCGCATCAGGCATTTTAAGTGCTTATACCACTGGCCGCGGGCGTATTCATCTGCGCTCTAGGGCGCATTTTGAAGATATCGGTGATGGTGGTCGGCAGGCAATCATCGTTACCGAATTGCCGTATCAGGTAAACAAAGCCCGGCTGTTGGAAAAAATGGCCGAGATGGTAAAAGACGGCAAGTTAGAAGGACTTTCCGGATTGCGTGATGAATCGGATAAGGACGGCATGCGCATGGTGATTGAATTGCGCCGTGGTGAAGTGCCGGAAGTGGTGTTGAATAATTTATATCAACACACACAAATGCAGACTGTATTCGGCATTAATATGGTCGCCTTGATTGATGGAAGGCCCAAATGTCTTAATTTGCATGAAATTTTAAATGCTTTTATTAATCACCGACGTGAAGTTGTTACACGCAGAACCTTGTTTAATTTACGTAAGGCGCGTGAAAAGGCACATGTTCTGGAAGGGCTGGCAGTTGCTTTAGCGAATATTGATGAAATGATCGAAATGATTAAAACATCGGCTAATCGAAGCGAGGCGAAAGAGAAATTATTATCCAAATTATGGGAGCCGGGCTTGGTGACTGCTCTGCTGGACCGTGCTGATGCGGACCGCTCCCGGCCGGAATCCTTGCCATTGGAATTCGGTTTGGTTGACGGTAAATATCGGCTTTCCGAAAATCAGGCACAAGCCATTTTAGATCTGCAATTGCACCGTTTGACCGGTTTGGAGCAGGACAAAATTGTTGATGACTATAAACAATTACTGGCATTGATCGATGAATATCTGGCAATACTAGGTAGTGAAGTGCGCTTAATGGAAGTGATAAGGGGAGAACTGGAAGAGGTCAAAGAGCAGTTTGACGATCAACGCAGAACTGAAATCATTCAGGATCATCTGGATTTGTCAGCGGAAGATTTAATTACCGAAGAAGATATGGTAGTTACCATGTCGCATGAAGGCTATGTTAAATCACAGCCATTGGATGCCTATACCGCACAACGCAGAGGCGGACGCGGTAAGTCGGCAACAGCAACCAAGGAACAGGATTTTGTCGATAAACTGATTGTCGCAAATACCCATGACACGATTTTATGTTTTTCTTCAGCCGGAAAAGTATATTGGCTAAAAGTGTATCAGCTGCCGGTTGCCAGCCGGTCATCGCGTGGCAAACCATTTGTAAATATTCTGCCGCTTGAAAACGGTGAACGTATCAATGCTATGCTGAGAGTTCGTGAATATACTGATCATGAATATATATTTATGGCTACTGCGGCCGGTACGGTTAAGAAGACGCCGTTGAAGGAATTCCAGCGGCAGCGGGCAAACGGTAAAATAGCAATTGACTTAAGAGAGAACGATACCCTGGTTGGAGTGGCGATTACTGATGGTCAACAGAATGTGTTGCTGTTCAGCACCGCTGGCAAAGTGGTTTGTTTTAATGAAGCGGATGTGCGTTCAATGGGGCGAACAGCTGCTGGTGTCAGGGGAATCCGTTTACACTCGGGCCAAAAAGTAATTTCGTTGATTATCGCCAGTGAAGGCACGGTATTGAATATCACCGAAAATGGTTTTGGAAAACGTACCAAATTAGCTGATTTTCGCTGTCAGAAGCGCGGTGGACAAGGCGTGATTTCGATGCAGACATCGGAGCGGAATGGCTCGGTAGTGGGCGCTGTGTTAGTGAATGAGCATGATGAAATTATGTTGATTACCACCAGTGGTGTTCTGGTGAGGACTAAAGTTGATGAGATTTCCGTGGTCGGACGGAACACACAAGGCGTGATCGTCATTCGTCTGGACAAAGGTGAAAAAGTCGTAGGTGTTGATCGTATTGAAGGTCTTGAAACTGAAGACGAACAAGATGGCGAAGTCGACCTGGAAAACGGTATGGATACTTCCAATGCTGAGCCAGGCGACGGTTCCGATAACGATTGATTTGCCATTGGGTCATATATAGCAAATCGTTTCGTGTCGTTGTCATCTGAGCATTGTAGTATCTGATATACAACTGAATTTTTTTATAACTAGATTTAGATTAATATTTTTAATGATGAGATTTGGAATACTTATTTGTCTGGCAGGTGCAGCCTGATGTCACGCGTATATAATTTTAGCGCAGGTCCGTCAATGCTACCCGAACCGGTATTGTTAAAGGCGCAACAAGAAATATTGGATTGGCAGGGTACCGGGATGTCGGTCATGGAGATGAGTCATCGCGGCAAACATTTTATGCAGATTGCTGAAGGGCTGCAGTCCAACTTACGGGAATTAATGGCGATACCGAACAACTATAAAGTGTTGTTTTTGCAAGGAGGCGCTACGGCTCAGTTTTCAATGATCCCGTTAAATTTATTAGCGGAAAAACAAAAAGCCTGTTATCTGAAAACCGGTTCATGGTCAGCAAAAGCCGTTAAAGCCGCAAAAATGTACTGCGATGTGAAGATATCTGCAAGTGGCGAGGCTGACGAGTATACTTCGATACCCAATCGTGATCAATGGCAGTTGGAGTCGGATGCAGCCTATTTGCATTACACGCCCAACGAAACCATTCATGGTGTTGAGTTTCAGACTATACCGGATTCCGACGGTCTGCCTTTAGTCGCCGATATGTCGTCAAATATTCTGTCAAGAGTTGTAGATATTGAGCGTTTCGGTTTGATTTATGCCGGTTCCCAAAAAAATATGGGCCCGGCCGGTGTCGCAGTGGTTATCGTTCGTGAGGATTTAATCACACAACCCGCTGACACGGTGCCGGATGTATTCAATTATGCAATGCAGGCTAAAAACGATTCTATGCTGAATACCCCGGCGACCTATAATTGGTACTTATTGGATTTAGTGTTGCAATGGGTGAAACAGCAAGGTGGTGTTCCAGCAATGGAAACCATCAATCAACGTAAAGCTGAAAAATTATATGCCGCGATTGATCAATCTGACTTATATCGAAATCCGGTGCAGGTTGATTGCCGTTCGAGAATGAATATACCGTTTATTTTGGCCGATTCCGAATTGGATAAAAGCTTTTTAGAGCAGGCGCAAGCAAATGGTTTGCATACCTTAAAAGGGCATCGTTCGGTTGGCGGAATGCGAGCAAGCATTTATAATGCAATGCCTGAGGCGGGCGTTGATGCCCTGATTCAGTTTATGGCTGAGTTTGAAAGAACGCACTAAGTCAAGTACTAACGATGACAGCAATTGTTCCCCTTTCTGAGTTAAGAAAAAAAATAGACAGTATTGATCAACAACTATTAGAGTTGATGAATTCCCGTGCGACGATTGCGATGGAAGTGGCGAAAACCAAGACAGCTGCGGGAGAGACCGGTAGTTTCTATCGGCCCGACCGCGAAGCCAGGGTATTGCGCCGTATTCAAGAGCTCAACCAGGGGCCGTTGAACGATGAAACAACGGTGCGTTTTTTCCGGGAACTGATGTCCGCTTGTCTGGCTTTAGAGAAACCTTTGCAGGTAGCGTTTTTAGGCCCGGAAGGCACCTTTACTCAGCAAGCGGCTTTTAAGCATTTTGGTCATGCCATTCAAGCTGCTCCGGCGATTTCTATAGACGAAATTTTTACCGCGGTTGAAAACGGTTCCTGTCAATTCGGTGTAGTGCCGGTGGAAAATTCCACTGAAGGGGTGATTTCAAATACGCTGGATCGTTTTGTCTTATCGCCATTACAAATTTGTGGTGAAGTGGCGATTCGAATTCACCACAATCTAATGGGCAAAGTGACAGATTTGTCGGAAATCAAGGTGGTATATTCCCATCAACAGTCTTTTGCCCAATGCCGGAAATGGCTGGATAAATATTTACCGAATGTGTCGCGTAAATCGGTCAGCAGTAATGCCGAAGCTGCAAAAATGGCAGCTAAGGAGCCCGGAGCTGTTGCGATTGCCGGAGAAGTGGCGGCTGATTTGTATCAATTAGATATATTGAATCAGCATATTGAAGATGAGTTGGACAATACCACCCGGTTTCTGATTATTGGTACTCAAGTGGCTGAAAGTACCGGTAATGATAAAACTTCAATATTGATTTCCACCGGTAACCAGCCTGGCGCTTTACACAAAATTTTACAACCGTTTGCTGAATTTGGCATCAGTTTGACTCGTATCGAGTCCCGGCCATCCAAACAGGGAATTTGGGAATATGTGTTTTTTATTGATGTGGTGGGACACCAGCATGATCAACAGTTAACCGAAGCGATTACGGTGCTTAAAAGTAATGTCAAGATGTTGAAAATACTAGGCTCTTATCCGAAAGCAGTGATTTAGAATCTGGTTTAAACCATCGATTTTTAGAGTTAAAGATGTCTTGTGAATCCTTAATACAACAATTGGCTAATCCTGGCGTAAAAGGTTTAGTTCCTTATCAGCCTGGAAAACCAGTCAGTGAACTGGAACGTGAGCTTGGGCTAAATGATATAGTCAAGCTGGCTTCCAATGAGAATCCTTTAGGTCCAGGAACTAAAGCGCTTGCTGCGATACAGAACGCTTTACCGGAATTGGCGCGCTATCCTGATGGCAGCGGTTTTGATTTGAAAAAGGCGCTGGCTGAAAAAACCGGATTAGCCGTTGATCAGATTACTTTGGGCAATGGTTCCAACGAAATTTTGGAATTGGTCGCACGGACTTTTTTGAGTCCGGAATCGGAAGTAGTTTTCTCTCAGCATTCTTTTGCCGTATATCCGCTGGTTACCCAAGCTATAGGCGCGACTGCCAGGGTGGTGCCGGCAGTCAATTATGGACATGATTTGCAAGCGATGCTGGATAATGTAAATTCCCAAACAGCATTGGTTTTTATAGCAAATCCCAATAACCCCACTGGCACTTATTTAAAAGTTGATGAATTAAAGTCTTTTTTGGATGCCTTGCCTGATACGGTTTTGTGTGTTCTGGATGAAGCCTATTATGAATATGTCTCTGTTGATGATTACCCCAGCAGTATTGATTGGCTGGATAACTATCCTAATTTAATTATCACCAGAACTTTTTCCAAGGCCTATGGATTGGCAGGATTAAGAATTGGGTATGGATTGAGTAGTTTGGAAATCGCGGATTTATTGAACCGGGTCCGGCAGCCGTTTAATAATAATGCCTTAGCTTTGGCGGCAGCGGAGGCGGCGCTTTACGATACCAATTATTTGCAGCAGAGTATCAAACTAAATAACCAGGGCATGCAGCAATTATGTCAAGCGTTTGATGACTTGAATTTATCCTGGATACCCTCGGTTGCCAATTTTGTATCGGTGAATGTGAAATGTGACGGTGCTGAGTTGTATCAGTCACTGTTGCGTGAAGGGGTGATTGTGCGTCCGGTCAGCAATTACCAAATGCCTGAGTTTGTCCGGGTCAGTATCGGCACAGAGGCTGAAAATCAAGTGTTTATCACGGCCTTAAACAAAGTGCTACGGCATGTTTGATAAAATCTGTCTTATCGGTGTAGGGCTGATAGCCGGTTCGGCGGCAATGGCAGCTAGAGAACGGGGCTTATGCAATCATATCGTGGCATTAGCGCGAGAAAATCATCTAAATAATGTCATTAAAGCTCAGCAACTAGGTATCATAGATGACTACCATTGTGACCCTGAACTAGCACTGAAAGATGCTGATTGTGTCATTATCGGTACCCCGGTCGGGGCGATGCCGGAAATTTTTACCCAGCTTAAACCTTATTGGTCTGAGCAAGCGGTATATACCGATGTAGGCAGCACTAAAGGTTCGGTGGTTGCGGCGGCGGAACAGGTTTTTGGCTATATACCTGAAAATTTGGTGCCGGGACATCCTATAGCCGGGAAAGAAAAAAGCGGCGCTAGCGCTGCGGTAGCCAATTTATATGACCATAAGCGAGTAATTCTAACGCCGGTTGCAAACTGTGATCCGCAAGCGGTTCAAAAAATTGAACAGTTTTGGAGTGAAATCGGAGCTTTGGTTTCGATTATGAATATAGATCATCATGACGCAGTGCTTGCAGCAACCAGCCATTTACCGCATGTTTTGGCGTTTGCCCTGGTAGATTTACTGGGACGAAAAGATGAGCAGAATGAGATATTTAAATATGCAGCCGGCGGGTTTAAGGATTTTACCCGGATTGCATCCAGCGATCCACGCATGTGGTTGGATATCTGTGTCGCCAACCGTAACGAAATTATTCCGTTGATTACCCAATTGCAGGATGAATTAAGTACCATTGCTGAGCTGTTGGGCGAACAACAAGAGCAACAGTTATACGAAAAATTTACATACGCAAAAAATGCGCGTCAGCGCTTTCTCGATCAGTTTAAATAAATCAATGTCAAATATCACTTTTAAAGTATCACCCGGAGGTTCACTGAATGGAGAAATTCGTGTGCCCGGCGATAAATCAATTTCTCATCGTTCGATTATGCTAGGCTCCATTGCCGAAGGCACTACCCGTGTTTCAGGCTTTCTTGAAGCACAGGATGCGCTCGCGACCCTGAAAGCTTTTAAAGCCATGGGTGTTGAAATTGAAGGGCCTGAGAATGGTAATGTCGTGATTCACGGAGTTGGTCTACATGGATTGAAAGCGCCTCAACAGCCTTTGGACTTAGGCAATTCAGGCACTTCTATGCGGTTATTGTCTGGCTTGTTATCAGGTCAGGATTTTGATGTCACCTTAGTTGGCGATGAATCACTGTCGAAACGGCCGATGAAACGTGTCACTGCGCCATTGGCTGAAATGGGTGCCGTAATTGAAACCACTGAGAAAGGTACCTCGCCTTTAAATATTAAAGGCGGATCAAAATTACAAGGCATTCACTATGCGATGCCAATTGCCAGTGCTCAGGTTAAGTCCTGTTTGTTGCTTGCGGGCCTATATGCTGAAACCGACACTGTTGTCACTGAGCCTGCACCAACGCGTGACCATACAGAACGTATGTTAAAAGGCTTTGGTTACCCCGTAAAACAGCAAGATAATCAAATCAGTATTAGTTCAGGCGCTAAACTCAGCGCCTGTGATATTGATGTGCCAAGTGATATCTCTTCATCGGCATTCTTTCTGGTTGGCGCATCAATCGCGCCGAATTCTGATTTAACGCTCCGCCATGTGGGCATCAATCCGACCCGAACCGGAGTGATTGATATTTTACGTTTAATGGGTGCTGATATCGAGGTGCAGAATGAACGAGAAATCGGCGGCGAACCGGTTGCTGATCTTCGGGTTCGCTCAAGTGCTTTAAAAGGTATAGATATCCCGGAACATTTGGTTCCGCTTGCGATTGATGAATTTCCGGTATTATTTGTTGCCGCCGCCTGCTCGGAAGGTCAAACCCGCTTAACCGGTGCCAAAGAGCTGCGGGTCAAAGAAAGCGACCGTATACAAGTTATGGCGGACGGTTTGATTGCATTAGGGGTCCAGGCTGAACCAACCGAAGAAGGTATGGTTATCCAGGGCGGAACAATTAATGGGGGAGAAGTGGTTTCTCATGGTGACCACCGTATCGCCATGGCATTTGCCATTGCCGGATTAAGAGCAAATGGTGAAATTACTATCCAAGATTGTGAAAATGTGAATACGTCTTTTCCCGAGTTTGTCGGTCTGGCCGCTGATACCGGTTTGAATATTCAATTTCAGGATTGAAATGAGCATACCAGTATTAACCATTGATGGCCCAAGTGGCGCGGGTAAAGGTACTGTTAGTCGTACTATTGCTAAGCGATTGGGGTGGAATTATCTGGATAGCGGAGCAATTTACCGCTCATTGGCAATTGCTGTTGACAAAACCAATGTTGATTTGGCTGATGAAGCGGCAATGGTTGCGGTTGCGCAGTCTATGCATTTGGAATTTATTTGTGAACAACAATTGCAGGTGTTGCTGGATGGTGAAGATATCAGCTTAAGGCTGGCACATGAACGAACCGGAAACGATGCATCAAAATTAGCGGCATTGCCTGCCGTTAGATCAGCGTTGCTGCAAAAACAGAAAGATTTCCAACAGCCGCCGGGTTTGGTTGCAGATGGGCGAGATATGGGGACTGTAGTGTTTTCGGATGCGCCATATAAAGTTTTTTTGACCGCCAGTGCCGAAGAAAGAGCGTCTAGAAGGTATAAACAGTTGATAGAAAAGGGTATTGATGCTAACCTTACACGATTAACCCAAGAGATAGAAGAGCGCGATCAGCGTGACCGGGAGCGGGAAACCGCGCCTTTGGTGCCTGCTGATGATGCATTATATCTGGATTCCACTGACTTATCGATAGACCAGGTTGTACAACAGGTTTTAGCTATAGTTAGCTGAATAGGGCGTATTGGTGGTGGTTGCCGAAGATGGTATTGGCAATAACTGTTTTTTAACTTTATGTAAATATTAGGATCTGCTTGATTTAAAGCGGATGGGAAAGAACGAAAATGAGCGAAAGCTTTGCAGAATTATTTGAAGAGAGTCTGGCTAAGACTGAAATGCGTACCGGCTCCATGCTGGTGGGTACGGTTGTTGATATTGATAATGACAAAATTATCGTTAATGCCGGTCTAAAATCTGAAGGCGTCATACCAAAATGGCAATTTTTAAACGCTGACGGAGAATTGGAAGTTGCTGTTGGTGATGAGGTCGAAGTTGCATTGGACCTGATTGAAGATGGCCTGGGAGCAACGCTGCTTTCCCGTGATAAAGCTAAGAAAAACCAAGCTTGGGGCGAATTGGAAAACGCCTTTGAAGAAGAAAGAACCATTACCGGGCGTATCACCGGCAAGGTTCGTGGTGGATTTACCGTTGCGGTCAGCGCATTACGAGCCTTTTTACCAGGTTCGTTGGTGGATGTACGTCCAATCCGAGATACTTCCTTTCTGGAAGGCCGTGATTTAGAATTCAAAGTCATCAAAATTGATCAAAAACGCAACAACGTGGTGTTATCAAGACGGGCAGTTGTTGAATCTGAGTTCAGTGCAGAAAGAGAACAATTACTGGAATCATTGCATGATGGTGCAGTCGTGAACGGTATTGTTAAAAACCTGACCGACTACGGCGCATTTATCGATTTGGGTGGTGTAGATGGTTTACTCCATATCACCGATATGGCTTGGCGTAGAGTTCGTCATCCATCAGAATGTGTTGAAATCGGCCAGGAAATTCAAGTCAAAGTACTGAAATTTGATAAGGAAAAAAGCCGTGTTTCATTAGGTATGAAACAAATGGGTGAAGATCCATGGCAAAATATCGCCCGTCGTTACCCTTCCGGAGCCAAAGTTTTCGGCAAAGTCAACAATCTCACCGATTACGGTTGTTTTGTTGAAATTGAAGAGGGTGTTGAAGGTCTGGTTCACGTTTCTGAAATGGATTGGACCAACAAGAATGTTAATCCTTCTAAAGTCGTGCAATTGGGCGACGAAGTCGAAGTCATGGTATTGGAAATTGACGAAGAACGTCGTCGCATTTCATTAGGCATGAAACAATGTGCTCCGAACCCTTGGGATGATTTTGCTGCTACGCATAATAAAGGCGATAAGATTTCCGGTAAAATTAAATCCATTACCGATTTTGGTATCTTCATTGGATTGGATGGCGGTATTGATGGTCTGGTGCATATGTCCGATATATCATGGAGTGAACAGGGAGAGTCGGCGATCAGAAATTATAAACGCGGTGATGAAGTGGAAACTGTCATTTTAGCGGTTGATGCTGAACGTGAACGTATTTCACTGGGTATTAAACAATTAGAACAGGATCCATTCCAAAACTTCCTGGCTGTTAATGAAAAAGGCAGTATTGTCAAAGGTATCATCAAAGAAGTAGATGCTAAAGGTGCAGTCATCACTTTAGCGGAAAATGTTGAAGGTTACCTGCGTGCTTCAGAGATTCAACGTGATCGCGTTGAAGATGCGCGGACTTTGTTGAAAGAAGGCGAAGAGTTAGAAGCAAAATTCATTGGTGTAGACAAAAAGAGCAAAGCTATTTCCCTGTCTATTAAAGCCAAAGATCATGATCAGGAAACGGCTGCAATTAAAGACTATTCACAACAATCCTCGGGTACCCCAACTCTGGGTGATATCTTTAAACAGATTGATAAGTAGTAATTACTGAGAAATTGGTTAAACTATATATAAACTAGGTTGACGAGGAGACATTGGGCACTGATTAAGACAGGGCTACAGTTGATATTAGCTATAAAGAAAAGTGCTATTTCCATTTAAAATGGAGCTCTATGTTTGTAGCAAGTATTTTGTACTGTTTGACAGTGTTGAGTGTTTCCTCGTATATGTTACAAGCGAGTACCTAGGTTCTCGTTATTACTTAATTAACAATCGGCAAATTACCTTCTTGTCGATATGACTGTTATTTTATAAGGATAGACTGTGACAAAATCTGAACTAATTGAGGCACTTGCAAAAAAACAACCCCATTTAGCACAAAAAGATGTTGAGCTGGCAGTACGCTGTATCATTGATCAAATGGCGCAGGCTTTATCATCAGGTGAGAGGATAGAAATCAGAGGTTTTGGCAGCTTTTCGCTGCATTATCGATCACCCCGTATTGGACGAAATCCGAAAACAGGCGATTCTGTCGCTTTGTCTTCGAAGTATGTACCACATTTTAAACCTGGGAAAGAATTGCGGGATCGCGTTAATGACTCTCGTACGGATTGCGAAATTATTGACTAAGCATTGTTAGAGAACAGTTTGCGCAGGGCATTTTATGAAAATTATAGTTCTAATCAATTTCATAATCATATTTTGTATAGCTTTGGTATTTTCTGTTCTCAATTTCCATCCCGTAGAAATTAATTTATACGTTACTTCTTTTTCTATGCCTTTGGCCTTAGTTATGACGTTGGAGTTATTGGCCGGGATTGTGATTGGGGTGTTGGCAATGTATATGCGTCTGATCAAGCTTAAAGTGTTTTATACCAAACAACAGCCCAAGAAAATGCAATAGTCGATTGTTATAGAATGTTCATGCTAAGTTAAATCGGCTATCGAGAGTAGGCTACAACTTTAGCTTAGTCAATTGGCACTGAATAGTTTTTTATATTGTTGACTAGATTGATATGGGTTGTCATTAAATACACCCCCTATCACAGCTAATAGATCGGCGCCTGCTGCTAGTAATTCTGCACCGTTTTCAGGCAAGATTCCACCAATTGCAACTATGGGTATGTGAATTGACAGTTTGGCTTTGAGTAATGTTGAAATTTCAGCGGGGCCCGCCAAAGGTTTTGACCCGGATGGAAAGAAACGCCCAAAAGCGACATAATCTACGCCTTGTTGCGCGGCAAGTTCAGCTTTATTCAGGTCGTTGTAGCAGGATACCCCGATTATGATGTTCTCGCCCAGTAATTCTCTAGCATGAGTTACCGAGCCATCATCTCTCCCCAAATGCACACCATCGGCACCTAAATTTTTAGCTAATTTTATATCATCATTGATGATCAACGGTACATTGAAATCACGGCACAAGCAGAGCAATTCATAGGCAAGTGCTTGGGTTTTGATTTCCCGTTTGTCTCGGTACTGGATTACATCTGCACCGCCTTTCAATACAGCTTCGACTTCACTAATAATAACGTTATCAGCTTTGTGTTCAGGTTGAGTAATGGCATAAAGGCCTTGAGTGGGAAATTTCATGATAACTATTTAATGTATAATCGATCAGGTAAATGTTGTCCCTGTCCAGGTTGAAAGCCATGCCGTAATGCATTCCAAGTATAAAGTTGCGCTTGTTCAATGGCATCGGCAGGGCTATGCCCGGATGCAAGAAAAGCAGCAATTGTGGCTGCTAATGTACAACCTGAGCCGTGATAAGTATGGGGTAAACGTTGCCAGCAGTAATCCTGAATATGTTTAGTATAATGATACAGTTGATTGATAACCTGATCAGTTGCTTGATCAGCACCGGTGAACAATGTATATTCACAGCCTTTTCCCGACAAGCAAGCGATGATATCCTCGGTTTTTAAACTGTTTTGATTTGCCAATTGCCGGGCTTCATAGTGGTTAGGCGTGATTAGGGTAGTTAACGGTAATAGCAGATCAAGCGCCTCTAATAAACTCTGATTAGAAAGCTTTTTTCCGCCGCCTGCTGCCAGTACCGGGTCGAATACCACCGGGATTTTAGGATGTTTGTCGAGAAATTGTTTGACTGCCAGAGCAACCTCATGATGACCTAATAAACCGATTTTAATGACGTTGATTTCAAAATCCGATGCTAAAACATCGGCTTGCTTGCTGATTTGTTCAGCAGGTTGAGGAATGAGTTCGTAGACATTGCGGCTATCTTGTAGCGTTAATGCGGTAATGATGGTGCTAACCTGGCATTGGTGTCTTGATATCGTTTCGATATCGGCTTGAATGCCTGCGCCACCACTGGGATCATGACCTGAAAAACAAAGAACCAGGGGTTTTTTTCTAGTCATGCTATAAATGATTCATGGTAAAATTTCACTGAAAAGTTCTAATAATATACCATAACAATAAAGTGAACTTTAAACCTGTTTAAGTGACGTTTAATTAATTACTCAGTCTATCAACTTAATTTCTGACTTGCCTTGTAAACAGGAGCAGGAGCAGGAGGTGGAATTAGAGATTACAGCTAGTAAACATACTTCCGATATAAATATGTTTGTCAATTCGGATTGGGTGTAATTGTCATTGTAGAAGCTTGCATACGAAGGGTAGTAACATCAATATTCATCTGGTTTCCGATATTCATACCGAGTTTTCTGAAGTTTTTCACAATGCACCAGGACACGCCGAGGTAGTCATTTTGGCAGGTGATATAGGTAAAGGCGCACACGGGATAAAATGGGCTAAACGAAACTTTCAGGATATACCGATAATTTATGTTGCCGGTAATCATGAATTTTATGGAGGTGATATCGCTGATGTCAAAAAGATTCAAGACATAGCTAAAAAATTCAATGTACACTTTTTGAATAACGACAGCGTAGTCGTTAACGGTGTACGTTTTTTAGGCTGTACTCTATGGTCAAACATTGAGCAATGGAGCCTGGCAAAAGTAAAAAAAGCCAGTAGCATGATGAATGATTATAAATATATTCAAGCTAAATATTGGTGGAAAAACCGGCAAAATCGTGAACAAGCCGCAAAATATCTGAATGTTGCCGATAATACATTGTTGGGGAACGACCAATTCCACCCGGTGATCTCTTATATATTACATAATGAATCCATTGCCTGGTTATCTGAACAATTGCGCAAGCCGTTTATAGGAAAAACAGTTGTCGTGACGCACCATGCGCCTTCATTTCAATCTACGGAAAGAGAAACCAGTGAAAAAAGAATTGCTTTAAAGGCATCATATGCTTCTAATCTGGAAACATTTATCGCCCAGTTTAGTGATGAAATTGATTTATGGGTACACGGCCACATTCATCAGGCGGTGAATTACCAAGTTCATGGTGTACCTATTAGGTCCAATCCACGCGGGTATCCGGTATTTAACCCGATGGGTTCAGATCAGCCGTATGGTTTTGACGAACAATTATTGCTTTATATATAAAACCGAAGATACCAAGCTTATGCTTGTCGCCAAAGTTATTGACGGTTTTCCTCTAACCAGTTAAACACTAGCTGGTTCAATTGGTTGCGCTGTTCAATGTCAAGTCCTTCAGGGTCAAAACGATAACGCAGATGTAACGCTAACATTGGCGCTAAATCTGGTTGTGCTATGCGTTGAATCCAGCATTGCAGGCTCTCTTTTTTTGCTCTGGCTAATTGGGTATCATTAAAATGTTGTTCAATTAAAAAAAACTCCGAATCTAGGCCCTGATGGTAAGAACAGTTGGAATTTTTAAACAAGTTTGTTTGGTTTTTTACAATCAGATTTCTGTTTTTGTTGAGACGATAAATTAAAACAATACTTAAGACAGCTAACAGACTCAACAGAATATTGCGGTAATCTTTTTCCTGTTGCTTAATTCTCCAACGATTGAATTGAAAAATATAGCGGGAAACCCGGTCATAAATAGATTGCCACACACTGATGTGTTCAGTTTCCATATCCAGCCATGTTCCCGGTGTGGTATCAACAGCCTTCCAACGACCGTCTATTAATGCCCAGGCCCAGGCATGGGCATGGCGGCTACGTACTAAAAACAGCTGTTCTTCCGGGTCGTATTCCTGAACGGCATAGCCGTTTGCCAGCCGGGCTGGTATGCCTGCATAGCGCAACATAAATACGCTCGCCACTGCATAATATTCACAATGGCCGGCTTTCCGGTTTAGCATGAAGTCTTTTAGGGCTTGGTCAGAGTTTTGTGCTGAATCGTTGAATAAAGTATAAAAAAAACCGTTGCGGAAAAACGCTTTGATATTATCTACGGTAGTTTGTTGTGAATCTTTAGCAATTAATGGCGTTACGATCTGTTCCAGCCAGGGAAGGTGTTGCTTTGGAATTTGACGATCATAATGTCCGCCTCCTGTTTGAAAACGCCCGGTATAAGAGACCGAAAAGTCGCGTAATCCGGAATTATTATCGATTCTTATGGTACCGAAAGGATTTAAATATAAACTCTGAGAATTTAAGCCGGTAATACTAGTTGTGCCTGGGGGCAAGGCTAATATATCTTTGCTTTTTAAAGTTTGCATGATGCTTAAACGCTGTTCATTCGGCGTTGTAGGAATATTTTTGAACGGTCTGAATCCTCGTACGGATGCATACCAACTTTGGTTTAAATAGCGATCATAAGAAGCTTGGTGTAATAATAGTGGCCGCTGCGTTTTAACCCGCATAATGATTTGGTTGGAGAGTTTTAATTTTCCAATATCTCCTATTGAGGTGATGTTTTTATATGGGTCCAGCATCATTTCACTCAGCCAGGAAATCATCTGCTGTTCCAACTGTTGATGTGCCTGACTCAAACGTTGATATCCGAAGAAAGAAAACAACAAGCATAAACTGATGGCAGCTAGCCATACCGCCTTCGGGCTTTGCTTGTTTCTAATTTGCCATAATATGAACACGATTATGGCGCTACTACAAGCGAAATAAAGTGGCGTATGTATACGGGCCGCTCCGGCAGCTAATAAACAAATGCCGGAATAGGTTAAACGGAAGTCAATATCTGGGTTTGAAGCGGATTTGTTAGCGCCTCGTATTGAATAAAACAATGTACCTAAGGGCAAGCGTTCACGGGTACTGAATAGTTGGGCAAATAAAGCAGGTGCATAAAACAATGGTAGCCATTGCAGAATCACAAAGATAGGTCGGTTAGAGAAACCGGTGATATAGCCAAACACCAGTACCACGACTATGGCTACCGAAATGAAATCACCGATGCGGTAAAACTGTTGATCGGATAATTGCACGCGCCGGTTTATGAATTGAGGGGAAATAAATAAAGCAATTAACGGCAATGCTATCTCAAGGGTTGCACTTAATCCCCCCCATAGAGCCAAACATAAAGGCATTAAATACATCATTTTCTTCATAACAACGCTAATCCTTCAGCTATATGACGACTATCAATCGCCCTTAAAAAATCCGTTTCTAAGTCTGAAATCGGGTTTGACTCTACCTTGCTGTCATAGACCACCAACGTGAGTATGGAGATGCCAGATTGTTGTAATTGGCGAAAAAAATCCTGACGTTGTTCATTCCAATGTATAAAAATGCAGATCATGCTGCTGCAAAGCGGAATATGTTGTAAAACCCTGGCTTCAAATAATTCAAAATCAGTCTGGTCAGAAAGCTGTACGGTGGCTAAAATTTCCTGAATATGCGGCATGGAGTCTACGCTTCGTCCGGAAGTGAAACGATAGACCTGATCACCGGCAAACAACAGATCTAATAAACTGTCGTTTTGGCGATCACTGAAGGTTATGGATGCCGCAACGGACACGGCAGCTTCAAACTTAAAAAAACTATCCGGACCTACAAGTGTATCCAGTAGCAAAGCCTTGCGAGCGAAATATTCATCCTGGAATTCCTTAACTATTAACTTACCGTGCTTAGCCAGACTTTTCCAATGAATGGCATGTTTTGGGTCGCCATAATGATAATCTCTTAATGAAATAAACTCTGACGAATCACCAACGGAATTCGCTAGGTTGATACCGCCGGGTTGATAACGTCGGCCGTTGGCCGGGTTTAAATTTTTAACCGGATATCGTTGCGGCAATACCATACATGTTTGTGGCTTTTCATTCACCAGCAAGCGTCTGAATAACCCCAGCATGTCCGGTTTAGCTATATAACACTTGGAGAAGGTCAACAAGCCCCGTCTAATCGGGGTCAAGTTCATCAGGACCCGGACAGCTTGTTGATTTAGTGATCCAAGCTGTACTTCCGGAATTCGGGCACCTTGCAGGAAAATCTGGTAATGACGCCATTGTTGAAAGGTAATCGGTCTGAATTTATGCTTGCCGGTGACTTCATTAATGCCGGCTAAATTGGAAGGCAAAGCTTCCAGGGTATCAATCACTGATAGTTGTTGGTAAGGTTTATTACTTAGATTATCAATGGTAATGCTATAGCTCGTTGGTTCTCCAACGGTCATATACTTGGGCAGATTGCGCTTAAGTCTGGTTTTTAAAGTATTTCGAATGCTGCCCAGCAAGGCAAAAACAGTAATTGCCGCTAGGAAAACAAACAGCTGATAGGTATTGCTGGAATGAGTATCCACGCCAAATACCGCCGCTGCCAGCATTAAAATCAGCACGAAATGGCCGGTTATGCTGAAATGTCGCCGCATCCATAAATCACATTGATATAGATGACGAAACTGTCTAAACAATAATTGCTGAAACATTGATTAATCGGGTATTGGGATGCTTTCCAATATCTGCAATATCAAAGCACATTCATCGACTCCGGAAAATTGACTGGAAGTATGCAAGCTGATGCGATGTGCCAATACCGGTATTGCCAGCTCATGAATGAGTTGCGGTGTCACAAAATCGTAACCGTCCTGTAATGCCAGTGCCTGAGCGCATTTCATCAGCGTTAGGGACGCTCTGGGGCTGGCCCCTAATTTGATTTCTGGGTGTTCACGGGTAGCATTGGTAAGACTGATGATATAACGTAGTAGCTCATCGCTGATGCGAACTTTTTTCACTTGCTGCTGCAAAATGCTAAGTGCTTTAAAATCAATGCACGGTTGTAAGCTCTCAATCGGCTCATCTTCTCCCTGTGAAAGCAGGATATTTAATTCCTCCTCTTCGGATACATAACCTAAGCCGAAGCGCATCGCGAAACGATCCAATTGTGCTTCCGGCAATGGGTAAGTACCATGGAATTCCACCGGATTTTGGGTCGCGATAACAAAAAAAGGTTGCGGCAAACTGTGGTTGACCCTGTCCATGCTGACTTGCGATTCCGCCATTGCCTCTAATAATGCCGATTGAGTTCTTGGCGAGGCGCGGTTGATTTCATCGGCTAATAAAATATGACAAAACAACGGGCCTTGCTGAAAGCGGAATTTCTGTGCCTGTTGATCATAAACCGACATGCCGATTATGTCAGAAGGTAACAGGTCCGGTGTAAATTGTATGCGTTGAAAATCGGCAGTGAATGAATAAGC
>SPJK01001476.1_pt1 | contig 21468 bp, 16 predicted proteins | sample 3741771 | NCBI WGS metagenome assembly SPJK01 (sample SAMN10925997, study PRJNA522277) | cold seep metagenome | isolation source: Elba SIP-enriched marine methane seep metagenome, extraction at timepoint T2 | place: Italy: coast of Elba, Mediterranean Sea
ATTACCCGCCGTCTGGTACGTTGTTAAAACCTGTTTAATTGCACGGGTAATTTCATATTCAGGGTTTCTTAATGCTACATTTAAATCAGACTCAGATTGAGCCTTAACTTCAATTAAATCCTGAAAACTCAGAACCTCATGTTGATCACCATAACGGATTAACACATGAAAATAAGAATTGACCAACGCGGCCTGATATTTATCAGCCACCTGAAAAGGAACAGAGCGAATCCCATAGTTTCAGCCGCTTCCTGCTCCAGCTCTGGATGATCTAAAGGGTCGATAAACTCCGCTCTGATTTTGCTTTCACTCGCAGTTTGGAACTCTTCGATCAAATCTCTTAACTGGGGTACCAACGGTGCCAATAAAGGATGAGTTTTATTGCTAAAATAACCCCGAATCAATAACGGCTCTTGTAACTGCTTTAAATAATGCAAACTGGCATCAGAGATGGAATAAATCTGACCTTGAGTTAAATCAACCCGCGTATGTTTTACCGCATTCAGCCAAAAATTAGCGATAATAAAATTGCTGATGAATAAAGCCGTCAATAAACGCCAGCGACGATGTGAAAACACAGAATTTGAATTTTTCCATCGACTGGACTCTAAAAAAAAGACATTTAGACTTAAAAAAACAGCAACAATACTCAGATAATAATACAGATCCTTTAGGTCAATTACGCCACGGGTAATAGCTTTAAACCGCGCGCCACTTGCAAACAGCTGAAAATACTCAGCAGTTTCATTGTCAAACAGGGAAGTAACGGCAGGTGAACCCAATAAATAGATAAAAGTACAAATCAAAATGCTGATTAACAGGCTGACAATCTGATTGTCAGTTTTAGCGCTCACGGCAAGGCCAATCGCTATATAAGCCGCTGCCAGTAACAAACTGGCCAGATAGGCGCCCAAAACCGGCCCCCAATCAAGTTGTCCAAATTGGCTAACGCTAATTACTAAAGGCAGTGTCAGGCACAAAGCAATAAACACCAAAATCATGCAAGCTATAAACTTAGCCAGAACCAGTTGCAGGCAGCTCACTGGGTACGTGAGTAACAGTTCCTGAGTTCCCATGCGTTTTTCATCACTCCAGAGACGCATGGTTAAACTGGCCGTTAAAAAAATCATCAAAACAGGCATCCATTCAAATAATGGACGCACATCAGCAATATTTCTGGAAAAAAACGTTTCAACCCAGAAAAAGAGAAATAAATTTACCAATAAAAAAGCCGCTAAAAAAATATAGGCCATCGCTGAGGTAAAAAAAGCAGAAACCTCTTTGCTGACAATTTTAAACACCTTATGCTGCACGGTTTAATCCTCCTCTAACGTCTCCACTAACAACCTCTTTAAACAGACATTCCAAATCCAGACCCGAAGATTTTAATTCATAGAGGTTAAAGCCCCCCTCGACTATAATTCTGGCAATATCAGCCATTAATTGTCTGACGTCTACAGCTGAATCCAACGCCAACTCAAACCCATGAAAATCCGACGCCACTATCAGGTTTTGAAAACTATCTACGCCTGACAGATCTGCAATATTTCGTCTAATAAAGGCAGTGCCTGCATCCGTAATCAATTGAATACTGTGCTGCGAATCAATCGATTCAAGAGAAGAATCCAGAGCCAGTTTTCCCTGTTTGATCATGATGACACGATCACAAATGGCTTGAACTTCCTGCATGATATGTGTGGAAATGATGATTGTAGAGCGTTCTGCCAATTTTAGAATTAAATCTCTCATATGCTGAATCTGACTGGGGTCCAGACCATTGGTTGGTTCATCCAGAATCAAAATATCAGGTTGGTTTAAAATAGCCTGAGCGACACCGACTCTTTGTTTAAAGCCTCTGGATAATGTATCAATTCTATCCAGCGCTTTACTGCCAATATCTGTTTGTTCTAAAACATAACGCAGATGTTGCCTGGCCTCTTGAGAATTCATATTTTTTAAACTGCCGATATAAAGTAAATAATCCGTTACTGTCATTTCAGGATAAAGTGGGCAATTTTCCGGCAAATAACCAATAGTGGACTGCAACTTGTCACGATTTGAAAGCATATCCATACCATCAATCAAAACCTGGCCGTGACTGGGATCAAGATAGCCTGTCAGCATTTTCATAATAGTGGTTTTACCAGCGCCGTTATGACCCAGTAAGCCCACAACTTCACCCCGTTTAATTTGAAAAGAGATCTGGTCAACCGCCAGATAATCACCATAATATCGACTAATATTTTTACTTTCTATCATGATTATTCCATAAGAATTAAAACAAAACGAAATACCGAAATCAGAATGACAACGTTAAAATCTGCACGTATGAGTACACGGAAAAAAGAGAATCAAGAACTGAACGCTGAGAAAAAAGCAGTTTGCTTTATTAATGAAAAACTGGCGAGTGCGAATAATCTTTTTCATTGGCATGAATGATTGTTCCTAGTAACCAAACGATGTCAAAATAACCTGAAAGCCTATTTAAACTTTCAGGCCAAGTTTATTAAAAAATGTATTTAGCTGATTTATCACGGCCATACAACAAAATTTTTGGGAAATCCCGGCCTGGATATTTATTCAAGCGAGCAATTAGAATGAATCAAAGCCGCATGTATCAGTTTTTTTGAAAGACTATTAACAAACCACAAGTATGAGATAACAACGGTGGTTTCTAAATAGCCATATTTTTAAATTCATTGCTACAACAGAGCCTGCTTCTTCGACTAATACAAGCCAGAGCATGTAGATTCCGGATTTAAAACTGTAAAAAAACGATTTTAACGACTCTATAAAGCTAAAAAAGTTCCTAAAAAATTTAACAAGAATCATTAAGAGTTTATAACTACTCACCCCTTATTTTTCAAGAGTGGGTGTAGGGTGTTGATTAATCAGGCTTGTTCAGCAGGGATGCTGCACAGAGTTACATGGATATATTGGCCGTCCTGATAAATCAATACCCTACACCCGCAAATTAACGGATGAGTAATTACAAGAGTTTTAATCGCATTAACATAGCATACGAGAGCTTTAATATGCGTTAGCCATCAGATGCTTCCAGGGGTAGAATCAGACCAACTATCCAGAAAATGCTGTAAATCAGCCTTATCCAGTTGCTGATTATCAACTTTCAAATAAGCTACGCTTTCTTCAAAATGCAGCTTGGCTTCCTTAACGCCTTGAATGGCCAACAAAGCAACCACAAAAGACTGGCCTTGATCCACTGAAACCTGTTCCAGAGAAATCAATACATTAGCCAGATAGCGCGGTGTTTTCATAAAACAGGCCACAATAAACCATAAAAATACAGCGCCTTCGCAAAACAAAAAAACACTCTCCAAACCATATTCTCCGTAGATCCAGCCGCCACCCAAACCGCCGACAAACGCACCAATGAATTGTGAACTGGAATAAGCTCCCATAGCCGTCCCTTTAAAATCACCCGGAGCAGTTTTAGAAACCAGCGAAGGCAAAGTCGCTTCCAGTAAATTAAAGCCACAAAAAAACAACCAGAGACTGGCGATAAGCCCTATGACCAAATTAGACACCAGAAACAAACCGACAAATGCTAGCATCAGAATAAAAATCGAACCCAGAAAAACTTTCTTCATCTGGCGCTTTTTTTCGGCCAGAATAACAAAGGGCACAATGAACAAAAACGTTGAAAACAATATAGGTAAATAGACTTGCCAATGATCCACAGGAGCAATCCCTATTTCTTTAATCAAAACAGGTACCACCACAAAACTAGCCGTCAAACACAGATGCAGCACAAAAATGCCAAAATCCAGACGTAATAAATCAGGATGTTTTAGGACTTTGCCAAACTGAGCCGGAATTAATTCTGCATCACAATGCACTATCGAATTTTCAGGTGTTGGAACCAGCCAGATAATCACAATAATCGCCAGCAACGCCAACCCGGCCGTGATCCAGAAAATCCCCGAGACACCCACTGTAGCAGCCACTATAGGCCCTAGTGTAATTGCAATGGCAAAGGAAATACCGATGCTCATTCCTATTGTTGCCATCGCTTTAGTGCGATGAACCTCCTGTGTCAGATCAGCCAGCATCGCCATAATAGCCGCAGCAATGGCACCCGCACCTTGTATCGCCCGTCCCAATAAAACACCATAAATAGTCGTTGCCATTGCAGCAACCACGCTACCAGCAGCAAACAAAAACAAACCCAGCACAATGATTTTTTTTCTGCCAAACCGATCCGATAATAATCCAAATGGAATCTGCAATAAAGCCTGGCTTAAACCATATATACTGATAGACAAACCAATCAATAACGGTGTTGCTGCGTCCAGTTGCTCTGCAAATAAAGATAGCACAGGCAAGAGCATAAACAAGCCCAGCATCCGCATTGCATAAATGGAAGCCAATGAAAATGTGGCTCTTTTTTCCAACTTGGTCATTGGACTGGTAATATCCTGCATCTGTGCCAAAACTGAACTCTCCTTTGCTATTTGGGGATAAAAAGACGTATATTATCCGGTTTAATCATCAGGAATTCAATTCGTGGATACTATCAGCATTCGAGGTGCAAGAACGCATAATCTGAAAAACATTGATCTCGATCTACCTCGCGATGCGCTCATAGTGATTACCGGGCTTTCCGGCTCAGGTAAATCCTCCTTAGCCTTTGACACAATTTATGCAGAAGGTCAGCGTCGATACGTCGAATCCTTGTCCGCTTATGCCAGACAATTTCTATCCATGATGGAAAAACCTGATGTTGATCACATCGAAGGGCTATCGCCTGCTATTTCCATAGAGCAAAAATCTACCTCGCATAACCCAAGATCAACGGTAGGCACCATCACTGAAATTTATGACTACCTGAGATTATTATATGCCCGAGTCGGTATCCCCCATTGCCCAAAACATGCGGAATCTTTAGAAGCACAGACCATCAGTCAGATGGTTGATCAGGTACTGACCAAACCTGAGAATGAACGTTGGATGCTGCTGGCACCGGTTGTCAATGACCGTAAAGGTGAGCATATCCAGTTGTTGGAAGATATGCGCTCACAAGGATTTATTCGCGCCCGAATTGATGGAGAAATCTACGATCTTGAATCCGTACCGGAACTGGACCCCAAAAAGAAACACGCGATTGAAATCATCATCGATCGTTTCAAAATACGGCAGGATATCAGACTGCGGTTAACAGAATCATTCGAAACAGCACTCAGACTCAGTGATGGCATTGCAATCGCAGCCAGCATGGAAAACGATGAAGAATTGTTGTTTTCAGAACGCTATGCCTGCCCACATTGTGGCTATAGTATCTCAGAACTTGAACCCCGCATCTTTTCATTTAACAATCCCAAAGGCGCCTGCCCGAGCTGTGATGGCTTAGGCGTACGCCAGCATTTTGACCCTGACCTGGTCATCCACAATGAAAAAATTAGTCTTTCAGGCGGTGCCATTCGCGGTTGGGACAGACGCAATGGCTATTACTATCAAATCATTTGTTCATTAGCAGAGCATTATGGCTTTGATACAGAAGTCCCTTTTTCTGAGTTACCCGAAAAAATCAAACAGATCATTCTCTACGGCAGCAAAAAAGAAAAAATTAAATTTCAATTTCTGTCTTCATCCGGCAAAAAAACTACCCGCACACATAGCTTTGAAGGCATCATTGCCAATATGGAAAGACGCTATCATGAAACAGAATCCCAAATGGTCAGAGAAGAACTGGCTAAATATCTGTCACAAAAAAGCTGTGATCAATGCCAAGGATCTCGCTTAAATGAAGCCGCCAGAAATGTATTGATCGCTGATCAGGCTCTACATCAAATCACCTGTTTACCCATTAAGGAAACACTGGATTTTTTTCTGCAACTGCAATTAACCGGACATCGCGGCGAAATAGCTGAAAAAGTCAATAAAGAGATACAGGAACGACTGGAATTTCTGGTCAATGTAGGACTGGATTATCTTACTCTGGAACGCAGTGCCGATACTTTGTCCGGAGGCGAAGCTCAGCGCATACGCTTAGCCAGCCAAATAGGTGCCGGTTTAGTCGGTGTCATGTATGTACTGGATGAACCATCGATCGGACTACATCAACGTGACAATCAACGTTTGCTGAATACCCTGTTTCGGCTCAGAGACCTGGGGAATACGGTCATTGTGGTCGAACATGATGAAGATGCCATTCTGGCAGCACAACATATTATCGATATTGGCCCTGGTGCTGGTATCCACGGCGGGCAGATCGTCGCCAGCGGCACAGCCGAACAGATTAAAGCCAACCCGGCTTCATTAACCGGACAATATATTTCAGGCCAACAACAGATTGAGCCACCAGCGACACTGACCACCAAAAATAACAAAAAATTCATACGCATTGTCAGCGCCGAAGGCAATAACCTGAAAAATGTAACGGTAGATTTTCCTATTGGATTGTTAACCTGTGTCACCGGTGTATCAGGCTCAGGCAAATCCACATTGATTAATGATACCCTCTATAAATACACCGCACGCTTAATCAACAAAGCAAGTTGCATCCCGGCCCCCTGTCAAAAAATTGAAGGTTTGGAACAGATAGACAAAGTTCTGGATATTGATCAAAGCCCCATCGGCAGAACCCCGCGATCCAACCCAGCGACCTATACTGGAATCTTCACACCGATACGAGAACTGTTTGCCGCAACCCCGGAAGCTCGATCCAGAGGCTATACACCCGGTAGATTCAGTTTTAATGTTAAAGGCGGACGCTGTGAAGCCTGTAAAGGTGATGGTGTAATTAAAGTGGAAATGCATTTTCTGGCTGATATTTTTGTGCCCTGCGATATCTGTCAGGGTAAACGCTATAACCGGGAAACATTGGGCATACGTTATAAAGGCAAAACCATCAACGAAATATTGGATATGACGGTTGAAGATGCTGCCGAATTTTTTAGCGCCATTCCTGTTTTAGCAAAAAAACTCCAGACATTAATGGATGTAGGGTTGAGCTATATTACCTTGGGACAAAATGCTGTCACCCTGTCCGGGGGCGAAGCACAACGGGTCAAACTGGCCAAGGAACTATCCAAACGCGACACGGGCAAAACACTCTATATCCTGGATGAACCCACCACCGGCCTGCACTTTCACGACATCAAACAATTGCTGGTAGTCCTGCACCGATTAAGAGATCACGGCAATACCGTCATCATTATTGAACATAACCTGGACGTAATAAAGACAGCTGACTGGGTCATTGATATGGGACCGGAAGGTGGCAGCGGTGGAGGCACCCTGGTCGCAGAAGGCACCCCAAAACAAATCTCTGAACATACACACTCCTATACCGGTCAATACCTAAAACGTTTTTTTTATTAGCAATAGACATTGTCTTCTGTCAATAGACAAGAAACATCAAGCATTTGGCCACTAGCCATACCACATTTCTACGTTCTTCTTTGGGAATCTATCCAGAGTGATAGACCGTTACGCTAAGCCATAAGAACGAGTAGTTAAATTTTCATAGCTCTACACAAACCACAGATTTAAGCTGTTTCGGTATTGCTTCTCAAAGCTAGTGACAGCATTCCTGCTGTCACTCAGACAACACGGACGTATAGATGCCGTGCCTAGAGAGACTATATGGAAGCAATCTTTGGATTGATGAGCCATGTAAAATTCTTTATGGCAGCATTCTCGATAATAAGTCTGGATTGATCACCAGATTTCTTACTCCGTGCGCATGGTCTTCTTTGAATACATTACCTTTACACCAGTCGGCCACGGTCTTTATATTCACTTTTTCCACTTTAGGGCGAACACTCCAGGTAACTTGAAACGGTGAGCCTTTTTCATTATAGCCGGGCCCTGTCGTTGAGCCGGCATATTCAACTGGTTTTCCCGTATCTGCTGGAATATGCAATGCCTGGTGCAACCCATTTTTGATACCATGTTGAGTTAATTTAGCAAAATCAGCTGCCTGCTCATCATTAACCAAAACATAAACTTGCGCCTCCACTCTTAATTGTGGGTTTTTTATGGCTTCGCTTAAACATGAACCCAATGTTGGCCCCGGTTTTATGTTGGCTGTTGAGTGAACATAATGCACTTCAATGGTATCACCGGCTGTAAGTCCACCCTGTTTATCAGGACAAACTGGATGAGTATAGGCATTTGACTCAGCATGACTTAAATGCCCGGAGTATTTATAACCGCTTTGATAACCCAGACCATCACCATTTCCGGCATACTGTGTATATTCCCCACCTTTATGTTCAGCATTTTTATGAAAATGGATATTACACAAATTCATCTGGGTATATGGAGGAGCAGCATTAAATAGAATTGGATTATTTCCAGATAAAACATCAATATCACGTGGTGATTGTGGCCCAAACCCCTGACCTTGTGTATTCAAAGCCAATCTCTGGCGTTGTTGTTGAATCACATGATCTGCTACATCCCCTTGAGTTGCCAGCGATTTAGTATGGCTTCCGGAACATGATATCAGCATGGAAATGAACAGAGGTGAAACCAAAAAGGCTTGTTTCATTGAATTGACTCCCTAACTAAAATTGAATTGTACTCTGAACTGCCTGCAAACTTCATTGAATGAAAAACATTTTCAGAGAATACTTTAAATTGTAGCAATTTCAAATCAATTCATCACAAAAAAAGATTGACAAACCCTAATAAACGATTAGATTTATAGACAATAATTCAAAAGCACATTCATCATTCATGAATTATTAAAACTGTTTAACCATGAGGAGATTGAAATATGAAACACATACTACCCGTATTGACCATGTTTGCTTTCAGCCTGTTTTCAGGACCAAGCCTGGCTGAACAAAGCCCGGCAAAACCAGCAGACTATATGCCCAGCCTGATTACAGCCACTCCTCTGGAAGGGCGCAAACTGGCTATTACAATCGTCAGAAAAACCATCGGTGCTGTCCAGCCCAATGGTGAAGTCAAACATAGATTAAGAAAAATTTACGCAGAAGACCCAATGATGCTGATGCGGACAGCTGAGCTGGTCAATATGGAATTTAAAATCATTGCTGAGGCCAATAATTATTGGCGAAAATAGAACAGCCAAATACTAAAGTCTGAATATGAGTCAGGAAGGGTTCTATAAAAAATCCGTCCTGATGAAATACTCAAACTGGCCCGGAGTATCAAGAAAATAATGGAATATCCAAGCTCAATAAAATGCTATTGCTAAATTATTTTCATGTACATAGCGATTGATTACTTCTATCGCTTCCTCGCTATTTATCAAACCATCGAAATTCAATTCGGCCTAAATACCTCTTTGCCCTAGCCCAATAGCCATACTGCCTGTTCCCGGTGTAAAAATTTTCACATTCCATATCTTCAATATCCTTTCAAAAAAATTTTTGCGTTCGTTGCACGTCAGTAATTTTTTAAAAGAAACTGAATGTTCTGATCTGTTTAAAATTCCACCAATAAAAACACAGCGCTTATTAGTGATAAAATAAGCATATGTTTTTCTTAGATAGATATAATAAACTTGTGAAATAGCCGCTACTACAATAGCAATGACTATGTTCCAGCACCAATAATCAATAAATAATTGAAAAGGACGTTTATGTACAGAATCAAGCACATGACTATCCGCTAATTCATTTGGCATGGTTAACTTTTCTGAATGTCCAAGGTCAACAATATCAAATGTGTTGAATACAAATAAAGCAAATGTTGTCATGAGTAAGCTGAACATCAATGCACCTAAGGTTTTACTAAAAAACCAGGTAAATAAATTTTTTTTATCCAGTACCAATTCCAAAATCAATTCTTCACCATTCTCTAATCTCATCGGTTTTGTCCTTAATGAATACGTTAACATTCAACAGCTAAAGATCGCACCCTGAACGACATTTCTGATCTGAAAACTCAAGAACCACTTATTTTTTTTCAATGGATTTTCTAAAAATATATGACAAAAAACTTTGGTCGATGATATTCAAACTATTAACCACCCTAATAAAATTCTCGGATTAATGGTTTTATGCTTTTTAGATTCGCTGCTGAATTGCATGCGATTATGAGGGGCTTATTGGCATTATTATAGTGACTATTTCACAGTCACCATTATTGCCTGAACTCTGATGGTAGATTGTTCTGGATGGATTTTAGTCAAGAATATAAAATCCGGCTTTAAGCATCACCTACCAGGAATGCGTGAGCGAGTATCGCTGAAACCTGATAAACTCAGGCTTCAGCTTTGAACAAAGAATCTAGTCGTCAGCTAACCAGCCTTGCAGGGCTTCTATAATCTCCATCGCCTGTTTTTCACTGGAAATGTTGAACTTGGATTTTTGCTGATATTCTCCATTTCGTTTTTGATAGCGACGAATGGTAAATTTATCCGGACTATATTCTTCCTTGCTACGATTCCAGTCCTGATATCGATAAATAACCGTAGCCCAGGCTCCCTTGCTCAATACTTTTTTATCCAGTTCCTTTACGGTTTCAATACCACCATCTTCGTAACTGACGGTTAATTCCTCTACTGTTTCTGCCATAGATATTTCTCTGTTTACCCCGAAATTTTTTCAGGGTCTGTTATATAGGTAAATACGAATCGTTAAATCACGTACTGTGATGTAAGTATTCATGTCTCTATACAAATCACAGGTTATACTTGTTTCCGTTTTGTTTCTCAAAGTTATTGACAGCAGGGATGCTGACACTCAGGCTACACGGACGTATTGACGCCGTGCCTTGAGAGACAAAATGGAAACTACCTGGGATTTGTTTAAAGCCATGTAAGTTTTGATTAAGGATCAGGTTACAATTCTAAATTAATTTACTCCATCCTTGAATACCCGATTTACTTTGTAAAAAATTGACCAAATGCTCGACTTCCCTCACCTGTTTCCAGTGTTTTGACTACGGTAAGCGTTTCAGCATCAATGACAGATACCGTGTTATCCATCCAGTTAGCAACCATGACATGTCGATCATCTGGATGTGTACTGATGCCTTCAGGCTTATCACCGACTTCAATGGTTTCAATCACCTCCAGAGTTTCCGTATCAATCACAGAGACGCTACTATCATCCTGATTGGTTACAAACAGCAAGCGGTCATTTTTCGCCAATGCTGTCGCATAAGGCCGGGCACCGACTTTAATATGCTGGATTCTTTTTAAATGATCATCCTGCAATACAGTCACATCATCGCTTTCAACATTTGCAGTATAGATTCGGTTTCCTGTTTTATTGATTGATAAACCGAATGGATGCAATCCCACTTTAGTCGTATTTCTCAGTTTCCAGCTATTAATTGCAATCTGTGAAATACTGTCATCCATGCGGTTGGCGACGTATAACCATTTTGAATCTGCACTGACCACCATCCCAGAAGGTGATGTTCCCACCCGTATCACTTTTTTCAGTTTAAAATTTTCAGTTTCAAACACCGAAACTGTATTTTCATACCAATCTGCCACAAAGACATAATGTCCATCCGGACTGCTAGTAATACCCAGTGATGCCCCTCCGACTTTAACTGAACGAATTTTACTCAGACTGGAAAGTTCAATCACTGAAAAGCCATTGCCTTCCGGCGTACTGATATAAACATGACCTTTTGTTTGATTAACAGAAACACCGACTGGTTTGCCGGTAATTGTTATGCGCTTTATTTCTTCATAACGATCTGCATCAATAACTGAGACAGAGTTTTCTATTTGATTGCTGATAAACGCATAAGGAGCTGCCTCGAGTTCAGACAGCTGAAGCAGTGCAGTCAAGGCAACCAGACCCGCTCCTTTTGTACATAATCGATATGTTTTATATTTAAGCATAAAAGGGTAGATTGCTAAATTCAGTGTTTCTATAAACCCAATACCTCGCCGTTTAGACTGCTTATGGGTTCATTATTATTCATGCGTGCTGTGGTTTTGACCTTTGCTAAAATCAGAAGCGACTTAGCGCTTCTGATTTAACTGCAAAGCCCGTATAAACCGGATTATCTTTTTAATTTGATTTTAACATCAGAATCTGAAGCAGAAGAATCAAACTTTTTAGCAATCGCTGCCAAACCATCGGTTAATACAGTAGTTACGGCTTTATCAGCAGCTTCTTCATTTAATTCTGCAGGAGGGTTATTGTTCACATATCCTCTGTAATAAGTAGCCACCCAGGAAACTACTGTTTTTCCGCCTTTAGATTTTACGCTCAATGTCGCAGAATAGTTTTCAACAGGTAATACCGGAATTTGCTCTTCCTGACCAGCATGCTGAATTGAACCAACTGTGCTCATATCAGTAATCTTATATTTATATGATTTCTTGCCATCATCATGTTTTTTCAGTTCTTCAGTGATTTTACCGCCACCTTTTAAAGTCAAAACTCTGACAGAACCTTTTTTATTGCCCTTATCGGCATCAACACCTGTGATAGTTGGATGCCAATCCATATCGGCATAGTTTCCAATTACATCCCAAACCTGATCTGCAGACGCATCAACAGTTACCGTTGCTGTCATTTTTCCTCGTACCGGTCCATGTGCCACAACAACAGCTGAAAATAAAAATAAAATTAAACTAACAATTAATGGATTTTTTTTCATTGAGTTTCCTAATTATAAGATAAAAACTAAAGGGCTAATTATAATGCACATTGGCTGAGTGAGAAATGAATAATATCAAATTAATCTTTAGCCTGGATATTTCAGAAAGGCAGTTAATATATTTTACTAAATATAACCTATTCAAAAGCTTACATGACATTTTCATGTCTTTTGAAGAATACCGTTTGTACCTGAATGCTTTTCTGCAATATCCAGACTGGACATAATACGGCTTAAATCAGGGTTAAGCCAGGAGGCAGAGCTTCACCAAACACTTGTTTAACTTCAGCTTCATTCAATTCTTTGACCTGATCAACCATTTCAATCCAACTTGAAGGTGCTTTGCTATTACTTAATTTTTGTAACACCTGTTCTCTTAATTCCGGTTCTATATCGCGTGCTCTGTCACCACATTTTCTGGCAATCAAAGTTGCTGCAAAGCCTGCTTGGGGTATTTTTTGCCAATTGACCTCAAGTATCTGTTTCAACCATTCAGAAACAGTCTCCGCTGGAACAACTTGATGCGCACTCCCATAAAACGGAATACGTGAACCAATACGCCCCAATGCCCACCAGGTTTGCGCTGGTTCTCTGGGTTTTTGCAAACGTTTTAACAGCCAGTCTGCCAGTTTGATTTTTTTCTGCAAGGGTAAATATTCCAGCACGCCTGAAAGTCTAACCATATCCTCATAACCCCGGGTTTTGATTTGTTTCGCTACCCCTGGTTGCCGCGCAGCAGCCGGATCGATGAATTTACTAATATCTTGAAGCAGTTTTTCCTGTGCTTCAACAGACAATCCTCCGGCAATACGTCGCCAGAGTGTCCACCATTCAGACCAATTTTGAGCTTCATTCACATATTGAATATTCTGCGTATACAGTTTCCAGATTTGTTCAACACGCCATTCATCCAAGGCATAACCCAACCCAGGCCTTAGACAATAACCGACCAGACTTAACCAGACTCTCTCATGATTTGCAGATCGACGTCGAAATTTTAAACCTTCAAGCAACTTGGCAAACAAGGCCCTCAAGAGCGTAGTATCCCATTCGACCCGGCTCTGGTTTAGACATTTTTCCAAGTCCGCTCTTAGGCTTTTTACCGCTTTTGGATCAATTTTTTTTGATTTCGAGCCAAAAATAGACTGAATTTTTTCTGCTGCCTTAAAATAGGCTTCGGGTAATTGTTCATCAGGCTTTGTTTGATTTTGTTTCCGGATTTGAAACTCGACATCATATCGCTGTTGGGGATCAGCCATAGATAGACACTGGATTTTCAATGTGCCTACTTCTGTATGGGAAACCGCCAGCTGAACTTTAACTTCCCCCTGTTCCTGTTGCTCTTCAAAGGCAACGGCCAAAGGCGGTAATTCATTGAATTCATCTTCATCGATATCTACAACCTGACCCGCTTCATAGTGAGCATCACCGGTTGTTGAATACAAATGAAATTTAACCGGCTGCCCCAGTCTCAGAACAAATTGGCGTTCCTTCAAGATAATTTCATGACCTTCTTCACTGCCTTTAGGCAAAATACAAATCGCGGCTTTTTTGCTTTGCTGGTCTTGTCTGCCGACTAAAATAAAATAAGCACGAGCCGCCCCACCGCCAATTTTCAACTGATTATCGCGTCTTGCGATCCCATAAGCCACTGCACCAAAAGCAACGGAAAGTTCTGGATCTGGATTATCCAGTAAGGCTGTTGTCTTATTGCTCCAATGATTGATGACTTGCTGAATTCTTTGACTGATAGGCTGACTGCGAAATACGCCACCGTTTAACAGTAAAGCGTCAGGAATAAAACTGTCATTCTGCATCGCTTCTGATGCGGCTGTCTGATGATGCGTTAAAAATGCAGCAATATGCTTGGTTACCGCTGGTTCTGATGCATAAGGCAATCCGAATTCAACGACGCCGCTGCGTTTCACATCAGGTAATTCACTGACTTTTGAAAGTGGAAAAAAACCATCTAACGCCAACGATTTAACTTCCTCTTTAGTTAATTGAGCATTACGTTTCCCACCGATTAGTTTTGAGCCTCCACCCAGCAATGTCACATGCCATGATTCAGGTGCATCATCTGCTAATAATCGTTCTTTGGCGATACGGCACTGCTCCAGCAGTTGGGAGAATTCTGCTGCAGTTAATTTTTTCTCTCCGGGATTAATTCTTTTTTCTGCGATATGTGCGAGTGCCAGGTCAACATTATCCCCTCCCAACATGAGGTGATCACCGACTCCAATTCGGGTTAATTTGGGCGAATGTTTTCCTTGTTGTTCAACCTTGATCAAGGTTAAATCAGTCGTGCCACCCCCTACATCACAAATTAATAAGAGCTTGACGTTGGATAAGGTATCGGCCTGATTATGCTGATGTCGCCTTAACCAGTCATAACAAACGGCCTGAGGCTCTTCCAGTAAACGAACATCTTCTAAACCTGCAATTCGGGCAGCTTCCAGTGTTAATGCTCTTGCTGATTCATCAAAAGAAGCTGGAACAGTTATCACTATTTTCTGTTCAACTAGAGGATGATGTTTAAATTTGAATTTCCAGACTTCACGAATATGAATTAAATAACTGGCACTCGCTTGTAATGGAGATACTTTTTCAATTTCATCTGCACTCCCCCAGGGTAAAATGTCCGCAGTATGATCCACACCAGGGTGCGATAACCAGCTTTTAGCACTGGTTACGAGCCGGCCCTGCGTCTTACTCCCCCAATATCGGGCACCTTCACCGATAATGACCTCTTCTCCTGCCGGAGAAAAACTAATATCATCGCTAGAAAGTTCGCCTTCGGCCGGATGATATCGCACAGACGGCAATAATTTTCTGGCAGCTACTTCCCCAGCCGAAACCATTTGTTCAATTTCAAATATTTGAATGGCTGAACCTGCATCCTGATTATTTGCCTCTACATAAGCAACCACGGTATGCGTTGTTCCCAAATCAATACCAACCAGATATTTTGCTTTTTTATTTTTCAATTTTACACATTTTAAGAAACTATTAATTAACGTTATATTGTAAAATAAAATCAATTCAACGCTATAGCTTTGTTTCTTTCTTCGTCCTTTAAAGCTTAATCCTGAACAAACACTTTTTTCAATATCTTGTTAACTGATGTTTATTGATATATTCCACCAGCCTCAACGAGTTTGTATGGGCTGGTTTTTCGACTGCAAACCCGCCCAGATATGAATTCGAGTTCCAACAAAGCCAAACAAACCCCAATGATGCAACAATACTTGAAAATCAAGGGACAACACCCTGATACATTGTTGTTTTATCGTATGGGAGATTTTTATGAATTATTTTTTGATGATGCTAAAAAAGCAGCTGAAATTCTGGATATCACCTTAACCAGCCGTGGACAATCAGCGGGCGAACCCATTCCTATGGCAGGGATTCCTTATCATGCTTCAGAATCCTATCTTGCCAGATTGATACGCCAGGGTGAATCTGTGGTGATTTGCGAACAAGTGGGTGACCCTGCAAAAAGTAAAGGTCCTGTGGAAAGAAAAGTCGTACGCACCGTGACCCCAGGCACCGTGACTGATGAAGCATTTTTAGAGGAGTCAAAAGACAATTTTCTGCTCTCAATTAATTTTTATAATGATTGCTACGGTCTGGCCTGCCTGGATATCAGCTCAGGCAGACTTAGCTTGCAACAGCTGAATTCCATTGAAGAGGTATTAAGTGAAATAGAACGTCTCAAACCCGCTGAGCTACTGTATAGAGAAAATTGCAGTCTGCCTGAGACCCTATTGCAACGAAATGGCTTGTGTAGCCGTCCACCCTGGCATTTTGAACTGGATAGTGCGATTCAAATCATTTTAAAACAATTTAAAATTCATGATTTATCCAGTTTTGGCTGTGAAAATTTTGAAGCCGCCCTCACTGCCACAGGTTGTTTGCTGCAATATGTTGCCGAAACTCAGCAGGCTGCATTACCTCACATTCAAGGTATTCGTGTTGAACATGCAAATGACAGCATCATGATCGATATGAGCAGTCGGCGAAACCTTGAACTGGATAGCCATCCCAGCGGCCAGTTAAAATACACACTGTTTGGCATCCTTGATAAAACCGCAACTGCGATGGGTAGCCGCTGCCTAAGACGCTGGATTAATCGTCCTTTGCGTTCTCAAATCGTGCTGAAACAGCGTTTTGATTGTGTTGCCGCCATGTTAAATAATCATGCTTACAAAACCAGTCAGGATCATTTACGTCAAATCGGGGATATTGAAAGAGTCTGTTCTCGCATTGCTTTAAAATCTGCAAGACCCAGAGATTTGATTGTATTAAAAAAAAGTCTTGCCCAATTCCCACTCATAAATCAACAGCTGTTACAGTTAGATAACCCTAATCTGGCAAAACTGAGTCAACAAATCAGTGAACAACCTGAGCTGGTTCAGCTGCTGGAATCTGCATTAGTTGAAAACCCTCCAGTACTAATCAGAGATGGAGGCGTGTTAGCGACTGGTTTTAACACCACTCTGGATGAATTAAGAAATTTAAGTCAAAACGCAGATCAATTTTTAATTGATCTGGAAAATAAAGAACGGGAAATCAGTGGCATTACACAATTAAAGGTCAGCTATAACCGTGTTCACGGCTATTATATAGAAATTTCTAAACTGCACATCGACAAGGTTCCTGCTCATTACCAAAGAAAACAAACCTTAAAAAATGTCGAGCGTTATATCACGGCTGAATTAAAAAACTTTGAAGACAAGGTGCTCAGCGCCAGAGAAAAATCCCTGGCCTTTGAAAAAGAACTGTATGAACAATTATTGCAGGACATCATGCCTAATATTAATCAACTTCAACAATCAGCTTCAGCCATCGCTGAACTGGATGTATTGGTTAATTTTGCTGAGCGTGCTATTTCACTCAATCTCAATCCACCGCAATTAAGCGAAAAAACAGGTTTGGAAATTTCTGAAGGTCGACATTTAGTCGTTGAACAGGTCAGTGAACAACCCTTTATTGCCAATGATCTGGAATTTAGTACTCGCCGGAAAATATTAATGATCACTGGGCCAAACATGGGCGGTAAATCTACTTATATGCGACAAACAGCATTAATCGTGATTATGTTGCATATGGGTTGCTACGTGCCGGCTAAATCAGTCATCTGTGGCCCAATAGATAAAATATTTACTCGTATTGGCGCATCGGATGACTTGGCTACTGGCAGATCTACATTTATGGTTGAAATGTCGGAAACTGCCAATATTTTGCATAATGCCAGCGAAAAATCTTTGATTTTAATGGACGAAATCGGACGTGGAACCAGTACATTTGATGGTTTATCTTTAGCATGGGCCTGTGCAGTGCATCTGGCTGAACACACCAAAGCCTATACATTGTTTGCCACCCATTATTTTGAGCTGACCCGCCTTGTAGACGATTACCCTTCAATCCATAATGTACATCTTGAAGCCATGGAGCATGCCGATAAAATCATATTCCTGCATGCAGTTAAAGAAGGCCCAGCCAGCCAAAGCTATGGATTGCAAGTCGCTTCATTGGCAGGACTACCAGACACCGTAATCAACAAAGCCAGAGAAAAATTAACTCAATTGGAAAACTCAGCCTATCTGGAACAACAACAAAACTCAGGACAGAATCAACTGGATTTGTTCAGCAGTGTGGACTGCCACCCAGCTATTCACTTGCTTGAAGACATTGAACCGGATCAAATTACCCCAAAACATGCACTGGACATACTCTATCGGCTTAAAACCCTAACTTAACCCATACTTACCATTTGTAGACAGTAATACATTACAAAACTAAAGCTTATAATCGAAACAATGCCTTGTATAACACTACAAATTAAAACTCTATTTCTTTTTTAAATGAATGTTTTTGAGTCCACTCATAATGCTCGGACTATAATTTGAGTGCTGGATAGATTGGCTTTCGATGGGTTTCTGCCAGGTTAGTTTTACAAACATGCAGGGTTTTGTCATCTTCTTTTTTTATGAGCACGGTAATCCGCTGATGCGTGGCTAGTGCCTAATTGAGCAGGTTAGGCGTTAGAAAAATCAGTTGGATATGGGACTTTTGGTAAATCTGGGTAACGTAAAAAATAGTACCTGTATTCGACATTCAAACTATTCCTGTTTCAAAGACAAATTATCACTCATAGAGAATGGCTTAGACCATGTCAGGAATCATTCTGGAGGGATTTTTGTCTAAATAATTTTGCATAACCATAGAGCCATTTTCACCCATCAATGGTGTTCAATAAAAACTCATTTTACTAGTCATTCAACAGATAGATATACGATAAAAAAATCTTATGTGTTTTCTGTAGTATATTATTGGATTATGAATACTGTTGAAGATGATAACCAGCCTATAGCCGCAGCATCCAGGATATTTCTGGTCACCGGTGCATCCGGCGCCATAGGCAAAGCCATTGCACGACAATTAGCTGAACAAGCAGATGCGGAAGTCGTTTTGGTTTGCCGTAACCGTGACAAGGCTGAACGTACAGTCAACGACATCGTTAAGACGACGCAAAACCCTAAAGTACGTTATGAACTTGCCGACTTAAGTCGACATCAAGAAATCCTGGCGCTGGCGACCCGTTGGCAAGGCCCGCTGCATGTATTGATTAATAACGCCGCCGCAACACCGCGTAGCCGGCAGGAAACGCCAGAAGGCATCGAATTACAGTTTGCCACCAATGTTCTGGGCTATTTCTGGTTAATCCAGGCTTTCAGTGAAATTTTGGCAGCATCTGCTCCAGCACGTATCGTTAATGTCGCCAGCTATTGGGCAGGTGGCTTGGACCTGAACGATCCGGAATTCAAACATCGACGTTATAACAATGATCAGGCTTACCGCCAGTCCAAACAAGCCGACCGCATGCTCAGCGTTACCTTCGCCGACAAATTGCAAGCTCACAGTATCACTGTTAACGCCTGCCATCCTGGTGATGTCAATTCAACCTTGAGTAACAATCTGGGATTCGGAGGCCATCAATCTCCGAACGAAAGTGCCGACACTCCGGTGTGGCTGGCCACACAACCAGCCGGACAAAAAAATACCGGCCAATATTTTGAACATCGGCGGCAATCGGACTGCAGTTTCAGTCGCGACCGCTCAAACATCGACGCGCTTTATCACTTATGTTCACAATATGCATAGAACCAGACCAAGCCCGTCACGATGATGACTGTGAGGGCTGCATTTGCCAGACCAACCCCGTCACCGTCACAAACAAACTCGGCACACCTATCCACAACAGCTCAGTTTTCAATACTTCAATACCCTGCCCCTGAAAAAACTCGGTAATGCTAAGCGAGGAAACCTGTATCGGTTGAAAAGGCAGAAAATAACGAGTTTCTATAAACGGTGAAAAAAAGGCGATGCCCAATCCGCCGTTAGTCATAGCATCCAGCAAACCGTGCGATGCCATGCATAATGATAAATAAAGCCAAATCATCGTAAACGAAGCATGCGTTATTCTGGCTAAATATCTGCCTAATAACGCGCCAATGATTAGCGCAAAAAACAAGGAATGACTGATGCCACGGTGCCCGAACAGATCACCATAAGCGATACCCATGCGCAAGCCAATGACGTCAGCATCCGGCAACACCGTACAAACCATACCGGTCAATAACACCGATTTATGACCTGAAACGGAGCGAAACCAGGGCAAAAGACTGACCGCGACTGCAGGATGTATAAAAATACTGGCCATACCGGTTTGTCTACAGGGCAAATTCATCATGTCAGGTGGATGAAAGGCCGGTATCAACCGGAATGCAAGGTTTTCGCCACTTGCTTGAGTTCTTCAATATTATCGATATGGGCAAATTGCGCCATTAGCTGGTCGACAACCGTATCCTCGATTTCAGTGATCTGCTCATCGCTAATCTTGATCGCATCACCCAGCTCTCTGATTTTCTCACGCTCTGCAGCCGAGTAATCGCCATCGGCATAAGCCAAAAACAGGCAAGAAGTCAAAAAAATCTGCTTTACTTCATCGTTGTTCAACACCAAATTCGCCTGTGCTGGATCGAATGGTGTCTGGATCAAATCCTCGAAACTGGCCAAGGCTTCAGCATCTGCAGCGCATTGCTGGTAAAAATCCTTGATCATCACTAATTCCGTGGTATGCACTTCATCCGCCTGGGCAACAGCATACATGCCCCGCACAATGATTTGAATATGAGCGATATTCAGATTGCCTGTATTTAAAGTCGAGAGCATAGCAGCCTCCAATGTCTGTTTAAATTAAATTCGCAACAGCTGTTTTTGTTCAGCCAGTTTTTGGTTCAAAGTCTGCGCATCCAATTGCGCATATTTCGGTGGTAGCAGGCTGCGGCGCGAGGCCTCGAAGACAGCCAGCAACTCCATATAATCGATCATTTGCGTATCGCGCGCAGGCAGGTAATCGCTAACAGCATCCGCCAACAAATTATTATTTACAGCGCTGCTGGCGGCATTATTGTGCGCCAATAGCGCAACCGCCTCAATATCGGCAATTGAATAACCGCATAGCGTCTGTAATGCCGTTTGTAATTGCTCATCATCCTGCAATGCCTCCGGGACGGCATGCCGCTTCATGATTGCGGTCAATATGGCACGCACCGCTTGCGCATCCTGAGGATAAAAAAATGGAATTTTCCGGTCCAGCCTGCCTGCCCTTTTGATATCCACATCCAGCTTGTCGGGCCGGTTGGTCATAATGATAAACAATACCTGGCCGCGATTCTCAGGATCCGACATAAACGCCTTCAGTCTGGCCATAATTCGAGACGAAGTACCGCCGTCATTTTCACCGGAATCCGAGCCGAAGGCCCGGTCGCCTTCATCAATGACCAGAATGATCGGACCTAAGGCCTTGATCATGGTCAATACCCGTTCAAG
>SPJK01013839.1_pt1 | contig 21459 bp, 4 predicted proteins | sample 3741771 | NCBI WGS metagenome assembly SPJK01 (sample SAMN10925997, study PRJNA522277) | cold seep metagenome | isolation source: Elba SIP-enriched marine methane seep metagenome, extraction at timepoint T2 | place: Italy: coast of Elba, Mediterranean Sea
ATAGATCGCGGATTGTAGCAGCAGAGGCTTCCCATTGTACCTCAATGCCGTCCAGGTCTTTTTTGAGTTCATCGATGGACTCGTCTTCCGTAGGGTGCATCACTAACTCCACGTGATCAAAGCCCTGCTTGTGTTTGAGCACTTGCGCAATGGCACGCGCATCATTACCCGCCGATGATAGGTCGCGGCTAATGTGCGGGTAGTAGTTAATGCCGATGACAAAGGCATAGCTCTTAGGGAATCCAAGCAGCTGATTTCGATTATTGATGGGGTTCGGCATGTTCAGCTATTTGTCTTACTGCTGAATGTAGGGAAAGTTTAGTATTTGTTAACCACAGAACACACAGAGGACGCAGTATAATATTTTTAATAATTCTCATTTATAAAAAAAACTCCGCGTCCTCCGTGCTCTCTATGGTTAATTAAAAGCCAGAACTGGAGCGATGGACTCAATGTCGCTCTGGATTTTTCATGCGCTGCATCACCTGGTACCCCGCCTCTACCCCCTGGTCGGCCATGGGGCGAACGAAGTCCCTTTCCGGGCCATTCGGAAAGGCTTGCCCGAGATGGGCACGATGTTCCGGCATAAAATGCTCTCCCTTTCCATCAAGACCACCATCCATCAAGCGAAATTGAACGACTGCCAATTCGGTCACAAAGGCCTTCTTTTCCGCCCCCGTTGGCATATGATCAGCGTCTTTCGCCACGTGCATGTAGCGTGCGATCGCCCGGCCGAGTAAAGTGGCTGCTTCGCCAATGTCTGCTTTTGCACGCAGCTCACCATATTCATTGAGAACTGCACGCAACTCGCTTAGTGCCCGGTCGTCCAATGGTGCTAGCCAATTGCTTAATTGTGGCTCGCCGTGTTCTAAAAGCCAGGCAACCATCGCTGAGTTGGTATCGAATAGATTGATTCGTCGTAGTTCCATCTTTTGGTTTTAAGTCTAACCAGTCTAACCAGTCTTTCTAGTTCGACTGATTCGACTGATTAATTTAGCTATTGCAGCATTAAAGCATTACAGCATCAATCCCCTGCCATCAATTCTTCGATCAATGCGTTCACGCCATTCTCCAGTGCCTTGAGGTCGATTCGGAAGAAGATATGGATCGGATTGCCTAAGAAGACAATGACCGCTTCCATCTCTACATCGAATTTTCCGTCTACACCAACACTGTAGTCGGCTTCGAAACGAGCGTATCGTATGTCGAAGAATCCACCGAGGGCCAGGTTGGCCAGGCCGGTTGCCACGGCGGCAAAGCCTTTGACACCTAGTTTGGCGATTTCCAGTGCAGCTGTTGCGATACCGTAAGCAGCTTTTAGCCCAATGATAACCGGATCCAAATCAACAGGGATAATGCTGATCGTTAATTCCAAGCCATAGAGGAATTGTTCTGCTATCCAGAGGGCCCCTTTAGCGACGCCGTAGGCAACTTCCATGGCCCCTTTACGGATGCCATAGTCAATACCGCGCAGGATCTGTTTGCCCCAGCTGAGGTTGTCAAACCATCGATCCAGGCGTCGAATGTCACCGCGCAAACTATCTACTTTGCGGCTGGCATTCTGGACATCTCGACGAGCCGAACGTAGCTTGGCCTGAGCGGCATCAAAAGCTGCCTTCACTACCTTACGCCTCGCTTCGACATCATCCCATAGTTTGTCGACCTCTGCTTGTGCCGCATCCAGTTCGGCCAGGGCTGCATCCCGCAATTCGTTGATGCGGTCGATAGCCATGGTGCGCAACTTCGTGAAGAAGTCGTTCTGCATCTCCGCCTTGATGTAGAGGCTGGAGAAATCGGTTTGAACGTCGACTTCCAGATGGATGATGAACAGGTCCATTAGATTGGCCCGCATCAGGAAGTACAAGCGTTCGCCAGAAATAGAGATGATGGCACCAGCGGTCAGCATGTTGAGGATGGTCACCTCACCTTGCAGGAAGATCGTTGGCGCTTCGTATGGGTTCAGCTTGATGAACATTTCCGGGCCGCCTTTACTGACAAAGCGACTCGGGAGCGTCGGGGTTGGTGCCGTACCGTCAAGGACTTCTGACATCGACCCGATTTTCAGTACACCGGGGATCAGTTCGAAAGCACTAAAAGAGGCAAAGGCCGTGATGCCATCCGTGTAGTTGATCTGCAGATAACCGAAAGCTTCAAAGCCCCAGAAGTTGAGATCACACAGGGCGGTGATGCCTTCCTCGTTGTAAACAGCTTGAGTAGGTTCCTCTCCAATCGTTAATGGCGGATCAGGTATCACGCTCAGGAAGAAGTGATGCAGCGTCATTTCGCGTAGCACACCCTGGAGCGCTTGCGGAACCTGGTTTTGTGGACCGGTAAGCGTGTTTACCATATCCAGCATATTCAGGTCGCGGATCTCGCCAACGAAACCGCTCTTGGAGGGGTTCGTCAATTCTATCTTGACAGCAATAGCCATGAAGGCTTTACCAATCCGTAGTTGTGCAGCGAGGCCGATCTTGGTGATCCAAGGAGCAAGTGGGGACAAGCCAAGTTCTACAATTACTTGTAGCAGTACTAAGCCTTCAATGCCCAGCGGATTGCGCCATTCGCCTTGCATGCCCAGTGATCCTGTAACGGCCACAGTGCTTGGCATAAGCTCGACGCCCAAGGTGCCGTTCAAGTTGATGATACCACTGCCGGTGTCCAGCAGGAAGGTAATGCCCAGCTTGATACTCTGCTTTGGTGGGCGGTATTCCAGTAAGGTGGCAATGTAAATTTCCGTTAGCTTGTGTACTTCGTCAATCACCTTGTCGAAGGTGAAGGTGATGCGGACGCCGAAGGAATTCTCATCCACTTCAATGAGCACACTAACTTCCTGAATGCCGAAGAAGTCGCGAATAAACTTGAAGAATTCATTTTCTGAATTCACAATGTTGATCACGATTTCGGCACTGACACCTATACTTGTTCTACTACCTACTTTAGCTACTTCAATAATGGTGATCAGGTCGACTTCTACACCTCCCAGGCCAAATACGTCGTCTCGTAGGAAGACCATAAGTGGGGTAGTGGCATCCTGCAGACTAAGGATGCCCGTAGCAACCATACTTACGCCGGTAGAACCGCCACCTCGATCGGCAGCGATCACCAAATCGATCGTCTTCAGGCCGAATAGGTCGTGCACGACCTTTAGCAGCGGATTTTGATTGTCCGACAGATTGATGAGCGCCCGACCTTCGAATTCGATTTGGGACCCTCCATCTGAATTACTACCCTCCAGCGACAGGAAGATCTCCTGAACGCCAAATATCGCTTTCATCAATCGTAGTACCTCCGTCTGATCCATATCCCGGGCCAGCGCCTCGGCTTTGATGCCTACTTCATCCTGGTTCTTGTACAGGAAGATGGTAAAGGATGGCAAACCAAAGACATTGCGTGCTACGATCAGTGCTGGATCGGTAGACCCTTCGAGGGTAACTTCCAGTCCTGCTTCAATGGTGTGGCTATTGTCAGCTGGATTAAGATTGACGAAATAGGTAGCCTCTGCGCCGCCGCCATCCATCTGCATGTCGCTGGACAAGCTGCCGATGCTAATGGCACCACCAATGGAAACACCTGGATTGATCTTGGAATTAGGTTCTCCCATCGTACTGATGGCGAAACCTAGACCAAGCAACTTTCGGGTATTTAATTCCATGCGTTCGCCCTGGCGAGAGTCGCGCTCATCTAACAAGTGAGCGAGCATCGCTACATATCGCTTCTGTTTCACGATATCGGACTTACCCTCCAGATCTTCTGCAATAGCTAATACCTGACGTATGGGCTGGCGAGCATGGGTGTGCAGGCTAGGGTAGGGGTCCTGCAAGGCTTCAACCTCTTCTTCGAGTTGACCTGCTAGGTTAACATCGTTGATAAATAATGGTGACTCAGCATTGGTGCGGGCTTCCGTCAAACGACTGACTAAATCACTGTCCACTTGTCCCTCCGGGTCAGTGGCAAAGTCTGTGAAAAGACTAGCAACATTACCTGTGAGTTTACTTATCGTATAGTTAACGAAGTCATTGGCGGCAGCTATGCTACCGGTCGTGCGTACATCTTCGCTGTTCAGTTGATCTAAACGACTGACTTCATCAGCTTGCAGTTCATTGCCTGAGAGGCTGATCGAGCGAACTGCTTCTGGTAGTGAAGCGCTAAAGCTGGTTTCATTCAGCGACAGACTCGGGAAGTTGAAGATGGCCGTGAATTCCCAGGAGGTCTCTCCGGCATCGTCCGTTGACTTGAGCACTTTCAGGAAGATCCGGAAGGTAGCGTCATTGATGGTCACGGAGCCCTCCACGAGAATGCCGTTCACGGCATCGGCATCATCACGCTGCAATTCCAGATTATCCAGACTAATGCTCAGCGGATTCTCTGCCGGTGTAGCTTCCGGGGCCTGAGCATGGGTAATGATTTCAGGAGGCAAGCCCGGTAAAGCAATGTCACCTAAGTGAACGACTTCGTTGCCCTGATCATCCGGTTTTAGTTGCAGGAGGATCGTCTCCGGGTTGTTATCGCTTAGCTGCTCGGCTTCCGGTGCCGCCGTGGTAGTTGGTTGTACTTCTTGCGGTGCAAAAGCCGAATTGTCGGGCGGCGCAGGTGCGCCAACAGCGGCTGCAGGATTCGGATTGTTGTGGGCCGCTCCAGCAAACTTCGCTGTTTCAGGGCGTTTTTTACGCCCACTTTGGGCTTCGCGTATGCGAGCTTGTTGCGCTACTTTCTGCTGGTTGAGCGGAGGTGTCACTACTTCACGAGGAGCTTCCATGCTGAGACCAAGTAAGTTGGCATAGCGGTCGATATCTCCATCGAAAAGAGGGTTGAATACCAACGGAACGTGATTGCCAGCAGCACTGGTGAGTACACCTGACGGTAGGAGTACCGCTGGATCTGCTGCATTTTCTACACTGATAATTTCGAAGCTCCGAATGTCATCTCCGAAGATGGCCTTCAGGTTTTCTACTACCTGAATGTCATGCAGCGTTTCAGCCGGATTGCTGGTGTTGCGGATGACCAAGGCATAAGTAGCCCGGTATTGCTCATTAGCAATTTCAATCGTGTGCTCTATTGCCGGTGTTTTGGCCGCTCGTAGCATGGAGCTAGGGGCTTCCGCTGATGTTGGCAAGAACAGGTTGTCGTTCGGTCGGTTGTTGACTGGATCGTTCTCTACGAAAATCTCGATCAATTCCTCGGTAGACCGTCGGCCTTTGACAATCACGCTATTGGTGAATGAATCAGGCGTTGCACTGGTGAGCACCTGCACCCGAATTTTAACCGCTCCGAATTGATCTGACTCGAGGATATTGCTATCGGTCGAAATGGGTAGTATCCGGCCACTATTCATCACGCCGTGGTTCTCTGATTTGGTGAAATCAGGAACGGCCAGCATGGCGTGTTCATAAGCGGTTGGATTGACGAGAAGACTAGTGTTGCTCTGCCCGTCAAATGACGGGTTGAAAATAAAATCACCACTATACGCGTGGAAAGTGACAGCTTGGCCAGAAAGCGCTTGCACGAAATTAAAGTCGATCTCCAGGCTGTGGTAGTTCCTACGAGGCTGGAAGACAATTCCAAAGGTGCCGATAACTGGATTGTTGGAATTGTCTGCTGCATCCTCTTCGTCTATTGGAAAGACTTTAGCACCGGCAATATCCCATTCATGAGGAGAATTAAGGGCTCTTCGCTGGCCTTGATCATCAATAGCCGTAATGGTAAAGGCACTGCGATTGATAGACCGCAGCGTATTGCCAGTAGCCAATTCGACCTCTATACTGATGCGTTTTTCTTGGCGAACCAATAAAGCATTAGGCCGTTGGCCGAAGCGAGGGTTGGTTAGAAAATCGCCTTGCAGGCTTTCCAATGCTAACAACTGCTGACTTAGTCGAGCTGCCAGGTCATCTTCAATCTGTACCCGCTTGACATTTGTTGCACTTCCGACACTAAGTTCAAACCAGGCCAGTTGTTCGTGATGTGAGCTGGCATTTCGAACAGCCGGTTCATTGATGCTCACCTCCAGGCTTGTTTCGGTAGTGCCGCCTTCCAGGCCACTAGCAGATGTGGTTGTCTGAAGGATATCCGTTGTGTCAAAGCCACGCGGGACACGAGCACTTAAGCGAAGACGCTTGGTATCGTTGGCATCGACATCATTGCCATTGTAGGCTAGCGGATAGTAGGCGAGCAGGCCAATCTCGTCCCCACGTAATCGACGTCCTCGGAAAAGAGCGATCAGGCTGTCACGCAGTGGGTGATTCCAGATGCGAACATCCATGATCCGTCCTGCCAAGGCGGTCGAACCATCAGCGCTGTTACCAAGGAGCAGGCTATTGCCTGACCGGCGTGGAATATTACGCTTACCATACAGTTGATTGCTACCCTCTGGGCGTTCATCGCTATCAGTTACGCTGTCGAAGATGCGAGTCGATACCACATTGACTACTGGTTCGTCGTCAACAAAGGTGGTATTCAGACGAGCATGTGCCAATTCAATGGGTAGCCCGTTGACCATTGCCCGCACCAATTTGATCCCATTCTCGCGAATGATGGCAAGGTGGTACCATTGGTCCTCCTCGAACTCGTATTGCCATTCCAGACGGAATTGACCGCCATGCGCATAGTTGAGTTTATTGCCGATAAAGCTTAGGTCAAATTCGGCCTGCTTTCCTTTGCTGATGATCGTTTGTTCACCGCTGACGTTATCCAGGTAGACCCAGACTTCGATGGTTAGATCTCCAGCTAGATTGGTCGTGGGATCGTGGCCGAGGTCCATTACACTGCTGCCACCATCCAGGTGTAGGCAGCTCGGTGGTAGGAAGCCTTTATCAGTAACAAAGGCCGCTTCCGTATTTTCTTCCAGTCCAAAGAGTTCGAACCCGGAATTGAAGTCCCAGGTAGCGCCAAAGATCTCGCCGGCACTGGATTCTTCCGGCACCACATTGTCCACAAAGATGCCATCACCTTTAGTGAAACGCCACAAGCCTTCCAGACCAATCTGGTCGCTGCGTAAAGCTGTTTTGAAATTGTTCTCGATCAGATTAGCACTACGTACTGTATTCCACAAGCGAAGTTCTCCAATGTTACCTTGGAAGTAGTCAATCGGCGTACTGGTGCTACGCGTCATCTTACCTGCTCCCACGGTAATGCTGCTGATCGCGATAGGGATTTGTTCCTCCCCTTCATCGATGAGTACAGTTGGGTCGCTACGTAGGAAGGTTGTACTTAGCAATTCTGTCAAGCGGTGTTGTCCATCGACATAAAACCGCATTTCTGACAAGTCGCGGTCTACACTGATCGCCACGTGGTGCCAGTTTTCGCGACCTGTCTCTGGATTTTCGATGACCTCTGGTAAGTCAACCGGGCCTAGCTGAAGTGGCCGTCCGCGTATGGGGCGTACGCCAAAGATCAGCTGGTTGTCATCATTGACAAAGAGCCCCTTCCAGGCCCAGCGAGCGCCGTTCAACTGCGTTTCATCCATCACGATTCGCGAGAAGATCGGGCCACGGCAAGGTAACTCGATCCAGGCCTCTGCGGTGAAATTCTCATTGAAGCGGATGCCCGGTACATCTTCGATGTGTACATGATCGTCGATACCATCAAAGGATAAAGCGTTGAGGGTGATCTCTCCAAACTCTTTGAGGAGGAAGAGGCCGTTATCCGTCTGCCGATCTTCGTTGGTAGCCGTCGCATGGAAAGGTTGTGGGACATCGAATGGGATGTCTGGATTGGGCTCCTTGATGGCTTCATCGCGAATTTCTACGCCATCACTGTCCTTTAATGGCCAGTAAGCGAGGAGTCCGGGTTCTGTGCCCAGCAGCAGACGATCCATGTCGCGTCGGATCTGATTGCCCAGGCGAGCAACGGACCAAATACGAACTTCAGCTAACTCACCCACCATATCGCTACCGATCAGTGCCAAGGTATCAATCTTAGGCAACGGTTTGTTGCCAGTTTGCCCTTCGGCGATCAACTTTCCGTTGACGTAGCTTTTGAAGCCATTCCGTTTATTCTGCTCCCAGGTAACGGCTATGTGGTGCCACTGCCCATCAAGTACGTTAAGATGCGGATCGCTAAGGATCAGTTCGGGTGCTAAATCCGGATCATTCGAGAACGAGTGTTGTGGGAGCCTTGGCATCGGGCTGGCATTCGCCCCAGCTCTGGGGTTATCAATACCGAAGCCGGAGTGTATCCGTCCTGTTATATCACCTTCTCCGTTCCGGTGAATTTGTTCGAAAATGCTGCCTAGGCGACCACCTTCTAAGGCATTAGCCCGGAATAGGTATTCAATGGTGATAGCAAAACCACTCAAATTCAGCGGCGTGTTGACCTCAATCTGGTCAGTGGCAGTGAACTCCCGTGATGGTCGTGGACCATAGAGTAGCATACTGCCTGAACGATCGTAGATACCTAGCTGGCCAAGGCCAAAGGAGACATTTTTCGTTTGCCCTGCATTATCCGGATCAGGAATCTGCTTGCGATTGGGTATGCCGGTTCGGGCGAAGCGAGGATTCGGTCGCCAGAAGCCTGTTAAGCGCGAGTCCGTTCCAGGGTTGGGGTCGTCCTTGAGGGTTTGTATGTCCGCTTGACTTAAGGCGCGATCCCATAGGGTAATCGCATCAATGGTGCCGTGGAAGAAGTAATCCCGGACTTTGCCACCCCAGGCGCCGATGTTGATGTTAAATGGAGAAGGAATCGTTTCTTCTGGTGCAATGCCCTGGCGAACGAGTAATCCATTCACATACAAGTGAATCTTGGGCAAACGTACTTGCCGTTGCCGCGTATTGAAGTTGACGCGGATATCTACAACTTTATACAGATTGGCGATATCAGCACGACTCACCTGATAGGATTGTGCCCGATCTGGGAATGCAAGAAAGATGTCGTCTGTACTCAAATCATAGGCTTGGGCTATCTGTACGGGGCGGAAGCTCGTGCGACTCCGGTTGGCGTTGCTGATATCGCGTAGGCGCCAAGTGATCACTACCGACTTGGTGACGGGAATCGTGAGCGAACGCACGTTCTGTAGGGTGTCACCATCCTGTACTCGGGTATGCGCAGGCAACAGCCTTGGCACTTCGTCGGCTAGTCGCCCGACTTGCGTGAAGGCTTTGGCTTTGGCCAACATGTATTCCTTGTTGCCTTGTAGTTCTGCGCTATCGATTAACCTGGTCTTGACGGTCACCGCCACATGGTTCCAGCCGTCCTTGATCTGGCCACCGACCAAGGCAAAGTTGGAGCCATCCTTTTCATAGTCAAAGCGGAGCATCTCACCTTCCATGGACAAACCAAACTGGGTGTTGTCCAGGTCGGTTACTTTGGTCACAATACCTTGGAGGCCGTGGAAGCGATCAGGTTCGATCCAGGCACTTAGCGAGAAATCAGTGGTTGGATTGAGTCGGTCATTGTGTGGGATCTCAATGAACTCGTCGTAGCCATTGAAGCGATAACCATCATATTGGATACTAGAGGTTTCTACCCATTGTGGTAGCAACTCCTCTTCCGGACGATCATCCCCGGCTTGTCTGATTGGCAGTTCGAACAAGCCATGATTGCGGCGCATGGTCTTGTCCGTAATCCGACGACCGGAGTTTTCGTTCATTGGCCAGTAACCGAGCATACCACCGCTAGGCGAGTGGCCAATGGCTACTAGTTGAATATCGTAATGTGTTTGTACATCAGTTCCCGATACAGTCCCTGCTCCTTCACCGACACCACTAAAGTCGTCGCCGGCGTAGATGTCGAGGGTGTTAGATTCGAAGACCTGGAAAACCTGTTTCGGCAGATCAGCAGGTGCACTCTCCTTTTTCCGGAGGATGATCCGGGCGTTACGGCCTGCTGGAATGCGCAAGGCTTGTATGGCTAGCAGTTCATTATTCTGATGAGGAGCACCCGCTGGGCGAGCCGCTAATTCCTCAGCACTGAGAACCGCATGTTCTTTGTCCAATACCAACTGCTCACCGGTATTAGTCGTAGCGAGTACCGGTGTTGTGATATCGAATGGATCAACTTTGCAGAATAAATTGGCGTGCACTTGCTCTGGACTACGAGCGTGGTTCCAGAGGCGTAGCTCATCAAGCGTACCTATGAAAGCTTGCCCTAAAGTAATCTCTGCGAGACTGCCGGTAGCAGGGAAGGCCACTGCTAAGGTTTCGGTTTGCACCGTCGGTGTCTCAGGAGCATTTTCAGGATGCAAGAGCAGCTCAATGCTGGTTGCTGTAGCAGAAACTCGACGGAAAACCACCGCAAGGTGGGTCCATCGGCCTTGCATGAAAGCATCTACAGCTTCTGCCGGGGCGGCTAGGGTTGTGCCACTGAAGTTATGACTGGCAGTGGTGCCATCAACTTCAATCTCGATCTTTAATTCGGTGATGTTAGCACCATAGGTAATGAGAATGCGATGGTTGCCATCCCGATCTTGCAGTTCGATGATCTTGGTGTTGGCATCCAGGCTAACATCCTCTGTTCTGATCCAAGCTTCGAGTGTGAATTCGGACAGGTCGGTAAAATCAAGAGGTGTAGAATCACTGAGGTCTTCTGGAATTTGCTTGATGGAAACAAAACCATTCTTGTTGAAGCCTAGTCCGGCATTGATCCGTTCGGAAACGATTACCCAACCAGGAGCATTCGTGGTGCCGGCACCATCACCTAACAAGGCATGGTAGCCCTTAGCGGTGCTGTCGTAAGCGGCGATTCCACTTCCTTCGCTAAAGCGCCACATGCCAACTAGCTGTTCATGTACTTCTGGTAGTTGACGGCGCATATAGCCCGCCAATTGGCGAGAGCTACGAGGCCGTTTCCAGATGCGGACTTCGTCGATCTTACCCCAGAAGGAATGAGCATTAGTGTGGAGACTGCCAGGATTGCTTCGTCCGATTAGTGTATTCCCTTCGTTTCGAGAGGTGTTGCGTGGTAACCAAGCATCAGTACCATCGTTCGGGAGGTCTGTCTCGTGAATCAGGACAGCATTGCGGAATAGGCGGGCCTTCCCTGCTTTGTCGACAGTGGCGGCCACGTGAACCCACTCACCATTCGGTAGAGCGTCTTCCGAGCGTACCGTTTGGTGAGTGGTTTCGCGGTACAAGCGGAATACCAGGTGATGAGGGCCATCATCTCCATTTCGTTCGGCAGCCAGAATGATGTTATCACTGGCTTGCTGGGGACCAGTGGGATCAGCTGGGTCAACAGGTACTTGTTTTCCTAAGTCCATGATTGGTAACCAGGGCGGAGCTGCACCTGCAAGAAGCGTAGTGTTTTCTCCTGGTGTTGGCCCAATAAAGATCCAGGCTTCTACCGTTATGCCGCGGACGTAATTGTCCAGCATGCGCGGCAGCTTGAGCTGGTCGTTGCGCCCATCGAAGCGCAGGCCATCCATGAGCAGGAGGTCAGAAAGGGTCCATTTGGGTTTTCCTTCCTCGCCGAGCAACATGGGGAAATTTGTGACCCGCATGTCGAACAAGTCTGTACGGTGTTCTGGGATGTCGTCAAGTATGCGCTGGCCGTGTGCCTCGCGATCTACAAAGATTCGCAGATTGTCGCTGCCTGCATCGCCGACCACAGCTACGTAAGCCCACTTGCGGAAAGTGACAGGTCGCTTGCTGGCGTTGATTCGCTTCCAGTCTCTACGTTGTAGATTTTGTTGGTAGTCATAAGTGAATCCGAAGTACAATTGACCTTTCTCCCGGTAAAGGATTAGTGCCCAGGCATCCTGTTTGAACACCAGGTAGTGCTCTTTGCCGCTGAGTACAAAGGTGTCGATGCGCACTTCCAATTCAATAGTGAAACTCCTTTGTGTATTGAGGCTGCCAACGTGGCGGTCCAGGTGCACCATGTCGGTGCGCATATTCTCGCTTTGCAGCACGCTTTCATCTTGTGCAGCATTAGGGATGTCTGGATCCTCGCCTTCAGCAGGCAGCTGGGGATCGCGCCCTTTGGTGGCAAAGAAGATTTCCTTGATGAAACGATCATCGCCTGGAAAATCGATGGTGTTGGCACCACTGAGATTGCCTCGAAGCTCGCTTAGTGGTAGCGCACGCTTCCATAAGCGAAGGTTGCGAATAGAGTTGTCACCGCCGAAGCCACCGGCGCGAATTCCAGCTTCATTTTGGCTATCGCGACTTTGATCACTTGCCGAAGTACCTTGCCCTTCGTCGAAGCGGAAGTAACGCAAGAGGTCATCGTGTTCGCTGCCGGTCAACTTCTGGTTCCAGTTGGCTTTGATCTCTCCAGCGGTACGAGCTCTGCGCCAGATTCGTACACTATCGATCATTCCGGCGAAGTGGGTATTCTTCAGTAAGCCCAGGCTGACCAGGCTGTTCTGCGGTTCAAGGGCACCCAGTTTAACGGGCGCATTAGTCGTTTTGGGGACCACCGAAATAGGTAATAATCGCAGTGCACTGCGGGTATTCCACTTGTGCGGCATGTCGGTAGGTGGCTGGAGCTTGAGGTCATAAGCTTCAAAGACCGTATCCGGCGCAGTGCCAGTAGAGCCGTCAGCATTTACCCAGCTTAGTGCCGGCCGAGTACCACTTGGGTCTGGATCATTGCCGGAACCATCAAGTGGCCAGTAGGCGAATAGTTTCTCATCGCTTAGCCCACGACCAAATACTTGATCAAAGCGCTTGCTGGCACTGGCGAATGGCGGTAGTGGAGTGCGCCACAAGCGGAGTTCAGCAAGATGTAAGGATCGGCCAGCAGCACTGGATGGTCCAATGCGGAAGGTCGGACTGGCCTCATCGCTAGCTGCTGCCGGGAGGTTTCCAGCCACATTTTCCAACTGTTGGAATTGTCCATCCAGGTAGATGCCTCTTATGCGGGGCTTAGGGTTGCCATCTTCATCGACATTTGGATCAACATTGTAGGCGATAAATAGATGCGTCCAACCCTTTCCAGCCAGGTTGAAGCGTTGATCCGTATCCTGAGCTGCAACGCGCCAGGTACTTTCACCATCTTGTTTGTAGGAGAAGACTACTCGGTGAACGGTAGCGCCGCTAGTATCTGTTTCTTTCAGCAGTTCGACTACCCAGTTATTCCCGTGGCGCAGTAGCGTAGTCCGCGATAGGGCAGCGTCGTCGGCATCAGCATCCAGACGGAACCAGCACTCAATGGATAGGTGGCCAATCGTTTTGCCGGGTTTTCCTTCTTCGCCAGGTGGTTCGATCAAGCGTAACTCGAGATGCTCGTGTAGAGCGGACTGAAAGTGGCCTTGGTCATTTGTAGCGATGTAGGATTCCACCTCCTTCAATTGCTGAATGTGGAGGCCACCTTCGCCATGGTCGAGGATACGGTCACCTTGTGGGCCATCGTTGAGGGGCCAATAGGCGGCCAAGCCTGGCAGGTTGCCAATTTCCCGCTGGTAGAAGCCAGCAATTCGGGTGTCATCTTGATGGCGAGTCCACAGGCGGGTCTCGGCTAAGAAGCCATTGAAGAAGCTACTGTCGTCAAGATTTGCCCCTAAGCGATTTTCTTCCCAATGGATTACCTTCAGGAGATTGGCAGGTGTGGTCAGAACAGCTGCCTGATTATTCACTTCCTGGCCATTCTTATAGATGGCTAGATCACCAGCCGTGTTGATCGTCAGTCCGAGGTGGAGCCAGTCGTTTAGCTCGGTATGTGCCACGAAAACAGTGATCGGAGTGACTTCGCGGCTGTTCGTTCTGGCGTCAGCGATCCGGTCTGCCGCGGTTATCGCACGGAGATAGGTAGTAGCCGCATGCAGGGCCACTTGGTGCCGCTTGGCATTTTGCCGATCGACGGGAGTAGGGGCTTCGGCGCGGCTGGCTGTTACGGCAGTATCGGTTAAGGTAACCAGACTATTAGCGGCAGCCAGAACCAATTTTCCAGCTTCCTCGATATCGGTACCTGTACTACTGGTCGTAAGGGCATCGGTTGCGCCTTTTGCAGTTGTAATTTCAGTGAACGATGGGTCGGCCAGAGCGGCGGCTGTTTCTGCGGCGGCAGCCAATATAGCCATAGTATCCAGGGTGGCCTGTAGGGTAGCCTCGGCTGGAACTGGAGTAGTTTCTGCTTCGGCCTGGGTAGTTAATTCATCTTCAACAAGTGCCTGCAACTCTTGTGCCGCTGTGCGGGCTGCTTCCTGTTCGCTTTGGATGGCGACCATTTCGCTATCAGTAACGGCGGCATCCTGCGCCGCAGACAAAGCCTCGCGTGCAGCGTTTTCAACAGCAATCACCGGGTGCTGACTCAGTATTTCGAGCTGTAGGAAATCAGGTATACTAACGTCTTGCTGTTGAACGCCGTTTGTTGCATTGGCCGCCCCTGAAATGCGGCGTAAGATCAATTCGTTGGTAGGAGTTGCCTGCTGGGTGCTTACCCGATAGATAAGCAGCAGCTCTTGCTTGGTATCAAGTGCATCAGGTAAAGCATTTTGGGCAGTCTGCAAGGTGCTAGCAAAATCCGTTACTGCCGTTGCGGCATCGTCTCGATCTTGTAAGGCTTTGCTAAGCCCATCATTTGGTGCATCATAGTGCAAGCCGATGCCCGCTATGCTGTCAGTGGCGATTGCTGCGGTGGCGGCCAATTGGACTGCTTGCAGAGCGTCGTCGGAAGCGTCAACAGCAGATGGATGGTTAGCTGCACTTGTAGCCGTCGATATCGCTGCTTGCCAGGCTAATTGAGCGGCTTCCGTTTTGCCTTGGAAGGTGGTAGGATCTTCGCCTGCTGAGAGGGAGGTGTTGGCTGTAGTAGTGAGCTCTACAACACCGGTTACATCAGGGCCAGTGGTGCCTTTCAGCTCATCGCGAAGAGCGAGTGCTAAATCGCGAGCGGCTTCGGCATTACTCAGCGCCTCATTGGCTGAAGCTGCTGCATTTTCCTGTTCTGGGGTAGGATTCGCAATGCCATCGATTGAGGCAGCGGTTGCTTGTGCGCTAGCAGCTTGTACAGCGGCTTCGGCCTCTTCCAGTGCTGTTTCTGCAGCGGCCAATGCGCGAGCTGCAGTAGCTACTGATAGGGACATGGAGCCACTTTGAGCAGTAGTAAGCGGAACGTCGATCCCTTTGAGAGCGGTAACTAATGCCGTGATTTTGGTAGGGTCTGTAGCATCTTCTACTATCGTGGTCGTGTTGCTATTGATGCCGGTAAGTAAACCATCAATAGTCTGTGAACTAGCATGCTCTGGTTGTTGCGCAGGAGTAGCACCATCCGCCGTTGCGATGACTTCCAAAGCGTTAGTAAGGAGGAGTGAATTACTAAGGGCTGGAGTCGTACTGGCATGCAAGTCGGTTAGTGCAGTGGATTGTGCATTGAGTTCGGCTTCCAGATCGGCCTGTTCCTTGTCTTGAGTTGCTTGGAGTTCTGCATTGCGGGTCTGTGCATTTTCCAAGGTAAACTCTGCGGCCGTTTTTTCACGCAGGTTTACAATAGGGTACTCGGCCACTGTTGAGTCATTCTGCCGATCGGCCTCTCGCCAGGTCGGCTTGTCGTGGCGGAAGTTGACCCAGGCTTCAAACGTCAGACCATTACTATAGTCTTGATCGCGCATCGCCGGTAACTCCAGGAATTCATTCTGGCCATTCAGTTCCAGCGTAGTACGCATACTGTTCACGTCGCGGCTGAGGTGCAGTTTCGTGTCTTGGGCCTGCCCATTGATGTACGTCTGGATTTCGGCGTAGGCATTTTCAATGAGTTCCGTGTCCAAAAGAGCCAGGTCACCTGGTGTCGCAGAAACAGCTTCGCTTGCACGGGGAGACGGTTTGGCCGGACCACCACCTGCTGGTACGGTTGGAGGTAGTATTTCGTGTGTGGAAGCAACAAAGAAGCCGGAACCCAAGAGAGGCCAAATCCAAAGTTGATCCTCATCCCCAATTACACCAGTAGTCGCTTCAATATTTTCCCACTCGATGTTTTCTTCGGTTTTAACGTCGGCATCTGGGAGCCTTAAACGATTATGTACCAGAAAGACGGCATTTTCGTCTAGTGCTGGATCAGGCTTTTCGCTTTCGCTACCTGGGTGCACAATAAAACCTAGCGCCCGATAATCGCTATTGCCGGTGATGACCGGCCGCCAGATGGTGACCGGTTCTGTAGGGTCTTCTGAACTCCAGATGGCTTCGAAATCATCCGCACGTTGGAAGCCATCTACGAAATTGGGATCATCATGATCGGCAATAGGAGCACAGCCAACCAACAGTCGTTGTACGAGACGGTAGGTACCATCAGCCTGACGGCCATCAGCGTCGATAACGCCAATCTCGCAGTAGTCGCCGAGCCGTACGTAGCCTGGTGGCGGAACGGGGCGATAGAATACCACATTGTTCTTGTAACGCCCTCCGGGGCTCGACCAAATTGGTATGAATCGGTCGGTGTATTTTACGAGCGTCCGTCCCTGGAAAGTAGCTGCCAAATGATACCACTGGCGGGCTTCAAGAATCGCATCTTCATCTTGTGCTTCGCCATAGAGGAAGGTAGTGCCTTCCATCAGGCCTGCCTGTAATCGACCGTTTTCACCTATCCGCAGGGAATAACCGCCACTCTCTGCGTCCGATTTTTCGATGATGGGATCTTCGATCTGATTACTATGTCGATAGACCCATGCCTCCAATGTCCATTCATAACCTAGCTTATCCGGCCCAAGGTGCAGGTCATTCTGAAGTGCAGGATCAGTAACATCCTTCGGCTGGGTATGTGGGATGATGACCACGTCGTTTTCGCCATCGAAGTCCAAGGCGAAGTTATGATCCGGTTCGGTCGGACGATGCGCGGCACTAATGAGATCGAGGGTGCTGCCTTTGGCCGGCAAACGACGCTCTTCGCCCTTGATGATGATCTCCTCATCCTTGCGGGCCTTCATTTGCAGGAGCAGCTTGCCGCTCACTCGGTCGAGTACAACCCACTCATCAGCGAGAAAGCTTCCCTGCAGGTATTCTTCACCCGGATCGAGTTCTGCTTGTTGTTTGAGAGACTTGAGCGGATCTTTTTGAAAATCATCTACCCAATAGACGCTGACAGGGTTGTAGTGCTTGTTGGTGAAACTAAGGACGACTGTGGGCCGGTCGGACATGGCGGTTGGATTTTGGTGTAAGCGATAGTGGGACAGGTGAATGCAGTAGGAGCCGGATCTATAGTCCCAGCGGGTAGATCCGGCTCGCTAGCGTTAATCGTTGCTGTCGTTGGATTTTTCCAATCCTAGCATAGCTTTGATCTCGGCCATGTCGGCAGAGAGGCGGTTGAGCTCAGCTTGTTGTTGATGGATCACTTGAAGCAGGTCGTTGTGATTGAGACCAATTGCGGTGTTGATGAGCTTTACGCTTTCTTCTTCAGAAGCTTGCCAAGCCACACCAAGGATATGGCTGTAGTCACTGAGTGACATCTGCTGAGGGCTCACCGCAATGCCAATACCTTGCTGTTCCCCATTCGGTAGAATGTAGTCGCCAATGGCTACCCGACCTTGTACTTTAACCGGTACCTGACCGAGGAAGGCCACTTTTTCAAAGTTACTTTGCTGATCGGCCTCCGGCATATTACCTAAGACAACTGGTGCGCTGGAGATGACCATGATGTGATCAGCAGCTACTGTGTTCTTCGTGATCTTGCCGCCTCGAACACCGACGATGTCGCCACAACTCATTTCTTCGCCCACTTCTTCACGGGGCAGCCATTCGGCATAATCGGCATTTCCAGAAACAAGACTTACGCCTGTTGTGCCACCACTAGGGTTAGAAGGACTAGCTGTCGCCTCTAGCTGACCGAAAATATTCTCCTCATCATCGGCAAAGGTGATAAAGTTGTGGTTGGTAAATGGAGAACTGCCACCACTACTGCCATCGGCAATCGTACTTAGCGTATCTAACTGCAACCACAGTCCTTGGGTTTTGGCTTGCAAGAGTAGGCCATAGCTGTCGGAGAAAAGTTCTTCATCACCTGGATCCCCATCATCCGGGTGCATCGTCATATTATTTTGGATATGGAACTGACCGAATTCATCCATACTGATCTTGCGATCTGTTTTATTGCGCACTCGAAGGAAGAAGGGAAACTCAAAATTTTCATCTGCGGTGATATTGAAAGCAGCATTGCGAACGCTGGCATCCGTGGTGAGGCCGCCTTCGAAGACGGTCCGACCTTCGACCACCATGTTGCCTTCTAAGCGTGCGTCGGCGGCCGCCCGGAGGAAGCCTTCTACCCGCAAGCTATCTTGGGCGATAATGCCATTCTGATTGGTCACCAGACCCGTCAAGATAGCATCATTCTCGACGGTGAGTGCATTGAGAGTGGCGCGATTGTCTACGTCCAGTGTTTCTGTTACGCTTAATGATTTGTTGACGTTGACCGTGTCCAGATTGGTAAGGCCATCAACAGTGAAGAATTCGTGGACGTATAAGTTGGTACCTACATCGACCGTGTCTTGAATTTGCAAAACGCCCCCAATGTGAGTATTCTGCATAACTGAAAGGCTATCTTCTACAGTAGCCACCATCTCAACCGTTAGGTTTTCTTTGACTGTAGCATCCTTGTCGACCGTCAGGTTATTTTCTACGCCCAGGTTATTTTCCACCGTCGCATTTTCCTCTACGGTGAGGTTTTCTCTGATCAATGCATTTTCATCGATGGTCGCATTTTCGGCAACCAGGAGATTCTGACCTACTCGTGCATTGTTGACTACGGAGAGGCTGTCGCCAATAGTAGCGTCCTGACCAACGATCGTATTGACAGAAACAATAAGGTTGCCGTTGAGACTGGAAGTACCATTGACTCGCAGGTTGCGGGCGATGCGTGCATCGCGACCGACATCCAGGTTGTTGCCAATCTCGGTGTCGTTACCGATCGTGGTGTTTTGTGCAACGGACAAGCTACGTTCCATGGTGACATTACCCGTTTGATTGGTTGTGCCTCCCACTCTTAGGTTGCGGCGAATGTCAGCGTCATTGTTCACGTCCAGGTTCCGTTGAATGTTGGCATCGCGTTCTACGATTGCGTTGTTCTTGACGGTAAGGTCATTGTCGATGTTGGCGTCAACATCCACATCCAAGTTGCGCTGTACATTCAGGTCCTGAGCGAATACACCGTCACGACCTACGGTAAGGTCGTTGTCAATATTGGCGTCTACGTCCACATCTAAGTTGCGCTGCACAAAGGCATCGTTCAGGATGGTGGCATTATTCTCTACGTTCAAGTCATCGCCAATATTCACATCTTCATTGACCTGAAGATTTTGCTGGATGGTAGCGTTGTTGACGATCGTAGCATCATTCCCTACGGTCAGGTCAGCATCGATGTTCGTGTTCCGGTCGACGTCCAGATCCCGTTGAACGTTGAGATCCTGCCCGATCTCGGCGTTCACATCCACCCGCAGATCGTTGTCGATGTTGACATTGTTATCCACGTCTAAATCTCGTTGGATATTCACGTCTTGCCCGACTACTGCGTCTACATCGACCTGCAGACTATTGTCGATATTGACGTTGTTGTCGACGTCCAGGTCTCGCTGGATATTGACATCTTGAACGATGGTAGCATTGTTCTGTACTGTCAGATCATTGTCGATATTGGTATTCCGATCGACATCCAGGTCTCGCTGGACATTGAGATCCTGGCCGATCTCGGCGTTGATGTCCACTCGCAGACTGTTGTCGATGTTGACATTGTTATCGACATCCAAATCTCGCTGGACGTTCATGTCCTGTCCAACCACCGCATCTATATCGACCTGCAGGCTATTGTCGATATTGACGTTGTTGTCAACATCCAGATCTCGTTGGATATTGGCGTCTTCTCCTACTGTAAGGCTCTTGTCAATAAGCAAGCTGCCTTTATAATGCTGGTCGCCTTCAAAGGTGAGTGTGCCATCCGCTAATAAGCGCATGCGTTCCACATTATTCGTTTTGAAGATGATGTCCTGCTCATTCTGGGTGCCCAGAAAGTGATTGTTATCATCAATGTTGTCATTGCCGGTGATATCCCAGAAAGGGATGCCGGTAGGTTGGGCTTGAAGGACAACGGTAGTCGTCATCACGACCAGAAATAGGAAGATGGATCTAAGCATGACCAGAATTTTAGGTGCGGGAGCTACAATAAAGTAACAGCCCAAAATGAGTGCGAATCTCTTTTTAGCGTAAGGGGGGAAATGTTATTGCAGAATACTTAAAGGGACTTGTTTGGGGTAGGAGAGCGTCAATTGTAGAGTACCAGTTGACCAACTAGTTGGTCGATGCGTTTAAGGTAGGAATTTTTTGAAATTTTGCCAAGGAAGGAGGGTAGTGATTTGAGCGAAGCAAAAGAAAATGTTGTAGGAAATACAAAGTGGCGTAAACCGCTGGGGGGATCGCTGCGAGAGGACTAACCCACCCCCAGCCCCTCCCTTCACAAAGGAGGGGAGTTGCAATAGTAAAAATGAGGCTTTCCAGGTAAACAATAACCGCTGCGAGTCGCTGCGTCATCGTTGCGTTCGTTGCGAGAGGCGTACCCAACCGTAGCCCTTCCTTCCAGGGAAGGGAATTTAGTTTAGAATTAAGAGGCAGGTATGGCAAGCGAATAACCGCCGCGGGAGGCGGACCCTTACACCACTACGCTCCCCAATAAGGCTGCCCGTTGCTCCTTAACGTTGTCGCTGGCCAGGTAGTCACTGTAATCCATCAGGCTATCGATGATACCGTTAGGGGTGATCTCGATGATGCGGTTGGCTACGGTTTCGGTCAGCTTGTGGTCATGGGTCGTCATGATCAGGTTGCCTTTGAAGTCGCGTAGCGCTTCGTTGAGTGCTGTGATGGATTCCAGATCAAGGTGGTTGGTAGGCTCGTCCAGCATCACGAAGTTGGGGTGAGCGAGCATGGCTTTGGAAAGCATGCAGCGCACCTTTTCGCCACCCGACAAAACGCCGGTCTGCTTGTAGACTTCCTCTCCAGAGAAGAGCATGCGGCCCAGGAAGCCACGGATGAATTGCTCGTCTTTGTTCTCTGAATATTGACGCAGCCAGTTGATGAGGTCCAGGTCTTGCTCGCCGCTGAAGTAGGCCTGGTTTTCGTTTGGCACGTAAGACGAGGTGATGGTTTGGCCCCATTCGATCTTACCACCATCGGCTTCCAGTTCGCCGGCCAGTACCTCATAGAGGGCTGTTATGGCAGCTGTGTCGTGCCCTATTAGCGCTACTTTTTCGCCATGGTTGAAGGTGAAGGATACATTGGAGAACAGCAGTTGGCCATTTTCGTCGCGCTTGCTGAGGTTTTCAACGTAGAGGATTTGGTCACCTGCATCGCGTTCTGGCTGGAAGAAAATGTAAGGGTACTTCCGGCTGGAAGGCTTGATGTCTTCCAGGTTGAGTTTCTCCAAGGCCTTCTTACGTGAGGTAGCCTGGCGTGACTTCGAAGCGTTGGCGGAGAAGCGTTGGATGAATTCCATCATCTCCTGGCGCTTCTGCTCCATCTTTTTGTTCTTATTGGCAATCTGCTGCGCCTTCAATTGGCTCGACTCGTACCAGAAGGTATAGTTACCCGTATAGATACTGATCTGCTGGAAGTCGATGTC